>ENA-UOUL01004698-UOUL01004698.1-bioreactor-metagenome-genome-assembly--contig:-NODE-4698-length-12363-cov-5.431874_pt1 | contig 12363 bp, 7 predicted proteins | sample MGYA00249838_ERZ747220 | MGnify/ENA primary metagenome ERZ747220 (study PRJEB28778, sample SAMN05720191) | bioreactor metagenome | isolation source: Anaerobic biogas reactor | place: USA:Washington...
CAGTCCTGCGGCGTGTCCCAGGTCCGCACGGCCTCGGAGTAGTACGGCGAGTCCGTGTTGTTGTAGGTCAGCGGCATTGACTGCTTGCCACTGCGAACAATCGTCTTCTCGGCGAACGGTGTTTCCAGATGGCCGACGGTCGAGCCAGTATTGTTGACCCAGCCGTCGAGCCAGGTGTCGAAGATGGCCTCGCCGGCGTCGATGTCGTCGGTATAGCTCTCGAAACCCTCGATGAAGCGATATTCCTGTGTCGAGAAGCTCCAGAGATCACCGGCCCAGGTGCTGATGGCCTCGGTCTCATTGACCTCGACGACCTGCCAGTAGTAGGTGCGCCCCAACTGCAGATCGGCGGGAGCGAAGCTCGTCTGGCTGACGGTGGCTATCATGGATAGATCGTCGGGATTGGTTCCCAGATAGATTTCGTGGGAGGCCGCCTCTCGGCCCGGCCGCCAACTCAGGGTCGCCGCCGGATCGACGTCGGTGGTGCCGTGGGCCGGCTGAGGATCCCGCGGGTTTGCCGGGATATGCAGGAAGCGAACCTCGCTGAGGCCGTACTGGCCCAGCCCGCCCCAGCCACTGTTCACGGTCAGCCGGACGAACCTGGCGGCTACGCCCTGCATATCCACCGTCGTGTTGGCGGTGTATGTGGCCCGCGCGGTGCCGCGCGCCAGTTCCATTTCGCCCAGCATCACCCAGTCCGTGCCGTCCTGGGAGTATTCGACAGTGACGTCCTTGATTCCGAAGCCCAGAACCAATTCGAACTGCTCGTTGTAGTTCCAGACCAGCATTTCGTGGAGCTTGTAGACGCGGTCGAATTCGTATTGGATGGACACGCCTTCCTGGCCGGGGAGGGTCAGCCACATATCGGCCGCTACGGTGGAATGCTCGTCGTTGGCGTTCAGGCCGGAACCGTTGACGGTGTTCTCCGGGCCTTCGGCGGCATTGGAGGCGGCGCTGCTTGTGGCAATCACCCCTGAGATCGGATAGACAAAGGGTTCGACCGTGAAGCTCCAGATATTGCCTTCGAAGATGGTGTAGTCCGGCGCTGCGTTGACTTCATCGACGCGCCAGTAGTAGGTCGTCTCGTATGCCAATCGGCCGGGAGCAACATGGGGCTCTGTGATGCGCTCCGCAATGAGGGCGCCGGGGGCGCCGCTGCTGACATCGGTGTAGTTGTCGCTGAGGTAGACATTGTGTGCGGCGGCGAAATCGCCCGGCGTCCAGCTCAGGGCCGGATCTCTTGGCACATCCGTCTGGCCGATGGCCGGCTGCGGTTTGACCGCCACCTGCGAGCCGCCCAGGATTTCGGCGAGGCCGTCGTTCATGATCGTCTCGATGTCCTCAGGGGTGAGGACCGCGTTGAAGTACCCCACTTCATCGAGTCGTCCGGCGAAGAAGCCGCCGGCGGCGCCGGCGTCCGATCTGGCGCCGATCAGAAAGGCCCTGGTCTCGTCGAGCAGGATTCCTGCCGATGCGCTGGCGCCCAACGCGCCATCGTGATAGAGCTGCATCGTGGTTCCATCGTAGGTGGCGACGACGTGATGCCATTCGTTGATGGAGGTAGCCGTGTTGATGCCGACCCAGGCGGTGTTATTGAAGGTCTCGAAGAGGATGGTCTGCTGGCCCTCGTACATCATCACGCCCCAGTTGACTGAGCCCGGCGTGCCGCTGGCCTCGTGCTGACCCCGCGAGATCATGTGGTTCCATCCCTGTGTGTTTGGGATGTTGCACCAGAATGACACGGAGAAGACGTTGACATTCAGTGCCGGATCGTTGCCGCAGTTGACGTGGCCCGACGACCCGTTGAATTCCAGGGCGCTGCCGAATCGACCCGTGACCCAGGTCGGCGCGCCCGTCAGCGTGCCGTCATAGCCGTTTCCGGAGGCATCTTCCGCCAGGTCGCCGCTTCCCTCGTCGAGGAGCCAGACTCCAAGGATGGTCTCGGGATCGATCTGGCCAAAGCTGCGTCCTGCGAACATTGAACCAAGCAAGAGAAAGGCCAGGCAAATTGTGATCAAGCGTTTCATTTTCGTCACCTCCACAAGGTCAGACAATGGAAATTCTGCATCCGGCGTGATGCCCATGCAACCGGCGGCCCGCGCCGAGGCGGGTTCGTTCACGTGCTCGATCCCTCTGTGTCGTCGCGTGGCAGACCGCACACTGCCTCGGTCAGCCACGAACCGGCGTGTTCACCTCCCTTCTCCGGTCTCGGCAAAGTGCGCCGTCCGGACAGAATTCTCCCCGACTTGTGGCTACAGATGGTGCGTCTTCTCCTCCCCGAGTGTCTTGTTCCATTGCATCCATCACTCGATGCCTCCGATTTCATGCATTTGTAGCACGTTTGCCTACGCGATTCAAGGAGATTTCCCTTGTGCGCGAGCCACGCCGCCCATTGATGCCGTCGTATGGCGGCAATGGATCCTGATTTGGCGGTCTTCGGTCCGTTCCGTATGTTTTGGATAGAGCCCGGGATACGGTATCGGTAGTGCCGCATCTGAGGGAATCGGTAGCCGTGAGAAAGGCGGATCGCAATGAGCAAGTGCAACAAACTGACCCTGAAATATGCGGCGATCGGTTTTGCAGCGGTTGTGATCGCCACCGCCACGTTCACTGCCTGGGGCCTTTCCGAACTGGCCCCGATGGCGGTCGGGGCCGTCATGCTCTCGTTGCTCGTTGCCTCCACCGAAGAAGCCCACAGGGCCTGTAGGGGTCGATGATCATCTGGCCCGACTCGGCAGACCCCGCTGGGTTTTTCCATTTCGCAATCTCCTCCAATGCGTTAGCATCTCCCTTCGTGCTCGGCCTTCCCAGGTAGGAGCGAATGATCTTCTGCCCCTGCAGGTGGGTGCGAGCCGGCGGCATGTACGCAAATCAGGTCTTTGCAAGAGAAGGAGTGTCGAAATGGGGCGACTGTTCATGGGTTTGGTCTTGGTGGGTGCGATGGTGCAGGGTGTTTGCGGGGCGGCCGAGGAGGGCAAGCAGCCCGCTCCGATCAGGGTTCTGTTGATTGCCGGCGACGACGTGGCGCCGTACCACGACTGGCGGGAGATTTCCGAGAAGACGCGCGAGGTCCTGGCCGGCTCGGACCGCTTCGATGTCCGAGTCAGTGAGGACCCGCTGATCCTCGATTCGAAGGCGGCCCTGGCGAACTACGACGTGATCGTCCTGACGATGTTCCATCGCGGCACGCCCAAGATGACCGACCAGGCCAAGGAGAACCTCCTGAACTTCGTCAAGGGCGGCAAGGGTTTCTACGTCCAGCACATGGCCAGCGCGTCGTTTCCCGACTGGGCCGAGTTCGGCAAGCTGTGCGGTCGCAAGTGGGTGATGGGCACCTCCGGCCACGGCCCGCGAAGCGTCTTCGATGTCAAGATCGTCAGGAAGGACCATCCGATTACCAAAGGGATGAAGGACTTCAGGATCTTCGATGAGCTGTATGCCAAGCTCCAGGGCGATGACGAGATCGAGGTGCTGGTCTCGGCCTATTCCGATTGGAGCGAGACCGAAGAGCCGCTGGTTTTCACGAGGCCGTATGGCAAGGGCCGCAGCGTCCAGAATGCGTTCGGCCACGACTTCAAGGCCATCCTCGACCCCAGCATGCAGCAACTGATCCGCCACGGCGTCGAGTGGGCCGCCACCGGCAAGGTCCGGCCGTAGCCAAACGACGAGGACATTGCCGTGAAGATCGTATTGGCAGGACCGAAAGGGGCCGGCAAGAGTTCCGTGGCCGCCGAGTTGGCCAAGCTGACCGGCCTCGAAGCGATCGAGACGGATCGCCTGATCGAAGAGTGCTTCGAGCGGGATACGGGCGAGAAGCACACGTGCCGGGAGATCTTCACCGAGCACGGCGAGCCGGCGTTTCGCGCGGTTGAGAAGAAGGTGGCCGTCGAGCTGGCGGAGGCGGACTGGAAGCTGATCGTCTGCGGCGGTTCGAGCCTGCTGGACCCGGTCAGCCGGCGGGCGCTGCGCCGCAACGCGATTCTGATCTACCTGTCGGCCGACCCGGCCACGCTGTGGGGCCGCATCGCCGAGAAGGGCTTGCCGCCTTGGTTGCGCGGGCCCGACGCAAGGGCCCAGCTCGATGAGAACGTTACGTATCGCGAGGAGCTTCTCAGTCCGTTCGCCGATGCCGTGATCGACACGACGGGTAAGACGCCGGGCGAGATCGCCGAGATCGCGATGGGGCACATCATCGAGGAGCTGGCGATCCGCTGTCGGGCGGCCAATACCTACGGCGACATCATCCGTCTGACGACGTTCGGCGAGAGCCACGGCCCGGCCATCGGCGCCGTGCTGGACGGCGTCCGGCCCGGCATCGAATTCTCGCAGGAACGGATACAGGAACAGCTCACCCGCCGTCGGCCCGGCCAGAGCGAAGTGACCACGCCTCGCGACGAGAAGGACCGGGTCGAGGTGCTCTCCGGTGTATTTGAGGGCAAGACCACCGGCGCACCGATTGCGATGGCGATCTTCAATCGCGACCAGGATTCGTCCAAGTACGAGGGGATCAAGGACCTGTTCCGCCCCGGCCACGCCGACTTCACGTACTATCGCAAGTATGGCATTCGCGACCATCGCGGCGGCGGCCGCTCGTCCGGCCGCGAGACGGCCGGCCGGGTCATGGGCGGCGCGTTCGCGTTACGGGAGTTGGCCCATCGTGGCGTCCGCATCGTGGCCCATGCGGTCGAGATCGCGGGCATCGCCGCCGAGACGTGCGACTATGGCGCCATCGAGCGCAATCCGGTCCGCTGCGCCGATCCGCAGGCGGCCGAGCGCATGGTGCAGGCGATCCTCGCGGCCAAGGACGACAACGATTCCGTCGGCGGGGTCATTCAGCTCGAGATTCACGGACTGCCCGCCGGCCTGGGCGATCCGGTGTTCCAGAAGCTCGACGCCAAATTGACCGCGGCGATCATGACGGTCGGCGCCATCAAGGGGATCGAGGTGGGCGAGGGTTTCGCACTGACCCGGCTGCGGGGCAGCCAGTCCAACGACAACATGGCCGACGGCGGATTCGTCAGCAACCATGCGGGCGGCATCACCGGCGGCATCTCCACCGGGCAATCCATCATGCTGCGCGTGGCGGTCAAGCCGACGTCGTCGATTGCCAAGCCTCAGCGGACTCTGAACGAACAGATGGAGAACCGGCCCATCGAAACCCACGGCCGTCACGATCCGTGCATTGTGCCCCGCGTCGTCCCCGTCATCGAGTCGATGGCGGCCCTGGCTTTGCTCGACGCCTGGGAGGTCCAGGACCGGCTGCATCCCGGCTGGGACGGCATGGGCTGAAGCCCGTCCTGCCGAGTGCTATCGTTGGGCTCGCTTTTCAGACGTGGACCTTCTGTCGCACGGGCGTACGGCGCAGCCGGCAGTCCTTCGGCAGCATGGTGCCCTGGTTGTGCCAGCAGACGTAGCACTCCGTCGGCCGGACCTTTTGGCCCTGCCGAACGCAGGGCAGGGCGTGCGGGCAGCCCGTGCAGAGATAGGCACACCCCTTGCAGACACGCAGGCGTCTCTTGATGGAGCCGGTATTCATCCGACGTCTCCTTCCCGATACACAGCGCGATCCGGCCGTCCTCCCGGTTTCTCTTCGGTCCTTCACCCGCAATTCCCATCGGCCGATTTCCGACGCCACTTAACGTCCGAGAAGACCGTGCTCCGTGGCACCTGAACGCCGAGCGGCGCAGGAGCGTATGCCGCAGTGGGGCGCAAGGAGGTGGCGAAATCGCGGCCAATGTGTTAAAATGGTGAAGTACTGTTCGGGTGGCGTCCGCTGTGGGCTGCGAGAGACCCCGCTCGCGGCTGTGGAAGAGCGAAACCTCCTTCAGGAGAGAGGACTGCATGGGTGCAGGTCGGTCAAGAGCACTGTGGGTGCTGCCGCTGGTGGTGTCAGGTCTGTGGGCCGCTGCGGCGGCCGGTCAAGGCCGGCCCGTGCGACCCGGCGACGAGATGCAGGTCGTCATCAACGAGTTCATGGCGTCGAACCGCAGCACGGTCCAGAGCCCCGACCGCCGATACAGCGACTGGATCGAACTCTACAACCCCTCTAACACCAGCATCGACCTGGCCGGGATGTATCTGAGCGACGATTCGTTGAACCCCACGAAATGGCAGTTTCCCGTAGACTCGCCCTCATCGACCACGATTGCTCCGGGCGGCTATCTGCTGATCTGGGCCGATGGCGGCATTGCGGCGGCGGGCCTGCACGCGAGCTTCCAGCTTGGTGCCGATGGGGAAGAGATCGTCCTTGTCGCAAGCGACGGAACGACGGTGGTCGACAGCTTGGTCTTCGGCCCCCAGCGTCCGGACATCTCCTATGGCCGCTATCCGGACAGGGGCGACGAATGGCGATTCATGGCGGTCCCGACACCGGGCGCCGCCAACGTCAGCGTCTACGAGGGGCTCACCGAAACGCCGCGAATCAGCCGGACCGGTGGCCTGTTCACCGAGCCGCTGACGATCACGCTGACCACAGAGACGCCGGACGCGACGATCTATTACACAACTGACGGCAGCGTTCCCTACAGCGAAGCGAGGCAAAGGCCCGGGGGCAACATCTACTCCGGGCCGATCCAGATCACGAACACGACGACGGTCCGAGCCGTTGCCTGGCGGCCCGGATGGCGCCAGAGCGAAGTCAGCAGCGAGCGGTACATCTTCATTTCACGCGACCTGCGAGGCTTCAGTTCCAACCTGCCCTTGATCGTCCTGGATCAAAGCGAAAATCAGATCACCGCCGCACGCAGCTCCGAGGCCTATCTTGCCCTGGTCGACCGCGACTCCGACGGCCGGGCCCGGCTCTCCGGACCTGCGACCGTACACAGCCGCGTCATGGCCAGCGTTCGCGGATCGAGCTCGCAGCAGTTTCCGAAAGCGATGTTCGGCGTCCATCTGGTCGATGACGACGGTCGCAATCGCAAGGAGCCGCTCCTCGGCATGCCTGCCGAACATAATTGGGTCCTCTACGCCCCGTACAGCGACAAGAGCCTGATGCGAAACACCGTTGCCTACGGGATGAGCAACGACATCGGCCGCTATGCCCCGCGGACCCGGTTCGTCGAGCTGTTCCTGCACAGCGGCGTCGGCCCCCTGAGCTATTCGCACTATCACGGGGTCTACGTCCTGGTCGAGCGGATCAAATGGGCCGAAGGGCGGGTCGAGATCGCCAAGCTGGAGCCGGCCGACGATTCCGAGCCCGAGATCACCGGCGGGTATATCATCAAGAAGGACCGGCTCGGCCCCGGCGAGCAGGGGCTGCGCACGTCGCGCGGCGCCCATCTGGCCTACGTCCGGCCCAGCGAGCGAGATATCACCGCCATCCAGCGTCAGTGGCTGATCGGTTATCTGAACCGATTCGAAAGCGCCCTGTTCGGCGGCGGCTTCACCGATCCTCACGCCGGATACGTCGCGTTCATCGACCCGGAGTCGTTCGTCGATCTCCATCTGATCACGGAACTGTGCAAGGAAATCGACGGCTATCGCCTCAGCACCTTCATGCACAAGGATCGGGACGGCAAGCTGACGATGGGCCCCTTGTGGGACTTCAATCTGAGCCTCGGCAACGCCGATTACCTCGACGGCTGGGATCCGCAGGGCTGGTACTACCCGCTGATTTCTCAGTCGGATTACCTTCACGGCTGGTACACCCGCCTCTTCCAGGACCCGCAGTTCCGCCTGCTCTATGCCGACCGCTGGTTCGAGTTTCGCCGTAGCACGTTCACGACCGAGCGCCTGCTGAAGGTCATCGACGATTATGCCGCTCTGCTCGACGAGGCGCAGGCCCGGAACTTCGCACGCTGGCCGATCCTGGGACGCTACATCTGGCCCAACTGGTACGTCGCCTACACCTATCGCCAGGAAATCGACTGGATGAAGGGCTGGCTGAACCAGCGGCTGGCGTGGATGGACGATCGGATCGCCGTCGAATATGCCGCGGCGCCGCCGACCTTCAATCAACAGGGCGGCCACGTTGAGACGGGGTTCATCCTGGCTGTGGATGGGCCCGGGACCATCTACTATACCTTCGATGGCTCCGATCCGCGATCGCTCACAGGTTCCGACGCCGTGCATCGGACCGTGCTGGTCCCGGAGAATGCGGCCAAGCGCGTGCTCGTGCCGACTGGTCCGGTCGACGAGGCCTGGAAAGGGGGGGCGACGTTCGACGATTCTGCATGGTCACTGGTGACCGGCAGTCCCGGCGGCGTCGGTTTCGAGAGGAACGTGGGTTACGAGCATCTGATCACGTTCGATGTGGGAGACGCGATGTACGGCCGGCAACGCGGTTGCTATCTCCGCATTCCCTTCACGATCGCTGACGGAGCCGACCAGTTCGACAAGGTGATGTTGCAGATTCGGTATGACGACGGCTTCGTTGCCTATCTGAACGGGACCGAGATCGCCCGGCGCAACGTTGCAGGGACGCCGGCCTGGAACGCCGGCGCCGACGACCAGAATCCGGACCTGGTGGCGATGGAATTTGAAGAGATCGACATCGCCGATTTCGAGTCGCTGCTGCGCCGCGCCGGCAACGTTCTGGCGATCCACGGCATGAACGTTTCGGCAACGAGTTCGGATTTCCTGATCTCGGTCGAGCTGGTGGCGAGCACGGTCGAACGGCAGGAGGGCGTCCCTGCGGTCGAGAGATACGTCGGTCCGTTGGCCCTGAGTGGCAGTGTGCAGGTCAAGGCCCGGTCGTTGGTCGGCGGCAGTTGGAGCGCCCTGAACGCCGCGACGTTCGCGGTCGGACCGGTGGCCGAGAACCTTCGGATCAGCGAGATCATGTACCATCCGGCCGACGATCCGAACGCCGAGTACGTCGAGCTGGTCAACGTCGGCGCCGAGACGATCGACCTGGGCCTCGTCGAGTTCACCGCCGGCATTGGGTTCGCGTTCCCGAGCATCAAGCTTGTCCCGGGCGAGTTTCTGCTGCTCGTGCGGGATCCGGCGGCGTTCGAGGCGGCGTATGGCCCGGGCCTGCCCGTGGTCGGCTCCTACGACGGCCGGCTCGACAATGCGGGCGAGAGGATCGAGCTGAGGGATGCTGCAGGGCAGGTCATCCACGACTTTCGCTATGAGGACGACTGGCACGCCAAGACCGACGGCAAAGGGTACTCCCTGACGGCAGTGGACCCCGCGAGCATCGCCCCGCAAGACTGGGGCGACAAGAGCGCCTGGCGCGCCAGCATCCTCCCCGGCGGCTCGCCTGGTTTCGACGATGCGGGCATGACGCCGTAAGAGCGATTGATGATTTGCGCCCGGTACGGGCGAATAAGTATTCGCCCGTGCGCCGGATGCGGTAGAATACCCGCAGGCGCCGCACCAGCCGGCGCGATGGAGCATCAAGGCACTTGGAAAGGACCCACATGTTCGAGCGATTCACCGAGCACGCGAGGGAGGTCATGTCTCTGGCCAATCAGGAGGCCCAGCAGTTCGGGCACGAGTTCATCGGCACCGAACACATTCTCTGGGGTCTGGCCAAAGAGGTCCAAGGTGTGGCCGCGGCTGTGCTCAAACACTTCAACGTCGATCTCAAGCCCCTTCGCAAAGAGGTCGAAATACTCCTCGAAGGTCGCCCTCACGTCGAGGCCACCGAGAAGCTCGCCCAGACCGAGCACACCAAGAACGTCATCCGCTACGCCGTGGAGGAGGCGCGCTCGCTGCACCACAACTACGTCGGCACCGAGCACCTGCTGCTGGGTCTGATGCGCGACGGCAAGGCCCTTTCGGCCAAGGTCCTGACGAACCTCGGGCTGCGCATCGACGCGGTGCGCGAGCAGGTGGAGAGGCTCTCGCCGGCAATCCACAACGGCGCGGTCGGTCCGATCGAATAGCGCTGAACGGTTCGTGTTCTAACGGACGCGCCATTCGAGGATGCCGCCGGAGAAACCGTCCTGAAGCCGGACTTCGATACGCAACGCCGAGGCGGTGACTTCGTCAAACGTTACGTTGTTGAAGCGGTCCTTCTGTCCGCCGTAGGCGGATGCGCCAGCGACGTTCTTCCAGTCGTCACCGTCACGATAGAGCAGCGTCCACGACTGTGGGATGCGGCAGCCGCCGCCGACGGGACTGTCGTCGAACCAGTAGACGTCCACTGAGTGGATGGCACGCGGCTCCTTGAACTCGTATTGGACCCACTCGGTCGTGCCCCGGCGGGGCCACCACGTGAAGCGGGGGATATCGTGGTCGTTGGAATGGGCCGGCAGCTTCTCGTCGCTCAGTGCCGTGACCGTGTCGGCGTCGTTGCAGTGTGACGCCTTGGCCGGGATCTTGCCCACGCCCTCCGTCGACGGCAGCGTCCAGTCCGTGGCATCGGGACTGTCGCCGATCCAGGGGAACGCGCTGATGCGCAGTCGCGCGCAACCCATCGGAATCAGCGTCACCGTCTCGATCCGCTCGTCCGACGCCACAGGGCTCTGCTGGACCTCGTCGATCAGCCCGCGATGGTCCGCCCGCCAGTTCGGGATCTTCCGGGCCTTGGCCGTCATCTCGATCGGGGCGGCGCTGGTCTCGAACGGCTGATTGTCCGTCGGCCAGCGTTTTTCCTTGATGTGGAACTGCGCGGTGAGGGGCTTGGCCGGATCGATGAGGAGGCCGTAGTTCCAGGCGGTCGTCGGGAAGACGTCGAAGGCAGGCCACTTGTCCGTGCCGCCGTAGCGAACGTACTTCTCACCGATCTTGAGCGAGTAAGTCAGTGGGCCGCGATCGACGCAGACGCAATCGCCATTTCTCGGCCAGTAGCGAAGGCCGATGGTCATGGGCAGCGTCAGATCGATCTTGTCCCCTTGCTTCCAGAGGCGGTCGATCGCGATGTACGCTTGCGGTCGGGCGTGGACCTCGACCCGTTGGCCGTTGATCTTCACGGCCGCGTCTTTGCACCAGCCGGGCACGCGCAGATACAGCGGGAACTGAGCGGGCTTCTTCGCGTCGATCGTCAGGCGAATGGTGTCCTCGAAGGGATACCGCGTCTGCGAGCGGATTGTCACCTCGTCGCCGGCTCCGACTTTGCCGGTGACTTCCGAGGAGGCATACAGCACGGCGGCCAGGCCGTTGTCGGGCGTCGCCATCCACAGGTGCTGGGCATAGTACGGCCAGCCGTGCGCAACGTTGTGCTGGCAGCAGCGGTAGCTGTGCGGATTGTACGAGAGCATCTCGCCGCCATTCTGGATGCCTGGGGCCTTGTTTGTGTGGTCGAGCTGGCAGGCGTTCGGGCTGGTCAGGTAGTGCAGGCCCTTCAGGTCGGCCGTCATCGAGGGGGGGAAGGTGTTGAACGCGACGTCTTCGCAGCGGTCGGCCCACTTCAGGTCGCCGGTAATCTTCAGCAGCATCTCGCACGAGAGCATGAACTCGACCGAGGCGCAGGTCTCGATTGCCTGTCGCGGCCCGTGGTAGCCCTTGCGACAGTTCTCATCGCCGCCGAACATCCCGCCGGGCACCTCGCCGTAGACGCCCCAGACCATCGCGTAGTTGCGCTCGGCCGCCAGGAGATGGTGCCGGTCGTGCGACTGCTGATAAAACGTGGCCGGGGCGCGGAAACACTCGGCGATGTTGACGTTGTGCCAACTGGCGACCGTCTCGTCCCAGCGCGCCATGTTGCGATGGATCTTCTCGCCCAGCTCCAGAAGGAACGCCTCGCCCGTGCGGTTGTACAGCCAGTGGATGCTGGCGAGGTTGTCGCCAGCCCGTTGTTGTTGCCAGAAGGGCGGCAGGAACCGCTCGTCCGGGACCGCGAGCTCCCATTTGAAGTACTCTGTCATCAGGTCGATGACGCGGGCGTCCTGCGTGTACTCAAAGTAGCTCTGAAGGGCGTTGAGCATGACCATGTTGGGCCACAGGTCGGGCATTTCGCCTTCTCCGCGTCCGCCGGTCTTGTTGGCAAGCGGGCCGAACCAGCCATCGGGCTGCCGGCTGGCGATGGTCGCTTCGATCCAGACCTTCGCTTCGTCGATGATCCGCTCGTCGCCGAGGACGTAGCCCATGTCGCCAAAGCCCTTGAGCCAGTAGGGCAGCTCTTCCCACGGGCTATGGCCTTCGCCCGTCGGCGCCAGCCAGGCGTTGCCGTCCTTGCGAAGGAACTGGCTGATCTCGCCCAGATGGCCCACGAAGCCGTCGGCCTGGAGTTCGAGCTGTCGGCGGACCCAGCCTTCCGGCTTGATCGCGCCGATCGGCAGCTTGACCAGCGGCTCCGGCGTCAGAGGCGGCCGGTTGCTGACGTAGAAGTCGTTGGTCCGCACCGTCGGCGGTGTCGAAACGACTCGCACCGTCGTCGCCCCGTACAGGCTGGAGATAAGAACCAGGGTGAGGACTGCTGCGATAGCGATTCGCGACGTGTTCATTGAGGCCTCCTGTGTCAATGATCCGTAGGGC
>ENA-UOUL01004701-UOUL01004701.1-bioreactor-metagenome-genome-assembly--contig:-NODE-4701-length-12359-cov-3.629376_pt1 | contig 12359 bp, 10 predicted proteins | sample MGYA00249838_ERZ747220 | MGnify/ENA primary metagenome ERZ747220 (study PRJEB28778, sample SAMN05720191) | bioreactor metagenome | isolation source: Anaerobic biogas reactor | place: USA:Washington...
CTTGTGCGTGTATCCCGCGTCATGCGCGGAGATATTCAGGGTGATGGCCGATCCCGCGTTGACGCTGGACGCGCTCAGGGTGCCTGTCGACTCCGTGTAGTGATAGGTGACCTCGATCTGCGGCAGGCCAGTAAAAATGATGTAGTAGCTGTATTCCAGCGAGGTGTTGACGCTGTCGTGGTAGATGCAAAAGGAGTTGTAGGTCTTCAGGTGGTTGGCATAGGAGACGGGAACGGAGAACCACTTGCCCTCGCCCCGAAGCAGCGTGCCGCCCACATAGCCGTTTGCCCGGCCAATGGCGGAGGCGTCGTCCCAGGCGGTCTTGGTGCTGGTATTGAACTGGACGGAGGTCGCGGCCGAGGAGCCGTGGCTGCTGTTCTCGCGCGCGCAGTAAATGCGCACGGAGTCGATGACCGCGTTGTTGAGGGCAGAGCGCAGGGTGGCCAGGTTGGCGGCGGAGAACCAGAAGAAACCCTGATGCGTAAAGCCCGCGGACCCGCCATAGTGCCCGGTCTTGAGCACGTCCGCCTGCCAGTAGTTGCCGACGCGGTAGGTATGCATGACCTGCGCGGTGAAAGTGAGCGTGGGCATCAGGCGTCCCTCCAGCGTAATGAAAGCCCGGTGGCTTCGGTGACCCAGTCAAAGAAGCCGTTGGCGGCGCTTCCCATGGTCAGTTTTTCGGAAACCTCGGCCTGGGTTACATAGAGTTTGTTGTTGGAGAAGTAGGCGATTTCCACGCCGTTCTGGGTGAAGGAGAGCTTGGTATTGCCCAGCATGGCCTTGAAAGGGCTGTCTGATTTGCCAAGCTCCAGGCCGCTTGCCGTGAAGCGCTGGTAGCCGTAGACCAGCTGCTTGAACTCCTCCAGCCGCCCATCCACCGCCACGGTGTAGGTGTTCGCTTGATCGAAGCGCTGGGTGATGTCCTGGGCGGTCTGGCTGACAAAGGAATTGAGGAGCGTCTGCACCTGGAGCATGTCCGCCTTGGCGCCCAGGTCGGTAAGCGCGGCCTTGCCCATGAGGTCGGACTCCTGCTGGTTCAGGCGCGACTCCAGGGCGTCCAGCAGGCTGGCGTCAGCGCCGGTCATCTCCCATACGGCGCCGTTCCAGCGCTTGAGGACATGTGGCTGGTCGGAGGTATCCAGCCACAGCGCGTCCATGGCGGGGGTCGCGGGCGCTTCCGCGCTGACCAGGATGCCGTTGGCGCTCTGCGCGACCTGCTCCACCAGCGAGGTAATGGACACGTTGCTGCTCAAATCGAGCGACTGCCCGACGTCGGCGGCCAGGGCGCTGGCCGTCACGCTGCGGGCGACCAGTTTCTCGCCGGCGATGCCCCGGGGCGTGATGGCGGCGCTCCAGTCCCAGCTGCTGTCGGGCTTGCGCGCGTTGGCCAGCGCCAGCACGGCTGGTCCCAGGTACAGGGAGCCGTAGTCAGGGCTTGTCTCATTGGTGTTTTGCAAGAGCATGCCATTGTCCTCAATGACCTGGGCATTGGCGTAACTGCCCGAAGCGCGAAGAAGCAATCCGAGGAGATCGAGCGTGCCCTGCAGTTTCTCGCCGCGCACGCGCCCGTCCGGGGTCAGGATGGCGCTGACCCGCTCCGCGGTCTTCTGACTCGCGGACAAGGCGCCGTAGAGGTCCTTGCTGTGGTTGCCCAGCACCACGCGCAGGTTGGCGCCGGTGAGCGCGTCCTGCTCCAGCTCCACGCAGCGGGCGAGAATGTCCGTGTCAAAGAAATCGTGATGGATGAGCGCGGTATCGCCCAGCCCGAATTCCTCCAGCGGCGCGTAAAGCGCGTACTGGCGGGTGTTCTTGAGCGCGGCCAGGTCGATGTCATAGGTGACCCGGGGCGTGTCGACCGTAGGCAGGTATTCCAGCGCCTTGCGCATCAGGTCTTCGGGCAGATCGTCGTCCGGGAAATCGGCATAACCTTCCTTGACCCGGCCGTAGACCGCCACGCGCGGGCTGTCGATATAGTCCTTCCCGCCGTTGATGGACTCGAAGTTCGCGCCCTGATAGCCGCGCACATGCAGCCGGGTGATTGTTTCCGTGATGTCCTCAGTCACCGCGATGGCCTTGAGGTTGCGTCCCCGGCGGATGGGGTAGCGCCTGTCAAGCCCCGAATGCGCGCGCAGGTGGATGACCCAGTTGTCAAAGACCAGCTCCCCGCCCCACTTGGGCAGCAGCTGGTCCTTCAAACACTCCATGCGGTTCTTCTGCAGGATGTCCAGGTAGTCCAGGGTACCGGTTGGCACGTCCGCGATGCCCGGGACAAAGGGGGTGCCCGCCAGCAGCTGCGAAAGCGCTTGCTGGGCCGTGATGCCGTCCAGGGTGTCCGGGTTCTCGGCGGTCTCAATGTTCTCGATGACGCTGTCGCGCAGGTCATAGGCGAGGTGCGGCGCTTCCACGCTCAGCGCCCGGATGCCGCTGCCGTCCTCCCTGGCCAAACGCAGGACGCGCCAAAGCTGACCCTGCGCCAGGAGCAGGCGGTCGGGACGCAGGAGTTCCGCGCCCCTTCCTTGGAGCGGATAGCGCAGGGTCAGGCTCCAGTCGCCGTTGATGGTCTTGCGGATTCTGGGCTGGATGGCGTCAGGCAGCAGTCCCAGCCCATGACCAAGTTTGGCGGTTTCCCAGCCCGAGGGCGTCAGGTCGCCCGGATAGACTGCGAGTCTGTCCATGGCTTACCCCCTCTCGATGGCCAGCAGGCGGACGGTCATGTCGATGTTCTGCCCGGCGATGGCGATGGCGGAAGTCGCGGTCAGCGCGGGAAAGTCTCCGGAGCAATAGCCCATGAGGCTGGTCATGACGCCGCCCAGCCTGTGGTAGACCTGCTGCGCTTCACAGTCGACGTACACGGTCATGGCCTGAGGCGTTTTCCAGTTGAGAACGAGTCCTTGGGCGCCGCCCAGGTTGAGTGTGTCCCAGGTCCCGGTGACAGCGAGATAAAGCGCGGCCGGGAAGGCGGATGCGTAACCGATTAGGGGCAGGCTGCCCGGAGCGGTCAGGGATACGGACGCCGTTTCTGTCGCGGCGCTTATCTGCTCGGGGACGGGCGTTCCGGGCAAGGGCTCCCAGCCGGCCTGCTTTGTGAGGGTTCTGTGCCAGCAGGGCGGGTTGCAGAGGAACTCGGCGGACAGCCTGCCATGGTTTCGCGTGAGCATGGAAAACTCACACTCGCCTTCCACGGCGCCCAGGTAGTATTTCTCCGGCGCGTACCAGAGCCGCAGTTCCGAGCCGGCCTGCAGCCACGCGGCTGCGGACTGCATGGCGTTCACCACAGCGGCCTTGTCAGCGCAGCGGGCTATAAACCCCAGCTTGATGGCGGTGGGCTGGTAATCCCAGTCCAGGCGCTCCGGCGCGCTGAGCCTGCCGGGGAGGGATTCCCGGGTTCTGCTGCGTTTGGGAATGATGAAGGGGACAACGCTCTCAAGCGCTATCCCCTTGTCAACATTGCTCACGCCATTGAGCAGGATGTAGCCTCTTGTTCCCATGCTCCTCCTCTACCTGCCGGCGGCGGCAATCCTTCTGTAGATGGCGTTGGCCACCCGGTCGATGTCGGCTTCCTCGCGGACGGTCAGGCTCTGGATGTTCAGCTGTACGCCCCGCGCGCTAGTCAGGGGCAAGGCGGAGGCCGCCTGCGCGATCTGCGCGGTGACGGCCTGGTTCATCCCCGCGGCCAGGGCTTCCAGGCTGGTCAGGATCCCGCCAGCGCCTGTAAGGCCGCTGGTCAGATGCTCCGCCAGGGACGCGCCGGCGTCCTCCCACTCCTCGCCGTAGGAGGCGATGAGCTCGGTCATCTGGGTCAGGTTATTGCTCATGACCAGGCGGAGGGCTTCCTGCCTGAGGTTCTCCTCCTGGGTCAAAAGCGCGTAGCGATCGTTGACCGCGTCCTTCTCGTTCTGCAGCGCTTCGATTTCCGCCTGCCGCGCGGCCTGGGTCTGGCGAAGGGCTTCATCCTCCATGAGTTCCCCGATTTCCGCTTCCAGTTCCCGGCGCTCCCGGGCGGACTTGGTAATCCGCAGCTTGCGCTGTTTCTCGGCCAGCTGCTCTTCAAAGTCCTGGACGCGCGCCTGCTCGTTCTCGGCCTCGGTCAGGCGCTGCAGCCGCGCGATGCGCTCGTCCAGGGCTGCCAGCTCAGCGGCCTTCTCTTCGGCCAGACGGTTTTTGAGCGCGCCAACCAATTGCCGGTATACGCGCTGGACAGTGGACTTCTGTGAATTCAGCGAGGCTTCGACAGCAGCCTGCTCCTCGTCCCGGCGCTGCTGCTTCAAGGCGTAAAGCTGCTCTTCCAGCGACCAACGCTCGGCCTGCGTTAATTGGTGCGCCTGAAGCACTCGCCGCAGCATAGCGATTTCCTGGTCTACACTGAGTTCTCCCATCGCCTTCTTGTGGTTGTAGAGGTCCATGTCCTTTTGCAGGGCTTCCTGGCGCAGCGCTTCCCTGGCATCATACAGGCGCTCCTCGATTTCCAGTCGCTCTTCGGCGTTCAGGGCATAGCGGTCGCGGATGGCGCTGAGCATGGCGATCTCCTGCCGCAGGTTCAGTTGACCCATGGCCTTCCTGTGTTCCAGGGCGTTAAGGGCGGATTCAACTTCCTTCTTGCGGATCTCCTCCCGGACGTCATACAGGCGCTGCTCCAAATCACGCTGATCAGATAGCGAAAGCGTGCTGGATCCCCGCTTGTTGCGGTACTTCCTCTGCAGCGCCTCGAGCGCTGCCAGTTCCCGCTCCAGGGTCATGCGTCCCATGGACGCCTCGTGCTCCATGGCCTGGATGTCCTTCTGAAAGCGGCTGGTCCCGCCGCCGCCCCCACCGCCGCCGCCGATCGCCGACTGCCCGGTCGCCTTTCGGATGGCGTTGATGATGGCCAGCAGCGCGTACAGGGGGCCCAGGTTGGCGGCCTTGACCTGCGGGGACACGGTGACGTCGCGCTCCGCCGCCGCGATGAGCGAGAGCAGCTGGGATTCCATCTCGTCCAGGGATGCGGACGCCGAGTCCGCCGCGGCCTTGGTCCCGGCGGCTATCGCCTCGATGGCAGCGTCCGCGTCGTCCAGGCTGCCGGTAAAGCCTTCGCCCAGGAACTTCGTAATCTGTTCCCATTGCGCTGAGAAATCCTTGCCCGCGCCGCGCGCCTTCTTCGCTTCGGCGACCAGGCGCTGGATGCCCGCGATGCTCTCCTGCTTGACGCGCAGCTCCTGCATGGCTTTGCCGGTTGCCTGGATCTGGGTACCCAGCGCGCCCAGGTCAACCGCCGTTTCCTTGGCGGACTTGCCCAGGGAGAGGTCCATGGCGCTTCCGTCAGAAGCCGCCTGCATGGTTTCAAGGAGCAGGGCTACGACCGCCTGCAAGGCTTGCGCTTCCCGGCTTTCCGCGCCATAGGCGCTGACCAGCGCCAGGTGTTTGTTCGCGGCTTCTGTCAGGAGCAGGTTGATCTCGTCCAGCAAAGCCGCTTTCTCCAGCGCCGCTGACTGGTACAGCGTCGTGTTGTGCTCCTGCGCCTGGGTCAGCATGTCCATGGAGGTCAGCTCATAGCCCAGCAGCTCGCTAACTTTCGTATAAGCGGCCTGGGCAGCGGCGCTTTGCTCCTTGAAGGGCTTGGTGAAGTCGTAATCGGTTTCCAGGAGCTTGGAGAGGGCGAGCAGCCTGGTGTTGTAGTCGGTCATCTTCTGGCCCAGGTCCGCGAATTCGTCTCCCAGATTGTCCGCCCGGGTCTTCAGGTTGTCCAGGTCGGCGCGGATGGTGTCCAGCCCCTGCGCGGCGTAGTTCTCAACCTGCGCGTCCGGCCAGGCGTCCCACAGCGAGCGGATGGCCAGGGACAGCGCTTCGGCATCGTGCCCATAGGCGTTGATGAGCGGCGAGAGGGAGAAGAGGATGCGCGCGAAGGTGTCGCCGTCCACCTCAAACTGACCGACAACGGTCTGGGTGTAATCGACCAGGGTCTGCCAGTGCCGTTCATAGGCCTGCTGCTCGGCCGGGGTCAGGGTCGCGCCGGACAGAAACCGGGCTTCCAGTTCGTCCATGGCTTTGAGCGCGGGCGCGACGTCGGCGTTTTGAAGCGCCTGGGCATAGGCGGCGATTACCGCGTCCATGTTGACGTCGGGCTTGGCCGCGAACAACTCGGTGAACAGCCTGTCCGTGATGGTTCTGACCGAAGCGCTGACCTCCGTGCCGCCCGCCTCAAGGGAATTGGCCATGGCCGCCATGCGCGCCTGGAGCGTTGCCGCCATCGCGGCGGTTTCCTGGTCGATGACGGCGTTGTCCTCAGCCAGCGCGTCCGCCAGGACCTGGCTTGCGCCTTCGATCTCGCGCTGCGTGTCCAGAATCGCGTTCTTCAGGTGGTAGTAGGTGATGATGGCTTCAGAGCCGTCCGAAAGGATGACGAAGTCGCCGTCGTCCTTGCCCTGCGGACGCTTGTCGATGAGCGCCTGGTACTCCGCGATCATGGCCTGTCGCTCGGCAACCCAGGCTTCGCGCTCGGCGATGCGCGTCCGCGCTTCATCCGCCGCTTTCCTGCGCTCCGCCTGGGTCTTCTCCACAGCCGCGACATTGGCGTCCAGCTCGGTCTGCAGCTCCTTGAGCGTTTCCTGGCGCTTGAGGCGGATGGCCTCGGTCACGGACTCATAGGCGCCTTCCAGACCCAGCAGCGCGCCCGCGCTGATGCCATACTGGGAGCCCAGGCGCTCCTCGATGGCGCGCAGTTCCTTTGTCTGGGAATAGGAGAGCCGCTTCTTTCCATTGAGCTCGGCGTAGCGCTCTTCCAGACCCTTGAGGTCGTCGGCGGTCGCCCGCGCGGCCTGCATTTCCTCCTCGCGCTTTTGTTTGAGCTCTTCCGCCTGTCGGGCCGCTTCCTCCTGAGCGCGCTTGATGGCGGTGTAACCCGCTACGGCGACACCCGCGACGGCCGCAATGGCCAGCAGCCAGGGCATGGCCGCGTAGAGGGCGGCGGCAAAACCCGTCGCGCTGACGGTTGCCGCCTGCAATTGCAGGTTCATCGCCTGGATGGCGAGCGCGGCCTTGCCGGCGGCCATGAGCCCGGTCATTGCCAGGGCAGTCGCGGTCACGCCCGCGCTGAGCCCCGGGAAGGCTTCCACCGCGTCCCGGATGATGCCCAGGAAACCGTTCCAGACCTCGGTCAGCGCGCCGACAGCCGGGGACATTGCCTCGCCATAGGCTTTTGCCAACTGCTCCGCGCTCATGCGCGCCTCAGCCTGACTGCCGGCCAGCGTGCCCTCCAGTTTGGCCAGGTCGCCCACCTGGTGCCGGGTCTCGGCCAGGATGCCCTGGTATTCCGCTTCGACCTTCTGCTTCTGCGTCAGGCCGGAGACCGTAACCCCCAGCTGACGGGCATAGTCTTCCCACATCTTGGCGACATTCTTTGTCACGCCCGCGTTGTCCACCAGGATGGAGTTCTCGTTCTTGATGCCTTCGGTCGCCGAAACCACCGCCTGCTCCAGGCTGTAGGAAGCCTGACGGCCAAAGGCGGCAGCGTCCTTGAGCCGGGAGATGGCCTGCACCGCCTGGTCCAGGGTATAGCCCCGGGAGAGCAGGTTCTTGAGGCTGGCCGCGGCGGAGGTCGCGCTGAAGAAAGCGTCCGTCAGCCCGCCCATTGCCGCCTTGAGCGGCTCCGTGCCAACGCCGACGCCGGCCGCGACCGACTGCAGGCCCTGCAGGCTGGCTACATAGCGGTTGTACGCTTCGATGCCGCTTTCAACGGCGCTGACCAGAACGCCCATGAAGCGCGCGGCGGCGGCCGCCATGGCCGCGTAGGCGGCAGTGGCCGCGGCGCCCATGGCTTCCGTCTGGCCGGAGGCTTCCTGCGCGGATTCGGACACCTGTTCCTGGGCGGCGGCCAGGTCTTTGGCGCTCATATTGGCGGCGTTCATGCGCTCGGCCAGCCTTTGGAGCGCGGCCAGTTCCTTCATGAGCGCGGATTCCGCTTTGTTGGCGGCGTTGCTGCCCTGGCCGTGCGCGGCCACAGCCTGCTCCCAGGCGCGGGTCGCGTTCTCCACAGAGGACGACTGCATCCGGTATTGCCGGGACAGCAGCGCCAGCCTGCCTTCCAGCACATTGGCCGAGGCGCCCGCTTTGTCCTCCGTATTAACCAGCCGGTTCATCGCGCCAATGGACGCTTCCACGCCCTGCATGAGCGCCGCCGTTTTCACGTTCAGCGTAAAGACCAGTTCGCCCAGTTCCATATGCGGCGCTCCTTTCTAAAAGTCCTCCGCGCTGACGGCTTCCGCCGCCTCCGCTCCGCCGGCTCCACGCGCAATCTCCGCGCTCGCGTCCAGCACCAGCAGCAGCTCGTCCAGAAAGTAATCCTCCATGAGCTCGCGCTTGGAGATGCCCGCGGCCAGGCCCGAGGCGATCAGGCGCTGGAGCCACCAGGCGCGGCTTTCTTCGCGCCCAAGGCCGCCGGCAGCGCCTTGCGCGCGTTCTGAAAAAAAGCGCTCAGGTCATTCATTTGCCAGAAGGCCGTCCAGACCTCCAGCAGCTCGTTGGGCGTCAATCTGTCCTTGACCAGCCGGAGATCCGCGTCCAGGATGGCGCATACAATGGTCAGCGCCTGCTCGGGCAGCACGCCCAGCAAGCGGATGGCAATCTCCCGGAACTGCGAAGGCGTGAGCGCGGTCAGCCCTTCGATAATCTGTCCGGGCGTCTGCCCCGGAAAGGCCGCGTCCAGCAAGTCCGCCAGGACGCCGCCCAGGCGCTGCATCACGTCCAGGTAGCGCCCGACCGGCATCTTCCTGATCTCAATGCCATGGACAGTCCTGGGCCTGGGCCTGCTCGCGCCAATGCTACGGTCTTTCTGAAAAAACACAGCCTCGCCTCCTCTATGGAAAAGAAGCGGCGGCCTCCCGAGAGACCGCCGCCAGTTCAGTTTTCAGATGAATCAGGGAACGGCGGGGATTGCCGCCACGGTGTTCAGCCAGGTTAGGTCGGCAGCGCCGCCGACGGGCTTGTCCACGTCCTTGGTCAGGCGCACCTTCTTGTCCGCCGTCCTGCCCAGGCACAGGAAGGTGAGCTGGTACTGGGACACGTCGTTCCCGTTGTCCAGGCGCGCCTTCAAATCCGCCTTGTAGCTGGTCAGCTTGCAGCACAGGTACTGGTACAGGCGGTAGCCGCCGTCGGAACGCAAGCCCGAGAAACTCAGCGCCACTTCCGGCGCGTTGTCCAGCTCGCCCTCGCTCATGACGTCCGTCAAATCGTCATAGTCAGCGCCCGTGAGCGCGGCAAGCACTTCCAGGGGCATCTCGTTGACCGAGATTTGGAGCTCGGTGCTCTCGTACTCGCTGCCCTGGTCGTAGATGCCGTCGTCGCCAGGAATCTTGTATTCGTTGCGCGTATCGCTGGCCGTGCAGGAGCGCGCGCCAACGCCCAGCGCGGAGCCGGGATTGGTCGGGGTATAGGCCGCCGCTGTGTTCGCCGTCAGCGGGAAGTACTTGACATTGCCAAAGCCTTTCAGGGCTTTCTTTCCCATGGGTGGCTCCTCCTATGCTTGATAAATGTTATGAGGTCGTCCCCCAGAGGGAAACCTCGGAGTAAACTGTCACGGTTTGCGAATCGCGGTCCATGAGGACGGGCAGGCGCCGGGTGCGCCCAATGACGCCGCCCGGCCAGTCGATGGGCAGGGGCGTTTCGTTGGCTCCGCTGTCCAGCGCGGACGTGAGCCTGGCGCAGGCGTCCATCGCCCTGGACCAGGTCTTGGCGCGGACGCGGATCTGGACAAAGCGCGTGGCAGAGCCGTCCGCCATGGACGGCGCGATGTAGTCCCAGCAAAAAAGTCCGACGCATTCGTCGGGCTGGTCGGGCAGGTAATCCACAAAGACAGGCGGGATGTCCGGCAGGGTTTCCAGGAAGGCCGCTATAGCGTTCAGCAACTCAAGCGCCTCCCATCGTCCTGTCCCGCAGGGCTTTCGCCAGTTCGGCCTGCAGTTCGGGCGTCATCTCGTTGACCGTGCGCTCCAGGAACTTGGCCTCCCCGCCGCCCGGGTGCTGGAAGTCCGTGTGCTCATGCTGCACGACCACATACTCCATGCCCTGCTTGGAGCCAAAGAGCACGCGGCCCTGGATGTTGCCTTCCCGGGTGTCCGTTTCTGTCTTCATGCTGCTCTTCAGCTCGCCGGTTTCGCCCCTGGGCGCGCGGGCGGCTGAGCGCTCGCCGACGCGCCTGACAATGGCGTCCACCTGTTCCTCCGACGCCTGGCCGCACAGCCGCGCGAACTTCCGCAGGCTGCTGTTGACCAGGAAACGGTTCATGCTGCTCTTGCTTCCGCTCATTTCATATACGCCTCCGCATGGTCCCTCTGCCCTTTCAGGTTCAGCCGCTCGACGACCTTCACGACACTCCATTCACGATGATTGAAGGAGATAAGGTCGCCTACGCCGACCGCGGCCTGGGTGTACAGCTTGGCGATGTTGTTCAGCTGCTTGCCGTCCTCATCGACCAGCATGGTTTCTGCCAGCGCCAGCCTGCCCTTGATGACGGCAGGGGCGCTTGCCGGCGGCGGGTCATAGCCCGGGCTTCCCGTCCTGTCAACGCCGGTGAACCTGCGATAGCCAATGTCCTGGCGCATGAGGTGTCCCGCGATGCTCGCCATGCCGTCCTCCTAAAAGCCAATCCGCCGGTAAGGCCGCAGCAGGCTGGCCGCTGTCGGCGACAGCGCTTCCAGGCCTTGTCCTTTGATGGCGTCCGTCACATAGCTGACCCGGTAGTCGCCAATCGCTTCCGAGGCGACCTTCTGCCCTGCGTGCGACACGCCCGCGTTGAGGCTCAGCGCCAGCAAGGCGCAGGCCTGCCTGATGGGCAAGGGTATGTCGGAAAGCTCATAACCGCCGACATAGCTCACCGCGTACCCCGGCCAGGCGTTCGGCCAGCCTGATTTCCTCACCAGCACGCCGTAGTCCGTGTCCACATGGAAATCGGCAATCGAATGGCCTTCACAGGTGACAGAAGCCACGCTCTCCACCGGGAAGGCGCTGAGGTAAAGCAGCTGACCGCCGCCGACGCACTGCTGCGTATATGCTTTCTTGAGCAGCCGGCGGTTCAGGTGTTCCTCGATCAGTACGGTTGCGGCATCCAGCAGCAGCGGCAGCCTGCCCTCCAGGTCGTCCTGGATTCCAAGCAGCGTTTGCGCCTCCTGCGGGGTAATCAGCGTCATTCATTTACCTCCGGGAAAGGGGCAGGCCCCAAGTGAGCCTGCCCCGGGTTGTTCATCAGGCGGCCTTCTGCTGGAGCAGCTGGATGCCTTCCGCGCGGATTACCTTGCCGTCCACGCGCTGGGTGATCAGGAAACCGACCTGGCCGTTGCCGGCGTACAGCTCGTTCAGCCGCTGCACCGCCCTGCCTTGGCGGTCGGCGATCCAGTAGTTGGCGTAATCGCCAAAGCCCAGCGTCAGCGCGCCGGCGGCGACCGTCGGCACATAGGGCGAGGTGTGGATGGGATAACCGAAGAGGCGGTCGGGCTGGCCGGCCACCAGGGAGGGCTGCCAGAGGTACTGACCGTTGGTGTCCTTGAGCTTGCGCAGCGCCGCGACCGTGGTTTCATGCGTCAGGAAGGACGCGTTCCGGCGGTAGGGGGACTTGAGCGCGTACACCAGGCTCACGATGTCGTCAAAGGCGATGGCGGCGGCCGCGGCCGCCGTGACGCTGATGGTTCCGCCATTGGTCGCATGGAAGATGCCGGTGGGCTGGCCTACGCCCGTGCCCTTGATGAAGGCTTCCTCCTCTGCCGCGCCCAGGGCCCTGGCGAACTCCTCCAGGATGTAGGCTTCCAGGTCGAACATGCTGTCGGCCAGCAGCTCGGTGCTCACCTTGATGAGGTCGGTCAGTTTGAAGGCGTCCAGGGTCTTCTGGCCGAAGGTCAGCGAGCTCTCGGGAATCGCGCCGTTCTCGGGCACCCAGGTCGCCGTGGACAGCGTTGCCGCGACCGCGATCTTGCGCTCGGCGGAGGAGGAGAAGGTCTTGGCGATGCTCCTGACGACGTTCGCTTCCTGCAGGTTCTTGACCAGCTGGCGCTCAAACTCCACCGGCACCAGATAGCCGCCGTCGGCGTCCACGCCCTCAGACAGCACATTGCTGACAGGCCTGCCGCGCAGGGCGCCGAAGAAGTCGGCGGCATAGGCTTTGCAGGCGCGGCCCCGCTTTTCTTCCTGCTCGGAGCGGACGGGTTTTTCCGTGATGGGGGATGCGGTCGGCTGGCTCATCTCGTGGTCGAGCGCTTCCTGGCGCTCGAGTCTGGCAATCTCGCGGCCCAGGTTCACAATGTCGGCTTCCATCTTGTCATAGCTGGCCGCGGCTTCTGCGGAGATCAGTCCGTCCGAGCCGCGCTGGCTGTCCAGAAAGGCTTTGGCCGTGTCCCAGG
>ENA-UOUL01004704-UOUL01004704.1-bioreactor-metagenome-genome-assembly--contig:-NODE-4704-length-12350-cov-3.228062_pt1 | contig 12350 bp, 12 predicted proteins | sample MGYA00249838_ERZ747220 | MGnify/ENA primary metagenome ERZ747220 (study PRJEB28778, sample SAMN05720191) | bioreactor metagenome | isolation source: Anaerobic biogas reactor | place: USA:Washington...
GGGCACGCGGCCGCGCGCCTCGGAAAGCACGGCCTCGACGACGAGCTTGCGCTCGTCCGGCTTCATCATGAAGCCCTCGCCCGTCGAGCCCGTCAGGTACAGCCCGCCGATGGGCTTTTTGCACAGGTGGCGCGTCAGCGCGCGCACGCGCTCCGGATCGACCGATTCGTCGGGGGCAAAGGGCGTCAGCATCGCGGGGATCACGCCGCGGATGTCGTGCAGCCGGAAGTTGGGCATGGGAATTCCTCCTCTTTCTATTCCTCCGCCAGGTCTTTGAGCATTCGGTGGCAGAGCATCAGCGCGCGCGGCGTGTGGAAAGGGCCCTTGTAGAGCGAACCCTTGTAGGCGTGCGACACGCTGCCGTCGCGGTGCAGGTAGCCGTACCATTCGCCAAACGCGCGGTCGTAAAAGCGCGAAAAGCAGTAGTCCGTGAGCGTCTCAAACCAGTCGGCGTAGCGCTGTTCGCGGGTCTCGCGGTAGGCCGTCAGCGTCGCGATCAGCGCCTCGCAGTGCGGCCACCAGAGCTTCATGTCCGCCTCGAGCGGGATCACCGGCTTTTTCAACACGTCGACGAAGTAGTGGAGGCCGCCGTATTCCCCGTCCCAGCCGAGTTCGAGCGAATCGTCGAGGATATCGAGCGCCGCGCGCATCAGCGCGCCGTCCTTCCGGTACCGCGCCTCGTTCATCAGAAACCAGCTACCCTCGATGGCGTGGCCCGGGTTGACGACGCGGGTGTCCGCATTGTCGGCGAGGAAAGACCCGTCCGGGGCGACGTGTTCGAGCAGCGCGCCGAGCTCCGGCTTGTAGAAGTCGCGCACGATCTCCTCCGCATACGCCCGCGCGTCCGCGGCGTACTCCTCAGCGCGCTCCGGGTCGCAGCGCCTGAGCACGTCCGCCACGTTGAGCAAAATCATCGCGTTGGCGAACGGCTTGGTCGCGCGCGCCTCGGGGTAGGTCTTGGGCGGTACCCGGAAGGGGTCGCTTGCCGGGTCGCGGTGAATCGCGCGGACGAGCGCGTACACGCGCCGCGCGTCCTCGAGCGCGCCGGAATCGCCCGTCGCCAGCGCGTATTCCGCCGCGCCGATGATGTAGAACGCCTCGCTGAAGAAGTAGCGGCGCTTGCGAAGCGGCCGCCCGTCGCCAAGGACGCTGAAGAACATGCGCCCGTCCCCGTCAAAGCAGTGGCGGTCGAGAAAACCCTTGCAGCTCTCGGCCAGCGAAAGCCACTCGGGGCGCGCCCCGTAGCCGTTCGACAGATGCGAGAACATCCACAGGCAGCGCCCCTGCATCCACACGGACTTGTCGGGCGAATACACCTCGCCGTTCCGGTCGAGGCATGTGAAGACCCCGCCGTGCTCCCTGTCCGGCGCGTGTTCAAGCCAGAACGGCAGCACGCGGTCGAACAGCTCGCCTCGGTACAGTTCGGCGTACCGCGAAAAATCAAGTCCCATCGCCATTTCCCCTCCTTCCCGCGCCGCCGAGGAAGCGCTCGATGTAGTCCTCGAGGGTGAGGAAGCGGTCGGAGCGGTCGGGGTAGCCCCAGTCGATGATGTACACGTCCTCGCCGCGCTCCAGCAGGCCGCGCACCAGCGAACGGTTCTCCTGCAGGTCGACCATGTACGGGCGGTTGACCAGGGCGTAGCTGATGAGCACCGGCACCTTCGCGGTGGGCGCCTTCGCGCCGGCGTAGCGGTACAGCACGACCTTGCCGTCGCGCCACACCTCCTCCTTGCCGGTCGCGCCGTAGTCGTAGTCGCCGACCTCGCGCAGGGTCTGCAGGCCGGCGGCCAGCTTCTGCTGGAAGCGCACCGCCTCGGCGGCCAGGCGGTCGGGCGTGATGTTGAGCGGACCGTGCATGTCAGCGTCCTCCGCGGCGCCTGGCCGGCGCCGGCCCGGGTGGCAGCGGCGCGTCCGGGATCGGGATGAAGCTGGAGAATCCGTTGGTCGGCGCCCGCCGCGCGGTCACGCTGGGCCTGGGCGCCACCTTGCGCGCGGCGCGCCCGGCCTGGGCCTTGGCCACGGGTGTCTTCCGCGCCTTGCCCGCAGCAGCGGCCTTCCGTGCCTTGCCCTGCCGCGGCGCCGGCTTCGCGGCGGCAGGCCTGGCCGGGGCCGCTTTCTTCGCCGCCGGTCCGCCCCGGCCGGCGGAGCGGCCCGCGGCCCGTCCGCCGGCATCCGGCGCAGCGGCGGCCGGCGACGCCCCGCCCTCGACCGCGTCGCGCAGCCGGCGCAGTGCGCGCTCGAGCTCGACGATCCGGCGGTGCGCCGAGTCCACCTCGGTCCGCGTGGGCATGCCCAGGCTGGCGCACAGCTGCTCGACCTGCTGCTGCACACCGGCGCGCACCCGCATCTGCGCATCCACCAGCCGGCCGTAGGCGCGACGGAACTCCGGCGACAGGGCCACCTCGGCATAGGCTTCCTCGGCGGCATCGATCCACAGGTCGAAGAGCGCGCGCGCCGACTCCACCTGGCGCCCGGGCTCGGCACGTTCGGTCAGCCTGTCCTCGAACAGGACGAAGGCCTGTTGCGTCGCCTTGGACAGCAGCGCGTTGTAGGCGCTGTTGGCTTCCTCGTACTCCACCAGCGCGCGCGCCAGCGCCTGCGCCCGCTCCTGGTGCTCGCGCCCGGCGCCGAAGGCCGGGATCCGCAGCCAGGACATGCCTTCGGCGCGCACCGCCTCGAGCCACGGCGCGGCATCCTCCACCCACTGGTCGAGCCCGGCCAGGCCGTGGCCGCGCATCGAGCGCAGCAGCTCCGGGAACGGATTGGCGCCCGAGGCGCCGAGCGCTTCCTTCCACGCCCGGGCGATGTCGCCGGCCGAATGCTCCCGTCCGGCGAACCGGGCCGCGACCTGCTGCATGTACGCATACCAGTCGCGCGCCTGCGCGCCGAAGCGCTCGAGCGCGTCGTTGACCTCGTGGCGGCCGCCATGGGCGTAGCGCGTCCACCAGTCGATCGCGTCCTGCCAGGCATGCGCCCCGAGCGGGGCGGCGTCCGGCGACGCGGTGCGCAGGGCGTCGCCCCACGCGGCCCAGTACTGCCGCGCCAGCCGTTCGAAATCCTGCGCCTGGCCGCCCGCGCCGGGGCCCCGGTCCTGGTTCGACATGCCGTCCTCCTGCTGTCGTTCGATCATAGCAACGGCCGGTGGCGCGCAGGTGGACGCCCGGGGGTCAGAACTTGGGGATCCGGATGGTCTTGCTGACCATGAGCGAGCCCGACAGCGCGTACACGAGCACCAGCGGGTGCAGCTGCCAGGGCCCGAGCTGCCACCGGCCGAACCAGATCGCCTCGCCGATCGCGCCCTGCCAGGCGGCGACCGCCAGCAGGACCACGATCAGCAGGCTGGTCGGGATCGGCGTGCCCTCGAAGTACTTCACCTTGTCGCCGCCGTCGGCCAGGGTCTCGGCGGTGACGTTGTAGCGGGCCAGCCGGCTCACCCCGCAGCCGACGAAGAAGCTCAGCACCACCCAGTCCCAGCCGCCCTGCAGCCCGCAGGCGTAGCCCAGGGCGGCCGGCGCGAGTCCGAACGAGATCACGTCGGCCAGCGAATCGAGCTCCCGGCCCAGGGTCGAGGCCACCTTGCGCCAGCGCGCGATCCGGCCGTCCAGCGCATCGAGCACGAAGGCCAGGGGGATCAGGGCCATGCCGGCCAGCAGGTCGCGCACCACGCCGTCCTGCAGGAAGCGCATCGCCGCGAACACCGCGCCGGTGCCGCAGACCGCGTTGCCCAGGGTGAACCAGTCCGCCAGCTGGAAATCGCGGAACATCGAGAAATGGCGGGGGCGGGACATGGCCGGGCGCCTCGGGCGGAAAGTCCTAGGGTGCCAAAACCGGCGTGAGGACGATACGCAGGCCGGCGCGCCCGTCCGCTAGGGGATCGCGAGGTTCCACGCCTCCAGCCGCTGGCCCGGCAGGCGTGGCGTGGCCTCGATGAGCGCGTCCCCCGGCAGCGCCGCCGCGCCCTCCAGGAACGCGGCCACCCGGTCGAGCGCCGCATGCAGGTAGGGCAGCAACGGCACATAGCGCGCGGCCAGCTCGGGCAGGCCGAGGAAGCTGTCGAAGTGCTGTGCGTTGCGCACCTGCCAGAAGCGCACGTCGCGGCCGGCGGCGCGCGCCATCTCCACGTAGGGGGCGCTGCTGAAGGCGATCGGGATGAGCCCGTCGTCGATGCCGTGCACCACGACCACCGGCAATCGCTCGCGCGGGAGCCGCGCACGGGTGGCGGCGATGCCCGCCTGCACCCGGCGCGCGTCGGCGTCGGCGCCCTCCCACAGCGCGCGCAGCCGCCGCAGCCCGTCGACACCCAGCCCCGGCGGCGCCGGGCTGGGATCGACGATCCCGACCCCCGGTCCTGGCGGCAGGCCGCTGGCCTCGCTCCACCAGGCTGCGCGCTCGACCGCACTCGCCGGACGCGGCGACAGGTCGAGGTTCTGCGCCGCGAAGCGGTAGCCGCAGGGATGTTCATCGACGCCGTAGCGGCCGTATGCCGAGGCATAGGTCACCGCCAGCGCGCGCCACATGTCGAAGCCGGTCGACAGCGCGCCCGCCCGCAGCGCCGGTGCCGTCCAGCCCCCGGCCACCAGGCGCTCGTGGGCCGAACGGGCCTGGCGCGCCGGGTGGCTGCCGTCCACCAGCCCGGCCGCCGCCAGCTGCGCGCACAGCCCCGCCAGGTGCGGCGCGGCCAGCGCCGCCATCAGCGAGCCCGGCAGGTCCTGCGGATGCAGCTGCGCGCACGGCATCAGCAGCGCCGCCTCGGTGGCGTAGTCGTACAGGCAGCGCGCGCCCGGCGCGTCGACGTACACGTTCGGCTCGCCGGCCACCACCGCGTCCAGCCAGGGCCCGTCGCCCGCCTCCGCCGCACGCAGCACCGCGCCCCCTGCATTGGAGATCCCCACGGCCACGATCCGGGTGGCGTCGAAGGTGAACGGCCCGTGCTCCGGGAACGCCTCTTCCAGAGCCCGCAGCGCGAACTCGGCCGCCTGGCGCACGTGCCGGCCCCAGTCCGCCTCGGGGTTGTCGCGCGAATGCGCATGCTTGACCGCCACGCCCCTGACGGCGTGGCCGGCGGTGCCGGCAAGGTCCGGCACGAACGCCAGTTCCCCGTCCCCGGCCTGCGCCCGGGTGCCATCGGACAGGCAGCCGGTGCCGGTGTCGAGGTCGAAGTAGTCCGACCCGGCGCCCTTGTCGGTATGCGCGACCGCCCAGCCGCGCGGCAGCCCCCAGGCGCTGGCCACCGCGATCGAACCGTAGATCCCGCGCGAGCCGGACGATGCCGTCACCAGCAGCCGCGGGCGGCGCGGATCGAAGTCGTCGGGCAGCTGCAGCATCACCCGGTGCGGGTGGCGCGCACCGGGCAACGTGGCCAGGGCATGGAACTCGCGGCCGGGCACGGCGGCGGTGGCGCCATGGAGCCGGCCGAACCCGCCACCGGGTGCGAGGTCGGCGATGCCGCGCCAGCTGCTCCAGATCGCGCGCCGGCGCAGTTCCTCCGGTCGCGGCCGGGCCGGATCGAGGTACGGCGGCGGCATCGCCGTGCGCAGGCCGTCCAGGCCCAACCCGGCGGTCAGCAGGTCGTCGTGGCCGCGGTGGGTGCTGGTACGCGTTGCAGTGAACATGTCCGCCGTCCGGGTGGATGCAGCGCCCGTCGCGCCTTGCCCCATCCTAGCCGCCGGCGGCGACCGCCGGCATCAGGGTCGCGCGTAGTCCCAGGACACCATCCGCCCGTCGCGATAGGGCATCACCCCATGGAAGGCGCGCGGGTCATCGTCGAACACCATCGGCAGGAAATGGCGGTCGCCCTCCCACAGCGGCAGGTCGAGGATGCGCCCGACCTCCACCCATTCCAGGCTGCCTTCGGGGTTGGACGCGAACGGCTCGCCGGAGAAGCCGGTCACCAGGAACACGAACCCGAACCAGTCCTCGCCGCCGCGACCGAAGCCGGGCCAGCTGATGGTGCCGCGCAGCTGCATCGCCTCGCATTCGATGCCGGCCTCCTCGCGGATCTCGCGACGCATGCCGGCCACCACGTCCTCGCCCGGCTCCAGCTTTCCGCCCAGGCCGTTGTACTTGCCCAGGTGATGGTCGCCGGGACGCGCGTTGCGGTGGACCATCAGCACCCGGCGCCGGTCCGGCGACAGGACGTAGCCGAGGGTGGCGAGGATGGGCGTGTACGGCATGGACGGCTCCGCCTGCAAAGCCGCGCATGGTAGCGGCGGTCGCGGCCGGCCGCGACCAGGCACGACGCTTCGCCGGCGCGTGGTGCCCAGTCCCGGCATCGGCCGGTCCGGTCGCGCCGGACGTGACCGTCGCCCAGCGCGTGCTCCGGGATGCGCTTGCGTTTTCCCATCCCGTGCGTTTTCCCATCCCGGCCACTCGATCGAAGCGACATGCGCAGGCGTATCGACCGATGGGGCGCGCCTCCCGGCAGGCCGTCGGCTCGATTGCGGAGTGTGGGCACAGTCACAACTCGGTCTCGCGGGCGCCGATACGCTGTGGCGCAGGGGGGACATCCGAGGGACACACGCCATGACTCCAGCCCTTTCCGGGGCGGAGCGCGCCATGCTGGAAGGCGCGCACCGCCAACGCTACAAGCTGACGCGCGCCCCCCGCTTCCAGCCGCCTCCGGACCCGCTCCAGGCCACGGCCGGCCGCCTCGCCGAGAAGACCTCCCAGCGCCGCCTGGTCACCCTGCCCAAGCCGCCCTTCGCGGTGCGCGTGCTCAACAACATGACCTTCGGCGCGACCCGGCAGTCGATCGCCGAGTTCAACGCGCTGGGCAGCAGCGACGTCGCCCGGCTCACCGCCTGGGTGGACCGCCAGCTCAAGCCCGACGCGATCGACGACTCCGACGTCGAGGCGCGTCTGGAGGCCGCCGGCTACTACACGCTGAAGAAGACCCTCGCCCAGCAGTGGGAGGATCACGTGCGCTCGGGCGCCGAATGGAACATCCGCATGCGCCCGGGCTGGGAAGTCCAGCGCGAGGCGCTGGTGCGGGCGGTGTTCTCGAATCGGCAGCTGTTCGAAGTCACCACAATGTTCTGGCACGACCATTTCAACGTGATGGTCAGCGACTACAGCATCTGCCCGGTGTTCGGGCACTACAACCGCGACGTGATCCGGGCCAATGCCTTCGGCAACTTCCGCGCCATGCTCGAAGCGGTCGCGAAGAGCCCGGCGATGCTGTACTACCTGGACAACAAGTCCAACCGCCGCGGCGGGCCGAACGAGAACTTCGCCCGCGAACTGCTCGAGCTGCACACGCTCGGCGCAGAGAACTACCTCGGCTTCGTCGATCCGTTCAAGGTCCCGCCCTGCCCCGAGGACCCGGGCTACCCGATCGGCTACACCGACATCGACGTGTACGAGACGGCGGCCGCGTTCACCGGCTGGACGATGAACGACAACCACTGGGAGTTCACCCACGCCGACAAGGACAACGGCCAGTTCCACTACCACGCGCCCTGGCACGATTCGGGGCCGAAGTTCGTGCTCGGCACCTTCCTCTACCCCGAGCGCCCCGCGCTGCAGGATGGCCGCGACATCCTCGACCGCCTCGCCAGCCACCCGCGGGTGGCCGGGTTCATCTGCAAGAAGCTGGTGCGCCGCTTCCTCAGCGACGAGCCGCCGCAGTCGCTGGTCGACAGCGCGGCCAGGGTGTTCCGCGACAGCTGGCGCGCGCCGGACCAGATCGCCAGGACGCTGCGCCACATCCTGCTGTCGGAAGAGGCGCAGAACGCGTGGGGCCGCAAGATGCGGCGGCCGTTCGAGGCGGTCGCGGCGGCGCTGCGGGTGACCGGTTGCGACTGGACCTACAACTTCGACGACAACCGCAGCGGCGACCTCAACTGGCGCATGGGATTCACCGGCCACCAGCCGTACGACTGGGCCGCGCCCAACGGCTACCCCGACGTCACCACCGCCTGGTCGGGCGCGAGCAACTTCGGCATGACCTGGAAGACGCTGCTCTGGCTCACCGAGACCAGCCGCCCCGACGACAGCAACGTCAAGCTGCTGCCGATCCTCGAGACCACCCGCCAGCACATCCCCGCCCACCAGTGGACCGCGAACCGCATCGTCGATTTCTGGTGCCGGCAGATCCTGGGCTACCTGCCCAGGTCCCAGCGCCTGGCGGCGCTGCGCGCGTTCATGGCCCAGAACGGGGACCCGGCCACGACCGTGCTCGAGGACAGCGACCGCAGCTCGACGCGCGACCTCAAGAACCACTACAACCACCAGCGGCTGCGCAGCCTGGTGGCGCTGATCCTCATGACCCCCGAATTCCTGAGCCGTTGAGGACGCGACCATGACCAGGATCGAACTCGATCGCCGCGAATTCCTGAAAGGCTGCTGCGCCGCGGCCACCGTGGGCGCGGCAGGACCCGCCCTGTTCTTCTCCGGCGACGCGAAGGCCGCGGCCAACGGCTACGACACCATCGTGCACGTGTTCCTGCGCGGTGGCATCGACGGCCTCAACCTCGTGTTCCCCGTCTCGGGCGAGGACCGCAACCACTACGAGGAGGCACGCCCGCGCCTGCGCGTGCCGGTCAGCGGCGAGAACGCGGCGCTGCCGCTCTCGACCGGCGGCAGCGCCACCGGCTTCGGCCTGCACGGCGCGGCCAGCGGCCTGCGCGACATCTGGGCCGACGGCAAGCTCGCCATCGTGCATTGTTGCGGCATGCAGACGACGGTCACGCGCAGCCATTTCGACGCCCAGCAGTACCTGGATTTCGGCACGCCCGGCAGCAAGGGCAACGGCACCGGCTGGCTCGCCCGGGCGCTGCAGGCCCAGCCGGGCGTCCCCTCCTCGGTGGTGATGCCGGCGCTGGCCGTCAACAGCCGGATGCCGGCCAACATGCTCGGCGCCACCGGCGCGCTGACCATGGGCAGCCCCACCGACTTCCAGCTCAACGGCGGCGCATGGGCCTGGCAGGCCGTCCGTCAGGACTCGCCGGCCGGCTTCAAGGGCGTACGCGAGACCCTCGCCAGCCTGTGGCAGGGCAACGTCGGCATCGAGCACGCCGGCCGCGCCGCCGATGCCGCGCTGCGGACGGTCGCCCGGCAGGCCTACACCGCCACCCTGCCCGACGGCTGGCCGAGCACCAACTTCGCCCGCCAGCTGTGGACCGTGGCGCAGTCGATCCGCTTCGACCTGGGCCTGCGCTACGCGGCGCTGGACGTGGGCGGCTGGGACACCCACGAAAGCCAGGGCAACGACGGCGGCGGCTACTACCGCGACCGCGTGGCCGAACTGTCGGCGGCGCTGGCCGCGTTCTACGGCGAACTCACCCGGACCGGCGAGATGGCACGGGTCACGGTGGTGGTGCAGTCGGAGTTCGGCCGGCGCGTGCGCGAGAACGGCAGCGGCGGCACCGACCACGGCTACGGCAACCCGCTGCTCGTCCTCGGCGGCCCGGTGAACGGCGGCCGCTTCTACGGCACCTGGGCCGGGCTGCATCCCGAGACCCTGTCGCCCTACTTCGGCGACATCCCGGTCACCACCGACTACCGCCGGGTGTTCGCCGAACTGCTGCACAAGCGCATGGGCCACGCCACGGTCGACCAGGTGTTCCCGGGCTTCGGCAACCACACGCCGCTAGGACTGTTCGCCCCGGCCTCGGCATCGGCCTCGGCAACGCCACGTGCGGTCGCGCCGGGGCCCGTCCGCCAGCCCCCGCGCCAGGTGCCGCAGCCGGCCCTGGCGGACATCCGCACCACGTCGGCCCCGGCCGAGGTGGCGGGCGAGGCGGCCAGCGCCCCGATCCGGCACCGCCGCGGCACCGTGCACCTCCCGAAGCGGATTTCCCAGCCGCTGCTGCGGCTGCGCCTGCGCCTGTACCGGCTGATGCAGGAGCACCGGCTCTAGGCCGGCGAGGCGGCCAGCCTCGCTGCCGCCGGCACGAAAAAGGACAGGCGCCCCGGGGCGCCTGTCCTGTCAAACATCCAGCGGTCGGCCGCGATCAGGCCGGTTCGGCCTCGACGATGACCTTGACGGTCGCCTCGACGTCGGCGTGCAGGTGCACGGTGACCTCGTACTCGCCGGTGTTGCGCAGCGGGCCCTCGCCCATCACCACCTCGGACTTCTCGACCGGGGTGCCGGCCTTGGTCAGCGCCTCGGCGATGTCGCGCGGGCCGACCGAGCCATACAGCTTGCCTTCGGTGGAGGCGTTGGCGTAGATGGTCACGCTGCTGCCGTCGATCTTGGCCAGGCGCGCCTGGGCCTCGTCGGCGATGGCCTGGGCCTTGGCCTCGTACTCGGCGCGCCGCGCCTCGAACTCGGCGATGTTCGCCGGCGTGGCCGGCACGGCCTTGCCCTGCGGCACCAGGTAGTTGCGCCCGTAGCCCGGCTTGACGGTGACCTTGTCGCCGAGGTTGCCGAGGTTGGTGACGCGCTGGAGCAGGATCAGTTCCATGGGATGTCTCCGTATTCGTTAGCGACGCTGGCGCGCCGCAACGGTTGCTGTCCGAATCGGACGGATGGTGGACCGGCCCGGCGCAGGGGTCGGCGTGCCGCCGGCCGGCCTGCGCGGCCACGCCGTCCCCGCGGGGACGGGCGGCGCCCGGTCAGACGTTGTGGTTGTCGGTGTACGGGATCAGCGCGAGGTAGCGGGCGCGCTTGACCGCGGTCGCCAGCTGGCGCTGGTAGCGCGACTTGGTGCCGGTGATGCGGCTCGGCACGATCTTGCCGTTCTCGGTGAGGTTCTGGCGCAGCGTGTTGAGATCCTTGTAGTCGATCTCCTTCACGCCCTCGGCGGTGAACTTGCAGTACTTGCGGCGGCGGAAGAACTTGGACATGTGTGTGTTCCTCAGGCGGCGGGGGACGGCTCGGCCTGCTGGGCCTTGGCGCCTTCGCCATCGGTGGACGTGGAGGTGGACGTGGACTGGGCCTCTTCGTCGTCGCGGCGGCGACGCTCGGAGCGCTCGGGCTTGTCGCCCTTCTCGTCCTTGTTCTTCATGATCAGCGACTGCTCGGTCTCGGCCTTGTCGCGGCGGATGACCAGGTGGCGCAGGATCGCGTCGTTGAAGCGGAAGGTCTCGACCAGCTCGTTGAGCACGGCCTGGCCGGCCTCGATGTTGAGCAGCACGTAGTGGGCCTTGACCAGGTTCTCGATCGGATAGGCCAGCTGGCGGCGGCCCCAGTCCTCGAGCCGGTGGACCTTGCCTTCGCCGTTCTCGATCAGCGTCTTGTAACGCTCGATCATCGCCGGCACCTGCTCGCTCTGGTCCGGATGGACCAGGAACACGATTTCGTAATGACGCATGGAGGTTCCTTTCGGGTATTCGGGCGCCCTCGCGGGCGGCTCCGGAACAGCCCCCCGACGCCCGGGATGGACGCGGTGGGGCAAGGGCTCCCGGGCGGCAGGGCCACAGGGAGCCGCGCATTATCGCGGATCAATGACTTGCAGGCAAGACGCGCGGGCCCGCCCGGGCGGACCCGGCAGTCCCCGACGCTCCCGGCCGCGAGCCGGCGTCCGCGCCGCGGCGCCGGATCATGCCGCCTTGCCGGCGTCGGTGGTGAAGCTCTCGCCGCAGCCGCAGGCGGCCGCGGCGTTGGGGTTGTCGAACACGAATTCGTGGTTCAGGCCCCGGCGCACGAAGTCGATCGTGGTGCCGTCCACCATCGGCAGGCTGTCCGGGTCGACATGGATGCGGACCCCGTCCTGCACGGTGACCGAATCCCCTTCGCGGGCCTCGCGGGCGATGTCCACCACGTAGCCCCAGCCGGAACAACCGGTGCGTTCGACGCCGAAGCGCAGGCCCAGGGCGTCGGGCTCGGCGGCGAGGAACCTGCGGACCCGCTCCAGGGCGGCGGGAGTGAGCTTGATGGCCATGCACGCGATTCTAGCCCCTCGCGCCTGAAACCGGCATGAGGCGCACGCCGCGCGCGGTAGACTGTGCGCTCCACCCATCGCCCCCCTCGCAGGACCCCAAGGCATGACGGTTTCCAGCGTCGAACACGCGCTCGCGGGCAGGATCCCCGCCGGCGGCGAAGTCACCGTGCGCGGCTGGGTGCGCACCCGGCGCGACTCCAAGGCCGGCCTGAGCTTCGTCAACGTGAGCGACGGGTCGTGCTTCGCGCCGATCCAGGTGGTGGCGCCGGCCACGCTGCCCAACTACGAGTCGGAGGTCAGGCGCCTGACCGCGGGCTGCGCGGTGGTGGCCACCGGCACCCTGGTGCCGTCGCAGGGCAAGGGCCAGAGCTTCGAGATCCAGGCCTCGCGGATCGAGGTGGTGGGCTGGGTGGACGACCCGGAAACCTACCCGATCCAGCCCAAGGCCCACTCGCTGGAGTTCCTGCGCGAGGTCGCCCACCTGCGCCCGCGCACCAACCTGTTCGGCGCAGTGACCCGCATCCG
>ENA-UOUL01004706-UOUL01004706.1-bioreactor-metagenome-genome-assembly--contig:-NODE-4706-length-12344-cov-11.197766_pt1 | contig 12344 bp, 13 predicted proteins | sample MGYA00249838_ERZ747220 | MGnify/ENA primary metagenome ERZ747220 (study PRJEB28778, sample SAMN05720191) | bioreactor metagenome | isolation source: Anaerobic biogas reactor | place: USA:Washington...
GAGGCGACGCCACGCCTCGTGCCGGACAGCGACGTAGGCGTCCAGATCCATGCGAGCCAGTATGCCGTTCGCACCTGTCCTGCACTGCCGTCGGTCAGGACGTTCGGACGCTCCAGTCACTCTGCCGGCGCGTCATACCGCCCACTGTGCAGCAGACCCCGTCCCTTCGTCTCCACTTCGTGTCGGGCCTTTGTGTCATTGTGGTCTTGAGGGGGAGTTGCGTTGGCTCTCTCGTTGGTGGAGAGATTCCCATCCTGAGTCAGTTGGTGGTGTTGCGGACGCTATGCGATGAGGGTGGTCGGTGTGCCTGTGACAGGTCCGGACAGGTCGGGAAGGCGGCGATAGTCGTGGCCGAGAGTTTCGAGGGCTGGAAGAACCGTGAATCGTGGGCCATGTATCGGTGGCTCCGCAGTGACGAACGATGCGCGAGGGTTGTGGGCTATGACTCAATGTCGATCCGGTACGCGCTAATGGATCATTGGGAGCAGCTCGGGCGTGTGACTCCCGACTACGCCCGGATCGTCAAAGAGGATGTCGGACTGGTGCAGCGAGTCCACTGGAAAGACATCAGTGACGCCTTCTATGCCGAGTTCCGCGAATCGTCGGGGAGGCGTATGCGGCTGATGACCGTGGAGGAGGCTCAGGAGAGCCTCGACAGGGTGCGGCATGCCAGGTTGAAGGAGAAGGAGCCGAAGTACCCCGATGTTCAAATATGGGGGACCCGCACGGACGATTTCGTCGCCGAGACCATCTACCGAATGCGGAGGGACGGCTTTCCTCAGGAGGAGGTTACGGCCTACCTCGCAGAAGTCCGGGGCCGTACCTGGGAGGAGCAGGCCCGGATTACAAGCGAGTGGGTCATGTTCCCCTGGATCAAGGCCGACGACGACCAGCTCGAGCGCTTCTTCGAGTTCATGAGCCCGAACCGACAGGTCTTTGATGGGGTGGTGGCGCAGCGGGTGTCATGGCGGCCGCATCGGGAAGATCCGTCCTGGGACCGGTCGGACTTGTTCGCTCTGATCGCGGACCAGTGGCCGATCGAGCAGGTGCTGTACCCCGGCTGCTTTGTGGACCTTTCCCCTTCGACCGTGTTCCGATCTGTGGTCTACGTCGACGATGACCCTCGCGCGCAGCGATTCTTCGCCGACCGTGACCTGGTCAGTTCCGAACTCGCCAAGCGCGCCCCCCGCGCTGGAGCGGGTGAGCAGATGAGATTCCTCGGCCTTGACTGGGCCGAACCGCTCGACCTACCCGAGGCCAGCATGGACCTGCTGGTCTCTCTGTACGCAAGGCCGGTCTGGGAGAACTGCCGCCGCTACCTGAAGCCGGGGGGATGGCTGCTGGCCAACACCGACCGCGGCGACGTCGCGCTGGCTGCCCTCGATCCGACCCTGCAACTCGTCGGGGTCGTGCTCCGCCGTGACGGTCGGCACCGACTCGTCACCGACGGTCTCAACCGGTATCTGATTCCCAAGCGCCCGGGCAGGCTCACCGCCGAGCGGATCCGCTCCAGCGGCCGCGGCATCGCGTATACCCGCAGAGCGGCCGCGTACATCTTCCAGCAACAGTGACCCACGGCCCGGGAGGCAGTCCCTCCAGCGAGGCGGACACAACCTCACGCACCGACATGAAAGGCAGGATGAGGATGACGCAGAGCACCGGATACAGCAAAGAGGACTGGGCGCTGGTGCGGCGCGCGGCCGAGCTGGCTTGGGAGAAGCACGAGGGGGACTATCGCAAGGGATCTTCGGTTCCGTACGTCTCCCACGTGTGGAGCGTCGCGGCGATCGTCATGGAACAGGGCGGCAGCCCGGCGCAGGCTGCAGCCGCGTTGCTGCACGACACCGCGGAGGACGCGGGTGGAGAGAAGGTGCTGGAGGAGATCCGCCAAGCGTGCGGCTCGGAGGTCTCCGAGCTGGTGCGCGCCCTGTCCGACTCGCTCGTCGAGGACCCCACGCAGAAGGCGCCGTGGCGCCAACGTAAGGAGGACTATCTGGCGCACCTGGCGGGCGCCTCGGAAGCCGTCGGACTTGTCTCGGCCGCCGACAAGCTGGCCAACGCGCGAAGCATGGCCAGAGACTTCGCCGAGGTCGGGTCGGCATTGTGGGAGAGGTTCAGTACCAAGAGCGCCGCGGACCAGTTCTGGTACTACAAGTCGCTCATCGCCATCTTTGAAGAACACGGCACAGCGCCGGCGCTCGTGGACGAGCTGCGGGACACCATCGCCGACCTGCGTCGCCTCAGCACGCCACGCTCCGCAGACGCTCGCTGACCCACGATCCCGCTGCAGGGTCGAGTGCGGCGTGCGACGTAGTCGAGGGTGGCTGGGATGGCTTGGCCGTCGGCGACGAGCTGGCGATAGAGAGCGTCGGGGATCCGGCGTTTGAGCTCTCTTGGTCAAGTCCCGAGGGCGAGACGTTGTTCGCTGCGGTGTCGCTGCGGGTCGTAGGCGGTGTCGGTGGTCCAGCGTGCCCAGAGGTGGGCGCAGCCGGAGGGCGGGAGACGGCCTTCACCTGAGCCTGGTCGCGGAACCGCGCCATGCGGGTCGAGAGCAGCCTCACGGGAGGCAGGCCTCAACGTGCAGTAGTCGGCGAGCCGTCGGGGTTTCGGCGGGAGACCGGGGTGTCAAGTGAGGTGTCCGAACCGGGTTCGGACCGGACGGTTGGCCAGGACCCGGAGCGCAATGACCCGCCCGAAGACTACGCTCGAATGGCATAGACCAGGACTGCCCGTTCGGCTACACAGAAGAAGACCTGCGATGGGCCCCAGGTCCTCACATCCACCAACAAGAGAGCGCGAGGACGACGCGGTGACCTTCCAGAACTACTCGACTGGCGAAGAGTTTGAGGACGAAGACGACTACCTCCGGTCTCTAAAGCAAGACGATTCGTATGAGTTCTCGTACGACTACGAGTACGTCGCTAACCGATTCGGCGACGGCGATGATGACGTCGAGCTTCAGAACGCCACACTCAACGTCTCGCTCTCCTGGGACGACTCATCGCCGCCGGGATATGTCGTTTCGTACACGGTCGCCTCACCGACACCGATCCCAAACGACTGGACGGGCGACGCCGACCAGATCTTCGACGACCGATGGGCAGATGTAGTAGCCGATCTGGACTCTGTCGGCATTGGCTCAGAACTCCACAAGGACTGGCCCATCTGAGTTCAGGGCTCTCGCGGGATCCGATAGCTCCCCGGGCCGTTGGGACATGTCTCGCGGTACTTGTCCGCTGCAGCATCCTCGTCAGAGGCCACTCCAGGCGACAAGGCCCAACCATCCCGTGGCGGAGTTGCTGTATTTCGCCGGGTGCTGGGCGCGACTCGGGTGCGCCTCAGCGCCCAGAACGAGCAGCCGCGCCACTCGCCCCCTTGAATTACGTCCTGCGTGTGGCACTGGTTTCGCCATCAGCCGTGGAAGAGCTCCGGGAACCGATCGGGCCACGTCAGAGTGATGCCGCTATCGGCACAGATGTTCACCCAGTCCGAACGATTCGGTCGGCGTTCGACGGCCAACACGCCCAGGACCTCATCAACATCGGGCCAGTGTTCGACGTTGGTTCGGTAGAGGTAACTGAGTAGTTGGCCGAGGCCAAGTCGCAACTGGGACTCCTCATTGTCGTCGGTGAGGCTCTTGACCTCGCAGATGTACAGACAACTTTGGGACACCCACGCGACATCGAAGGGTTGGTCGTTTGGAGCGGGGGAGAGTGGCTGCAACCCTTTGGTTCGGATGTGCTCAGCCAGCCCGTCCTGGATGTCCTTGTGGGCGGTGGTGCCGCGGTCGATCAGGTCAGGGTTGCGCAAGAAGATGGTGGACTCAGTCTCACTTGCCTCAGCCGTCCGAGCTGGCGGGACGTAGGCCGTGCCGCCTTGCCCGGTACCTCCCCAGGGAGCTACTGCGCCTTGGTCCGACCGCACGACGCCGTATTCGGTGTCCGAGAGATGATCCCGAGTCCAGGTATAGCCCGCGACGTCCACGCCGTACGCGTTGGTCAGCACGGTCAACAGGTCGGTTGGTGCGCCCACTTCATGCAGCAGCTTCAGGGTTGCGGCGGCCTGCGCACCAGTTGTGGTGCGAGGCAGGAGCCCGTCAGCATCCTTGTTGAACGCCTCGCGCGGAAGTACACCGGCTTCAACAGCGTTCAACGCAGCCTGTGCTGCCGTAGACGTGGAGCAATGATCGGAACCTGTGGATGGCGCTCGGCGAGGTGACGTGAAGTAGACGTACCTCCCGAGCAAGATCGAAGCCCATGCTCAAGTTCGGATCGGGGTCGGCGTTGGCGCGCCGGCTCGGGAAGGTACGTCCATGCTCAAGGTAGTTCACGACGCTTCGGCGTCCAACGAGGCGGCCGGTGGGTCGCTGCTCGATGAGATCGTCCGCGACGGCGCTCGGCAGATGCTGGCCGCGGCGCTGCAGGCCGAGGTCGCCGCCTACATCGAGGCGTTCGCAGGCGAGCTCGACGAAAACGGACACCGGCTGGTGGTCCGAAACGGGTTCCACGAGCCGCGGGAGGTGACCACGGCCGCGGGCGCGATCCCGGTGCGGGCGCCGCGGGTCAACGACAAGCGCACCGACGAGGCGAGCGGGCAGCGCAAGCGGTTCTCCTCGGCGATCCTGCCTGCCTGGGCGAGGAAGTCGCCGCGGGTGACCGAGGTGTTGCCGCTGCTGTACCTGCACGGCCTGTCCAGCGGTGACTTCAGCCCCGCGTTGAGCGAGTTCCTCGGAACCAGCCACGGCCTGTCGCCGGCGACCATCACCCGGCTGACCAAGGACTGGCAAGACGAGGCGACCGCGTTCAACAAGCGGTCTCTGGCCGAGACCGACTACGTGTACGTGTGGGTCGACGGCATCCACCTCAAGGTCCGCCTCGAGCAGGACAAGGTGTGCCTGCTGGCGATGATCGGCGTCCGTGCCGACGGCAGCAAGGAGCTGATCGCGCTCGAGGACGGGCACCGCGAGTCCACCGAGTCCTGGGCCGACCTGCTCCGCTCGGCCAAGCGCCGCGGGATGCGCGCCCCGGTACTCGCAGTCGGTGACGGGGCGCTCGGGTTCTGGGCCGCGGTCCGCACCGTGTTCCCCGAGACCCGGGAGCAGCGGTGCTGGTTCCACAAGATCGCCAACGTCCTGAACGCGTTGCCGAAGTCGGCTCAGCCGGGCGCGAAGACGGCGCTCGCGGAGATCTGGAACGCCGAGGACAAGGACCACGCCAAGAAAGCTGCCAAGGCGTTCGCCGCCGACTACGGCGCGAAGTGGCCCAAGGCGGTCGCGAAGATCACCGACGACCTCGACGTGCTCCTGGCGTTCTACGACTACCCGGCCGAGCACTGGGTCCACCTGCGCACCACCAACCCGATCGAGTCGACGTTCGCGACCGTACGGCTGCGTCAGCGCGTCACCAAGGGACCCGGCTCGAGAGCGGCTGGGATCGCGATGGCGTTCAAGCTCATCGAGTCCGCCCAAGCCAGGTGGCGTGCCGTCAATGCACCACACCTCGTCGCGCTCGTCCGCGCCGGCGCGACGTTCAAGAACGGCGTCCTCGTCGAACGCGACGACGAACAACCCGGCGAGCACGACCACGAATCAGGAGGTGAGCAGCAAGTCGCGTGACACGCCGATCCACAGGTCTTGACTATTGCTCGTAGACGTGTACTTGCCAGCACTGGGCATCGTGTCGGCGGCGTGCCAATTGTGATGCGTGATCGCACTCACCGCCGCTATCGCTGTTGAGTCACCGTACGTTCGCGCCCAGACGCCGAGTTCTCGCGTGGCCTCTATGACGCCCTCGACACCTTTAGCGGGCTCTTGGTTGGTCGCACTCATGGCGTCTATTCTCCTCGTTCCCGACATCGTCAAGCCGGGACCCAAGATCCGTGCCCCCGACGGTTCGATTGGAGCGCCAAAGCCGCGAGATGCCGTCTCGCACCAGTCGCTTCGGACCCTACATCAGCGATCAATGACGAACCGCGACCGACCCCCGTTGCCCAACGATTAATCAACCCGCGGCCACGCCGACCCCAGGGCCGTCCCATAGCCAGGTGCTGCACTCCGCCGGCAGTTGGGCGCTGCATCACGATCTGGCGCGACTCGCGCGCTCGGACCGACGCGTGGCGCAGTCCAGGACCGGTAAGAATGGCTGGGTGGATGACCCTTACCGACTGCTGATCACGCATGCCGAGCATTGGGCCGCCAAGTCCCGCAGACCCCTGGATCCGGAGCTGCTCGAGACGGCCCTCTCGCTGCGCGACAGCCACGACCAGCGGCCGGGCACCTCGTGGCCGGCTGGCTCGGTCGCGGAACTGATGACGGTGCGCTGGCCCGGTCACGGGCCGCTCGACCCGCCCGACATCGATGCCCTTGTGGCGACCCTGGAGACGTTTTGGAGGTTCCTGCGGGCCACCGGCCGGATGGCCTCGGACTCGGTCGAGGTCAAGGCCCTGACCCGCGAGGCCGCTCGCTCAATCGCGACGATGCGCGAGCGGCTGAGCGACCCGGCGGCCTACGGCGCGTCGAAGTCTTTGCTTGCGTTCGGGCGCGAGATCGGCATCTCGCTGGAGGACGCCGAGTCGGTGGAGGACGCCAACGCACGCTTCGCAGCCATCGCGGAGGCGTGGAACGCCCAACCGCAGGCGGAGCGCCTCGCCCGCTCTCCCGGACCGGCCGGTGCCGGCAGCAAGGCCTCGGCGCAGCTGACCGAGGCGGCCAACCAGCTCCTTGCCGGTGTCGACCTCACCGCCTATGCCGCATCGCACGGCATGGTCGGCACGGAGGACGCCGACGAGGATGAGGATGAGGACGCGATCCCGGTCCAGGATCCCCGCGTTGTCGCCGAACAGGTTCGTCGGTCACCCTTCCTCGAGCGGATCCGCTCCCTCGTGGAGTGGATCGGCCCGGCCGGCCGACCCGTGACCCAAAGCGGGGTGCTTCGACCGGCGATCGCGCGAGAGGCTATCGCCGACCTCGGCCTCGACGACTGGCTGCTCACCCAGCTCGGCGAGCCACCGCCGACCTGGCGCTCGGCGGGTGAGCATCTTGGTCTGGACCGGCTCTACCTGGCAGCGGTGCAGGCGGGGATGCTCGAGGTGCGCAGCACCAAGGTGCTCGCTGTCCCAGAGGGCACCCTCGACGACCTGGACTGGGTGCTGAAGGGCATCAGCGCCCTGGTCGTGGCTCGTGACCGCGGCGCATACGCCGCGTCCGCCGCGTCCCTGCTCGGCGTGCTCCTCGCCCTGGAGTTCGGTGAGGCCCGCACCGTCGGCGACCTGGTCGCCTGGTCGAGGCACGCGCCTACGAATCCCTACGCGCAGATGAACACCGGCCGGCTCGATACCGAGCAGGCGGCCGCCTTCTCAGAGACCCTCGACCGGCTCTCTGAGGCGGCTGTTCGATGGACCCTGGGGTACTGGCGGGACACCGACATCATCCGCGAGAAGAGTGGCAAGCTCAGTGTCACCGAACTAGGACTGGACCTTCTTCGGGTGCTCATCCGCTTGCACGAGCTCGAAGAAGACGAAGCCTTCGAGGACGGAGACGCGAGCCAGGACTGGGACAACTGACGAGTCAACCCGCGTCACTGCGCCGGATGCCGACCTCTCGGCCAGGTAGATGCTGCGCGTTGACCGCGACGTGCGTGCTGGTGCCCGGATACTCGTGGGGACCGTGCTTCAGTAGGCGATGCCGATGTGCTCCCGGTGGTGGCGGGGGCTCTCGATCTCGTCGAGGATCGCGAGAGCGAAGTCGGCACCCGAGATGTTCGAGCCGCCGTCGGCGTCGAACAGGGCGATCTCACCGCCGACCCGGTAGGAGCCGGTGCGCGCGCCGGGAGCAAAGGCACCGTAACCCCCTGCGGGGCTGATGAAGAGCCAGTCCAGTCCCTCGGGCGCGTGCTCGGCGAGCAGAACTCGGGTTGCCTCGCCCTCCAACGCCTCGGCGCGATACTGCTCAGGGATCTCTCCTTCGACGACACGGGGCTGGCCCGGCGCTGGTCGCAGCGAACTGAAGCCGCCGACCTGCAGGTAGCGCGCCCCGGCCTGGGCCGCCAGTCGCGCCAGCTCGCCGTACACCTCGACAAGACGGCCGACCATGTCCCCGCGCGGGGAGAGCGCAGCCACCACGACATCGGCGCCCTGGACGACACGGGCGGCGACGTCGGAGACGCTGCCGACCTCGTAGCGCACACCCGCCACCGGATCCTCAGGCTCGGACCGGCTGACCGAGACCACATCGTGCCCTCGCGACGCCGCCTCACGCACGACATTTCCACCGGTGTACCCGGTCCCGCCAACGACAACGATGGTAGCCATAAGGACGCTCCTTCGTACGGATGAGTCAGACTCATTCATCAACCACCGCCAGGGGTCAGATAGTCCGACAACCTCGGGTGAACCGTCCCCAAAGGCACGTGCCCCACTCCGCCGGGAATCGCCCCGTAGCGGCTTGGCACGTCGCCGAGGTTGTCGATTGGCCAACCATGCGACGTGACGGGCGGCGCAGCCGTGGCGGCGACTGGCTACGCTACCGCGGGTGACCGATCCCGCAATCAGGCACCTGACTCCGGCCGATGCCCCGCTCTTGCGGATCGCGACGCTGGGCAACGTCAACTGGAATCACGAGCGCTTCAGCCTGAGCGATGTCGTCGAGCGTGCGGAGTTCGCCCACTACACGCACCTGGATCTAGAGAGGGGGGACTTCGGGTTCGCCGCTGAGAAGAACGGTCGGCCGGTCGGCGCCGCTTGGGCGATCTTCTTGCCAGCCGAGGACCCTGGCTACGGCTTCGTGAACGTCCGTACCCCCGAAGTGAGCCTGTGGATCGACGCCAGGCAAAGAGGTCATGGCCTGGGGCGGCTTCTCCTGCGCCGCGTCAAGAGCGAAGCACGGAGCCGCGGCATCTCCCACTTGAGCCTGTCCGTGGAGGCAGGAAACTTCGCCAAGCGCCTCTACGAGAGTGAAGGCTTCCGAGACGTCCTGGGACGCGAACCCGACGGCGTCATGATCTGGGCCGCGCAACAACACTGAGCGTCGAGCGTGCTGCACTTCGCCGGGAGCCGGGAGCCGGGAGCCTGGAGCCGGGCGGCGCGGGCGCGGGCGCGTTGAGTGGCGCGCGTAGGTGCATGCGAGTCCAGTCTCTGAGCGGGGAGCCGAGGGTCCCGGAAGCGAAAGCGGCGCCATGTCTCCGGAGATGAGGGGCCGAGCATCGGGTCTAGGCTCGTGATTGTGGGAGGGGATGTTCGGCAGCGTCTGCGCCGCAAGTACCTGAGCCTGGGTAGTGGGGAACTGGTGGCGGCAGGGGTGTTCTTGGGAATCGGAGTCGTGCAGATTGCCCCTTTGCTTGGCGCAGCGGGCTCGGCCCTTGCGTTGTGGTTCGCTCTGGGACCACTGGTCGTGATCCTGCTTCAGGCGGGCGTCTACTGGCTCTGCGCCAGAAGCTGGGTGGAGCGATCACGCATGCCGCCCAGGCTCGTCGCGACCTACAAGGCGCTGCGGGGTCTCAACCCCGTGCTGCTCCTCGCGGCTCTCGTGGGGCTGATCATCACGTGGCCGGACAACCCCGCCATTGGAGTCGCCCTGCTTGGCGTCTGGGGCTTCGGGCTGGTCGAGTATGTCAACTACTTCGTTGTTCGGTTGGCCTATCCACCTTCCACGTGGCTGTCACGGGTCAGGCAATGGCGCACACCCCGCCTCGTGCAGGACATCGAAGCGGCTCAGTCCGCCACCCAATGAGCCCGAGCACTCGGTCTCGGCCCGAGCGAGCAGATCCGCAAGCCCAGCCGGCCTCATTCTGCACGAGCCGGTCGGTGACCCCACTCGGACCACCCATCGATCAGGATCCTCCATCCAGTGGGTTCCGGCTGCAACCTGCCCACTCCCGGCATGAGCGGAGGCGATCCTGCGTCACACCGCCGGGAGCTGGGCGGCGCATGTTCTTGGTGGGCGTGATCCGCAGCCTTGCGCTGTGAGCGGGTTCGTTGGGTCGCGGAGGACTGTCGACGATGGGCGCTGCGGCCTGCGGCGTCTTCAACGATTGATCGGCATAGTTGCGGTGGCCTGATCGGCGTAGGCGGACGGATCCGTGCGGAGTTCTTGAGAGACCAGGAGCATGGAGGAGTCGACCCAGCTCAGCCACGCCTCTTGAAGCGGGAGGACGCGCACGGTCAGCAGCCCACCCCGCGGACGGCGCGGATCGAGCGCGAGCTGCCGCTCGACGGCGGTGCCTTGCGGAAGGATCTGCTCCCGGAACTGGGTGCGCCACGTGGTGGTCCACGCCGCGACGTCTATGGCATTGGCCTCGAGCAGGTCGAAGAAGCGCGGCGGGCATTTCGATCCCACTGCGGGCCTTCCCGGGGCATCGTGCAGGGCCAGGTCCAGGACATCGAGGCCGATCAGCCATGACCACCAGGCCATCCACTCCCCGGTCACATCAGGATGCGGATCGCACGGGCTGACCCCGATCGCGGCGGGTACGCCCGGCACCTGGATGGCGCAGTGGTCACGGATGTACAGGGCGCGCAGCAGGTGGGTAGGAGCTTCCAGCCCGTACCCGCCGTTCACGCCTGCCCACCTGCGCAGATCGGACAGGAACGACCCCCTGGCCATGCTCAACCGTAACGCTCCCCAGGGCCCAGGGCCCAGGGCCCATGCCGAGACGCAGACCATGCATCTCTTCAGCCGCAATCACCTGAGTCCTTCCGCCGGGAGCTGACCGTGGTTATGGCGGTGGTGGCCGAGTCAGGTCGGGAGGCTGAGGCTGGGCGCCGGATGTATTCGGGGCTTCCTGCTGGCCATGTTGCGCGGCGTCGCGGGCGTGGGAGCATGAAGCGTGGCATCTGTGGACGTCCGCTTGGCCGTACCGAGCCCGGATGACGCGGAGGAGCTCGCCTCGGTCCACGTTCGAGCCTGGCGAGAAGCCTATGGAGCACTCCTTCCGGAGCGCTTCTACGACGACAGCGCCCGCCAGGCCCGGCGGCAGATGTGGGCGGGTCGACTCTCGGAGGACGACGCTAGGCAGCGGGTCCGCGTCGCCAGGCAGGGAGATGAGATTGTCGGCTTTGTCGTGCACGGTCCAGCGATCGAGCACCAGGGACACCCGCCCGTGCGCGATGAGCAGCTCTTCGCGCTGTACGTCTTGTCTTTCTGCTACGGACAAGGTGTCGGACAAGCCCTCCTTGACGACGCCCTCGGTGGGCGACCTGCTCAGCTGTGGGTGGCCAAAGACAACTCGCGGGCGCACCGGTTCTACGAGAAGAACCGTTTCATCGACGACGGGACTGAACAGACTGATCCGGATCTCGACGGGCTGGTCGAGATCCGCATGATCCGGTAGACCGCCGTTGCCAATCGTCATGCCAGGTCAACCAACCGCGCTCATCGACGGGCGAGCGGGGTGCTGCGCACCGCCGGATGACGGGCGTGGTCTTGGTACTCGCTCAGGCGCGTCCGCGGACCGCCCACGCGCGCGAGATGAGAACGAACGGGCCATCGGGCAGCATCGCCCGGCATCGGTCGCGAAGCTCATCCCTGTGCTCGGGTGAGAGCGTCCTGACATACGCCCCCGCCGGACCGACGCCGCCGGTGTAGGGCTGCCACCACTCCTGGAAGCCGTCGTGCTCGCGCTCGACCGACAGGATGGTCCTGCGTCAGGGTGACCCCGTCCTCACGCTGCCGGGCGACAGCCACGACGTCGTCGCGGAACTCCTGGGGGTATGGCTTGGGCATGGTGCACATCCTCTCCCGCGGCACCGCACGGCACCACAGACTCGGTTGTCACCTTCTCGTGCAGCAGTCCCGTCGCCGACGTGTGGGCGGCATGGACCACTGCTGCCGGCCTCGCGAACTGGTGGTGGCCGCAGTGGCCCGACACCGCATACACGATGGAAGCCAAGCCCGGCGGGCGCTGGTCGGCGCGCAGCGAGCAAGCCGGGACCGGCGTCGAAGGCGAGGTGCTGTGGCTGGACGAGCCGCACTCCCTCGAGCTCACGTGGCGCTGGGACGGAGAGGACGTCGAGGACCTGGTCCGGGTCACGCTGACCGAGACCGGCAACGGCACCACGGTCACCGTGCATCACCGCACCTCAAAGGGTGCGATTGCCAACTACCGTCTGGGCTGGCAGTTCGTCCTGGGCAACCTCGCCACAGCCCTGCACTAAGACACCCTGACTTCGGCTGCGGTAATCATTCTGCGCCTGAGCTGGCGCCGACATCTCCTGCGTTACCCCGTCCGCTAGGGCGGTTCGGACGGGGGTCGGCCGGAGCAAGGAGCGTCTGTGCTAGCGGAGGCTATTAGGGTTGATCGCTGCCGTGACCGCCGCGGCGTAGGCCTCGTAGCCGGAGAGATTCGGGTGGA
>ENA-UOUL01004707-UOUL01004707.1-bioreactor-metagenome-genome-assembly--contig:-NODE-4707-length-12343-cov-3.259987_pt1 | contig 12343 bp, 10 predicted proteins | sample MGYA00249838_ERZ747220 | MGnify/ENA primary metagenome ERZ747220 (study PRJEB28778, sample SAMN05720191) | bioreactor metagenome | isolation source: Anaerobic biogas reactor | place: USA:Washington...
TTGATGTCCACCAGGATCTTGAGGCCCTGCTTGTAATGCTTGGCCATGGCAAGTCTGAGCAGATACTGGAGCGCCTCCAGTATCTCGCCGTCCTTGCCGATCAGGATATCGCCGTTATCGCACTGGATCATGAAAACAAGCCTGTCAAGCTTCTCGCTTACCTTGCCTACCTTTATATTGAATGAAAGCCCGACGAGGCTCGCCACATCGAGCAGGAATCTTGTTCCGTATTCCTCCGGGGTCTCGGCAGCGGCAGCGGGTGCCGTCCTGCTGTTTATTTCTTTTTCTTCTTGTTTGCGGCGTTCAGGAAGGCGTTGAAGTCGTCGTCGAAGCTGTCGTTCGCAGGCGCCGGCTTCGCGGAAGCCTGCTTCGTCCCGGGTCTGAAAGGAAATGCGGGCTTATTGGCGGCAGGCGGAGTGTTTGCGGCGGATGTCTGCGCAGGCCTGTTTGCGCCGGCGTTAACGCCGGTGTTGGCGGCGGGCTTAGCCGACGACTTGCCGAAGGAACGCATCATCGCTTCGAATTCTTTTTCGTCGTCGCTCGAAATGGCGTCAAGCTGAGCCTTGACCGAACCGTCTGTTTTCTTCTTTGTGCCGCCCAGCGTTTTATCCATATTAGCCAGCATCGACTCGATGTCGCCCTTCTGTGCCGGCTTCACTCCCTGTCTCAGCACATCGGCGAGATGGGAGCGCTCCTGCTCCAGATCGTCATCGTGAACCTCGGCGGAAACGGGCATACCGCCTTCGTCTTCGGCAGCATCGGCGTCGGCTTCCTCATCGGCATACTGTTCGCCGTCGGTGCCGTCCGCATCGTCCGTGTACTGCTCATCGGCATACTGCTCGTCTGCATACTGCTCGTCGGCGGCGTATTGCTCGTCATAGGCTTCGTCTGTATACTGCCCGTCCTCTGTATAGGGACCGTCGTCCTCATAGGCGTCATCGCCTTCATAGACTTCGCCGTCTTCGTTGGCATCGCCGTCTTCATATTCCTCGCCGTCTTCGTATGCCTCGCTGTCCTCATATTCCTCGCCGTCTTCGTATGCCTCACTGTCCTCGTATTCCTCGCCGTCTTCGCAGGCTTCATCTTCTTCATCGGCGGGGATGTCGGCGGGATTCACGGCGGTGAACATTCTGGTAGGCGCCTCGTCGGGATTTATCGGCTCCTCATCGGGGTTTACCGCCGGCTGCCACTGCGGCTGAGGGGGCTGGGTGGGTTGTGGTTGGGGTTGGGGCTGTGGTTGGGGTTCGGGAGCGGCGTACCGGTGCTGCTGTTCCCGCTCCTGTTCCTGTCCCTGCTCCTGCTCCTGTCCCTGAGAATACATCTGTTCCCCGGCGGCGGCAATATCGCGGTTTGCGGCATACTGATTCACAAATGCCGAGATATCGTCCTTCACGGCGGCGATCACCACCCGGGTGTAGTCCTCGTCGGTGAGCTCGAGACCGCTGAGTATATCGTCGGGCGACAGCTGCTCAAGGAATTCGATATGCGCGCTGTACTGCTCGTAGATCCGGGACTTGAACTCATTCACCACGCCCCGCAGGGCTGCCAGCCTGTCCCGCTCCACGTCAAGCTGCTGGCGGAAATCGGCTATGACCTTGTCGCAGTTGGTTTTGGATGAGCGCACCAAAAGATCGGCGCGGGCGTTCGCCTCGTCGATGATCCGGGCGCCGGTGCGCTGCGCGCTGACAACGGCGTTGCGGATGGTAGCCTCATCCCTGTGATATTTATCAAGCTCGGTGAGCGCAGCGGACAGCTGTTTCTCCAGCTCGTCGTTCCGGCGGTAGAGCTCGGTATATTTCTCAATTACGAAGTCGAGATGCTCGTCGACTTCAACAGAGGCATAGCCTCTGACCACCTTGGTAAAATCCTTCTTTTTCAGTTCATGCGGCGGTATCAATTCGTCACCTCAAAATCTCTCTCCCGGCTCCGGTTCTGTTGTTTATGCGTCTGTCTGCCGGATAACATTGGTTTTATTGGCTTTCAAAATATAAATCAAACATATATGCCGGCTGAAATCATATATACCTGCCGGCGGCAAGTTTTATCCGGTCCCGGCGCGTGCGGTCGCCGGTCCCGATAATAACAAAGCGCCCGACCCCGCGGACGGATATAATATCCCCTTCGGAAATCGGAGCGTCACTGTTTTGATTCACCGAATAATTGAGCCGGATATTACCCGCGGCGATATCAGCCTTTGCTTTTTCTCTTGAGGTATGGGCAAGGAGCGCCACGACACAGTCAAGCCGTGCCGATGCTATGACGCCGTTTATCCTCTCAATCTTTCTGCCCGCGTCGAAATTCTCCGGCGGGCTGTATTCGCTGACAGTGACGGCATCGCGGCCCACGCGCAGCAGCGGGTTCTCATAACCGGTGAGCAGTCCGGCCGCGGCCGAGGTCATGAAGACGACAGCACCGCCCTCCACCGGCACAATATCGCCGATGCAGGAGCGCTCGATCCCGCAGCCCAGCAGCGAACCGAGATAATCCCGGTGGCTGAGGGTCACATAGCCGCTGACCCCGATTTTCACTGCCGAAAGCCGTTCGGAGTACTGCGGCTCGGGCTGGTAAATCGCCCAGTCGGGGAGCACGAAGAGCATCGCCCGCTCGGCGTCCTGATAGCCGCCCCAGAAGAGACAGCCCTCGCCGCCAACCGAGGCGATATGCGTCTTTGCCTCATACTGCTCCGCAGGGTCGAGAAAGGCGGTGGCAGAGGGTACGCCGTTGCCTGCCGCCCTGAGCATATCGTCTATTCTTTCGGTAAAAAACTTCATATTCGTCTGGTTTTCGGATCCCGGGCGGACATTTCCCCTTCGGCGTCTTATATCACCTGAACCGCATGTGATTTACATAATACGGCATCGGTACGCCTTCCGCGGCTCCCGCCCTCACGGCGGGCGCAGACCGGCGCGCACATCCTCATCGCGATGCGGCGGCACGCCGCGGCGGAAACCACATCGGAAACTATATCGCCGCGGATACAGCCGCCTGCAACGCGGCAAGCAGCAGGTATGTCACAAGGAAGGATATGTCTATGGGAAGCCCCCTCAGAGCCTCAAACTTTGACAGAACAGCCCTTACCGGCATTATGAGCGGCTCGGTTACCGATATCAGAAACTCGCTTACCCGGCTGCCGCGCATATCGGGAATCCAGGACAGTATCGCCCTGGCAAACAGCAGAAGCTGCAGAACGGCCAGCGTCGTATTGGTGAAAGTGGCTGCAATTCTGACAAGGGGCATCGGTATAGGCAAGCCTCTCAGCTGCCGAAGGTATTAAAACCCATGTCGCCGGCCTGATGAGCCTGCGGATTGGAGGCAGCGCCCTGATCGGAGATCGGCACGGTGTTGGGAGTTATTATAAATGTGCGGGCGGCAACCTTCTTTATGCTGCCGTCTATTGAATAGACCACGCCCTGGAGGAAGTAGAGGATGTTGCGGATAACCTCTTCCTTAGCGGTATCCAGGTTGAGAACAACGGTGCGCTTGTTCAGCAGATGGTCGGCCACGGGGCGGGCGATATCGAAGCTGTCGGAGCGAATAACCTTGATCTCGGTGTGCGACTCGATGGACATCGGAACATTATGCATTTGATTCATGGGGTTTCCTCCCTGATGAGGCGCATATTGCGTTCTAATTTGATTGTATGCCATGGTCTGACCGCCGGGATTCATGCCTGCCTGTGTCTGCTGGTCATGATATCCGTCGTTGTAATACTGACCGTCGCCATCGGCGGGATCATCATATTCGAGATCGTCGTCATACAGGTCATCCCTGTCCGGATTGACGGCGTTTTTGATTCTGTCGAATAAACCCATTTTTAACCTCCGCACTGCCTATAAGTGTTGGTATTGAATTGAGATTTTCCTGTATCTGCCGCACCGCAGGTATATGTGTGCCGCTTGCGCAAAATGTTTCCCGCTTCGGGAACATGCGTGAACCGCTCTGCGTCCGTCTGCGGTATCGGCGGCTTTTATATCTGCCTTATCTGCCTTGCGCCGAATATCGCCGAACCGGGACGCACCATTGTAGCGCCGCATTCGACCGCGACAGCGTAACTGCCGCTCATGCCCATCGAGAGCACCGGCGGCTCCTCCGGGCGGTAATAGCCCATGAGCGACTCGAATATCTCCCTCGCCCGGGTGAAATACTCCCTGTACTCCTCCCCCTTTACGAGCGGAGCCATTGTCATGACGCCCGCAATCGCAATGCCCGGCATCCCGTGAACCGCTTCCGCGAAGTCCTCCGCGTCCCCCGGCAGCACGCCGCCTTTATTCGGCTCGCAGCCGACGTTCAGTTCAATAAGGCAGGGCATGACAAGCGAATGCTGTTCGGCGCGCCGGCCGATCTCCTTCGCCAGGCTCATCCGGTCAAGCGACTGGATCATGCAGACCCGGTTTATTATCTGCCTCACCTTGTTGCTCTGGAGGGTGCCGATGAAGTGGAGCGCCGGGAGATTTTTCGATGCCGATGATTCTTCGCCCGGCACGGGGTACTTGGCGCAAAGCTCCTGTACCCGGTTTTCGCCGGCTTCACGCAGTCCGCACTCGCCGACCGCGTATTCGATAAGCGGCAGCGGAACATTCTTGGTGGCGGCGACTATCCGTATATCGCGCTCGCCCCAGCGCGACCGGGTATCGGCCTCCGCTTCGGCGATGCGCTTTCTTATCAGCTCGAGATTGCCCGCAATCGACTCGCGGCTGCATACATCAGGCGCGGGCTCGATGCCGCCGGCGGTCTCAGCTGATGATCTTGCTTTCATAAAGATTTTTGCCTCTGGTAATAATGAGATCGTGCAGGTTCAGCTTGTTGTAGTAGTATTCGTCGTTGAGAGGATCACGCCGCGCCACTATGAAGTAGCCGCCCACCTCGGTCAGCGGAACTATTTCGCGGAAGCGCACAAGCCTGTTGTCCAGCACATAAACGCCCTGGCGTCCGTCGTTGATGCGAACCGCCGATATGGGAACCCGGTAGCCGGTGTATGAGGCTTTGACTATCTGAACCGGCTGACGGCGCAGGAAGTTGAAGTTTTCGGGAATCTCGCCGGTGGAGAACACCAGCAGCACCCGTTCGCCGTTTGTCTCGGTGACGATGCGCGTAAGGGTCATGCGCAGCTCTGTGTCGCTCGAATAGGGGAATACCACCGTGTAGGCGCCGTTGTAGCGGAAGTTCCGCAGCATATCCTGGGTGCTCTCGCAGACTATGTACCATGTGAACGCCGTCACCAGCTTGCCGACGCCGTAACCGCCGTAGCCCGAATAATCGCGGGGCTGGGTCTCCTTCAGCCTGTCGAAGCGCTCCACCGTCAGGGTGGGCACCTCGTTCGCGTGAAACGCCGTCTCGTAGCCGTCAAGGCTGGTATAGAAGTAGCCGGCGCCGGGGGCTTTCACCGTTTCGGCGGCGCCCGCCATGTCGGCGGCAGTAAGCAGCTTTTCGTTTCCAAGACGGGTGATCTCTTCGTTGTAGTTCTGTACCGTCCGGGTGATTATACTGCGCCTGTTGAGCAGTATGAGCAGCTCATCCCGCTTGCGCACCGCGTAGGCGAGGTCGCCGTTCTCCACGCCATTGCGCAGAGATCCGAACAGGGCGTTAATATCGCTGTCAAGGGCGGCGGTGTCGGTGACCGTAATGCTGCCGCTTATGTTGCTGTCCTCGAGAATGCCTATCTTACGGTCGATCTCGATAATACGCCGGCGGGCGTCTTCTCCGCCGCCTTCGCTGTATACGCTGACCAGCTCCCTGCCGGCGGCGACATGCTCGCCGTCAACGGCGCTGTAGCTCAGTCCGCCCGAACGCGCGGAGTAAAGCACCGTTTCCGAGCGCATAACATAGGCTTCGAAATTCTCGGTAGCCCGCTCGGTGGCGACTTCGGTGAGCATGGTCTCGACCTCGCTTGTGACCAGGGAGGAGAGAGCGCGGATTATAAGCAGTATCACAAGCAGCGAAACCGCCGCCGTGAGCACATAAGCCGCGACATTTTTTAAGTATTTTGTATCCATCAGTTATCCGTGGAATATTTGAAACAGGCAGACAGGCGCATACCGCAGTCACGCCGCACATCATCGGCAGCGCACGAATCGCCGATGAGCAGGTACATGCTGTCCGCCGCGGGAAACACCGCCCGCCGCAGAATACACAGCCATGCCGGGCAAGACACTCGGCGCCGGAGAGCCGTTTCATAAAATTATGAGGGCTTTTCCGCCCCTTTTAACGCCCGTTTTCCGCCTATATCTGCGATATTATATCACAAGCCTTCAAATAAGGCAAATACTGAAATAATTTTTTACCTCGCGGACATAATATATTTACATTATTTGTCGGTCTGTTTCCGCCTCGGATTTGTCGGCTGTCAACCGCTTTCATCCGATTTCGGCGAGGCGGCGGGCGGCGTCGGCGCAGACCTCATCGCCGGCGGCGCCGTTCAACGCCGAAGCGTCCAGCCAGACCATGTCGGGATTGCGCCTGAACCAGGTGAGCTGCCGCTTTGCGTAGCGCCGAGTCGCTTGTTTTATGTCGTCGGCGGCGTTTTCAAGGGTATATGAGCCGTCGGTGCAGTCGATATGGCGCAGCATCTCCTTGTAGCCTATGGCCTGGGCGGCTGTGGGGGCTTCTCTCAGCCGCGGAGCCAGGCGGCGAACCTCGGCTTCAAGCCCCGCTTCAAGCATCAGATCCACCCGTCGGTCGATGCGCTCGTAAAGCATTGCCCGGTCGGGAAAATCAAGCCCGAATATGACCGGCGCGAAGTCGGAACCGCCGGTTCGTGAACGGGCGTCAAGGGCGCTTTTCGTCTCGCCGGTGGTCAGGTATATTTCAAGAGCGCGTATAACGCGCCTCACGTTGTTCGGGTGTACAGCCGCCGCCGACTCCGGGTCGACCGCTTCAAGCCGAGAGTAAAGCTCGTCCGGGGGCAGGGCTTCAAGCTCCTCCCGAAGTCCCCGCGGGGTCTTCATGTCGGCAAAGACGTTGCCGGTGAGCACCGCGTCGAGATACAGCCCGGTGCCGCCGCAGAATACCGGCAGCTTTCCCCGTGAGAAAACCTGACGGGCGATTTCCGAAGCCCGGGCTGCGTAATCGGCGCAGGAAAGGGTGTCGCCTATGTCGGCAATATCTATCATGTGGTGTGGTATGCCGCGGGTTTCCCCGGGGGTTGGCTTTGCCGTGCCGATATCCATGCCCCTGTAGACCTGCATCGAGTCGCAGGATATGACCTCGCCCCCCAGCCGGAGGGCAAGGGCGATAGCATGGGCGGTTTTGCCCGACGCTGTGGGACCGGCTACCGCCAGAACCTTGATTTTTGATTTTTTCTCTGAGTTTGTGTTTGCGTTTGAGTTTATGCGGGTCATGCCGTCATGTGTCATGTTATATGCCGACTGATTCACGCGATTATATGCCGACGAATTCTCGGGCGGCGGCAGCGTATGCCGCGGTGTTGGTCCGTCCGCCGTATGTTCCGAATTCGATCAGATCCTCGCCGTCGTAGCCGGCAAGCGAATCGGTCACCGATCGGTCGTGTATATACCGGTCGGCGAAAGCCTCGAAGCAGCCGATGTCCGGGTCGGACTCGGGATTGCCCGGCCGCCTGGCGGTCAGGTGGCACTTCACCGCATAGCAGAAGAAGGTGAGCTTGTCTCTTGCGCCCAGCCGGTTCCAGAGCTGGTTATAAAAGGCGCGCTCGCCGATCCACGCCGAGAAATGCATTCCCTTGTGGTCGGCGTAGACCGCCGCATCGTGGGTGGGTATCGATTCGTCCCCCTCGGCGACCCGGGCGAGCATGCAGCTCACGTCCTCCTCGCAGGCATCCGCCGGCACGGTTATCCCCAGATCCCCGGCATAGTCAAGCTGCTCCCCGGTGGGCTTTCTCGGCGGACGGAGGGTGAGCACCGGGTCGGTGCCGGTCTTGGCGCGGACACCCTCCATCGCCCCGTAGACGATGGTCTCGGCGACGGACTTCTTGCCGTCCACGAGGATCTTGTTGACCAGCTGGGTGACCAGGGTCGACCCGTAGACGGGGTCGGAGATCAGCGGACGCTTGGGAGCGGGGCCCTTACGAGGCATTACTTCTTCTCCTTCTTCGCGCCGTACCGGGAACGAGCCTGGTTGCGGCCCTTGACACCCTGGGTGTCGAGCGAGCCGCGGACGATCTTGTAGCGAACACCGGGCAGGTCCTTCACGCGACCGCCACGGACGAGCACGATGGAGTGCTCCTGCAGGTTGTGACCGACACCCGGGATGTAGGCCGTGACCTCGACGCCGCTGGTCAGCTTCACGCGAGCGACCTTGCGCAGGGCGGAGTTCGGCTTCTTGGGGGTGGTGGTGTAGACGCGGGTGCAGACGCCGCGGCGCTGCGGGTTGCCCTTGAGGGCGGGACTGTTGGTCTTCTTGACCTTGTCCTGCCGCCCCTTGCGGACGAGCTGGTTGATTGTGGGCACTGATTCTCCGTCAGTCGATGTGTTCTGCGGTCTCCGTCATCGCTGACGGGTCACGCTCCTTGGTGTGCCGGCCCTCCGCCCCCGAGCTCGGGTGTGTCGGACCGGTGCTCTCCCCTGCACTTCCCTCCCGAGGCCACGGCACCGCCATACGAGATGGTGATAGGTGGACTCAAGCGGGCTGCCCGGCGAGAGGTGGCTGCCACCGGGACCTAGCCCGACGACACGCGCGCAGGCGAGACCTGCGCACACAAGCCTCAAGACTACCGGCCGCGTGTGGTATGCACCAAATCAGCGACGGCCCGACCCGCGGTGACCTACGGCATACCCCCACCGACCTACGGCCTACCCCCATCGTCTGGCAGCAGCAGGCTCCAGAGCTCGTCGTCCCACCACTGGCTCCCGTCCGGCGCGAGGACGGCCGCCCGGTCGACACCGTCCCGGGTGAAGCCGAGCCTGGCGAGCAGCCGCGAGGAGGGTGCCGCGGGCGCGAAGACGCGGGCGGTGACGCGGCGCGCCCTCGCGGCGCCGACGGCCTCCAGGACCGCCCGGACGCTCTCGGTCGCCAGTCCCTGGCCACGGGCCGCCGGGTGGAAGGCGTAGCCGATCGCGGCGTCGACGGCGCTGGTGGTCGCCGGCGCCAGGGCCGACGCGGGCCGGAACCGGACGCGCACGTCCCCCACCACCTGCCCGGCCAGCTCCGACGGGCCCGCCCCTTCGGAGAGCTCCGTCACGACGCTCACCGCAGCGGGGTCGTCCCGCCAGCGCCGCAGCAGGTCGACCACTCCCTCGCGGTCCAGGGGCGGTTCACCGAGGAACCGGGTGACCTCGGGGTCGCTCCGGTAGGCGTGGAGGGCAGCAGCGTCGTCGGCCCGCGCCTCCCGCAGGATGCACCGCCCGGCGGTCAGCGGCAGAGCCGCGCGCACCGCGGCGACGGCCTCTCGGACCTCCTCGGGAACGTCCGCGGACCGTTCTTCGCTGCTCACGGCTGGAGAGTCTGCCACGCCGGCAGGGCGTCGCGAGAAGAATCGGTGCACGTGCGCCCACCCGACCAACGACCGAGGGGCGGGTATGCGGGACGGTGCGTCCCGGCATACCCGCCCCTTGGCGGTGGTTCAGCGGCTCAGTAGCGGTCGTCTCCCACCGACAGGTCGTCCAGGCGGACGGCCTCGCCGGAGCCCGGCCCGAAGGTCGGGTACTCGAACTGGTCGTAGTCCGGGACGGCGTAGGCAGCTGCCTTGGCCTCCTCCGTGGGCTCCACGGTGAGGTTGCGGTAGCGCGGCAGACCGGTGCCGGCCGGGATCAGCTTGCCGAGGATGACGTTCTCCTTCAGGCCCAGCAGCGGGTCGGACTTGGCCTGCATGGCCGCCTCCGTGAGGACCCGGGTGGTCTCCTGGAAGGACGCCGCGGACAGCCACGAGTCGGTGGCCAGCGAGGCCTTCGTGATGCCCATCAGCTCCGGACGACCCGAGGCCGGCTTGCCGGACTCGGAGACGACGCGACGGTTCTCGGTCTCGAAGCGGCCGCGCTCGACCAGCTCACCCGGGAGCAGGTTGGCGTCGCCCGCCTCGATGATCGTGATCCGGCGCAGCATCTGCCGCACGATGACCTCGATGTGCTTGTCGTGGATCGACACACCCTGCTGGCGGTAGACCGCCTGGACCTCGTCGACCAGGTGCTGCTGAGCAGCACGCGGGCCGAGGATGCGCAGGACCTGCTTGGGGTCGATCGCACCCTGGACCAGCTGCTTGCCGACCTCGACGTGCTCGCCGTCGGCGACCAGCAGGCGCTGCCGCTTGCTGACCGGGTAGGCGTGCTCGTCCGAGCCGTCGTCCGGGACCAGCAGGATGCGGCGGGACTTGTCGGTGTCCTCGACCTGGACGCGACCGGTCGCCTCGGCGATCGGGGCGACCGCCTTCGGCGTGCGGGCCTCGAACAGCTCCACGACACGCGGCAGACCCTGCGTGATGTCGTCACCGGCCACACCACCGGTGTGGAAGGTGCGCATCGTCAGCTGGGTGCCGGGCTCACCGATGGACTGGGCCGCGATGATGCCGACGGCCTCACCGATGTCGACCAGCTTGCCGGTGGCCAGCGAGCGGCCGTAGCACTTGGCGCAGGTGCCGACCAGCGACTCACAGGTGAGCACCGAGCGGACCTTGACCTCCTTGACACCGGCCGCGACGAGCGCGTCGATGACCACGTCACCCAGGTCGATGCCGGCCTCGGCGAGCACCTGCCCGTCGTGCTCGACGTCCTGGGCGAGCGTGCGGGCGTAGACCGCGGTCTCCACGTCGTCGTGCTCGCGCAGGTCGCCGCTGGGGGTCTCCACGGCGATCGGCATCAGGAAGCCGCGGTCGGTGCCGCAGTCCTCCTCGCGGATGATGACGTCCTGGCTGACGTCCACCAGACGACGGGTCAGGTAACCCGAGTCGGCGGTCCGCAGCGCGGTGTCGGCCAGACCCTTGCGGGCACCGTGGGTGGAGATGAAGTACTCCAGCACCGACAGGCCCTCACGGAAGTTGGACTTGATCGGACGCGGGATGATCTCGCCCTTGGGGTTGGCCATCAGGCCACGCATGCCGGCGATCTGACGCAGCTGGAACCAGTTACCACGCGCGCCCGAGGTCACCATCCGGTAGATGGTGTTGTCCTTGGGCATCGTGGTCTCGAGCTCCTTGGCCACCTCGTTGGTCGCCTGGGTCCAGATCTCGATGAGCTCCTGACGGCGCTCGTCGTCGGTGATCAGACCACGCTCGTACTGCGTCTGGACCTTGGCCGCCTTGGTGTCGTAGACGTCCAGGATCTCGCCCTTGCGCGCCGGGGTCATCACGTCGGAGATGGCCACGGTCGTGCCCGAGCGGGTCGCCCAGTAGAAGCCGGTGTCCTTCAGCGAGTCCAGGGACGCCGCGACCTGCACCTTGGTGTAGCGCTCGGCCAGGTCGTTGACGATCGCGGACAGCCGCTTCTTGTCGACCACGTCGTTGACGAACGGGTAGTTCGGCGGGAGTGCGTCGTTGAAGACCGCACGCCCCAGCGTGGTGTCCACGACGAACTCCGAGGCGATGCCGTCGTCGTCGACCTCGACACCCTCGGGCAGCTCGTGACCCAGCGGCGCGGCGGTGTTGCGCACCCGCAGCCGGATCAGCGTGCCGATCTCGATCTCGCCGGCGTCGAAGGCCATCTGGGCCTCGGCCACCGAGGTGAACGCCCGCACCGGGGCACCCTCCTCGGTCAGCTCCGGCTCGGTGAACGAGGGAGAGGTGAGGTGGAACAGACCGATGATCATGTCCTGCGTCGGCATGGTCACCGGGCGACCGTCGGCCGGCTTCAGGATGTTGTTGCTCGAGAGCATCAGGATCCGGGCCTCGGCCTGCGCCTCCGCGGACAGCGGCAGGTGCACGGCCATCTGGTCACCGTCGAAGTCCGCGTTGAAGGCGGTGCAGACGAGCGGGTGGATCTGGATGGCCTTGCCCTCGACCAGCTGCGGCTCGAAGGCCTGGATGCCGAGGCGGTGCAGCGTGGGTGCGCGGTTCAGCAGCACGGGGTGGTCGGTGATGACCTCCTCGAGCACGTCCCACACCACGGAGCGGCCGCGCTCGACCATCCGCTTGGCGGACTTGATGTTCTGCGCGTGGTCCAGGTCCACCAGGCGCTTCATCACGAACGGCTTGAACAGCTCCAGGGCCATCTGCTTGGGCAGACCGCACTGGTGCAGCTTGAGCTGCGGGCCGACGACGATGACCGAACGGCCGGAGTAGTCGACGCGCTTGCCGAGCAGGTTCTGCCGGAAGCGGCCCTGCTTGCCCTTGAGCATGTCGGACAGCGACTTCAGCGGCCGGTTGCCCGGGCCGGTGACGGCGCGACCGCGGCGGCCGTTGTCGAACAGCGAGTCGACGGCCTCCTGCAGCATCCGCTTCTCG
>ENA-UOUL01004710-UOUL01004710.1-bioreactor-metagenome-genome-assembly--contig:-NODE-4710-length-12337-cov-3.428956_pt1 | contig 12337 bp, 13 predicted proteins | sample MGYA00249838_ERZ747220 | MGnify/ENA primary metagenome ERZ747220 (study PRJEB28778, sample SAMN05720191) | bioreactor metagenome | isolation source: Anaerobic biogas reactor | place: USA:Washington...
ATTAGCCAAAAAAAAATAAAATATTTATTAATTGACAGTGTTGTTGCTACCAGGACGTTTGGGAATGTTTTAATGTCGTAGAAATGTATGCTGCAAAAAAATAAAATGTCCTTACGGGCAGTTTGGTGTTATTTTTTTAATTATTTATAATCTTTTGACAAAGTTATTCGACATAAGGAAAAAATGTCCTGCCAAATTTATCTAACTGCCCTGATTTTTCCCAAAAAAATTAGGGAATGGCTGTTGACAGCCACCCCCACTTGCCCCTTATCTATTAGTTGATTAACGGCAGAACCATATATTCCTGGTTTAGAAGGTCTATATAGAGTAATTGTTGGCGCAGGATATCTCCCCGTCCGATTAGTATTTTTATGGCTTCGGCGACCTGGATGGATGCTACCAGAGCAGGGGTAAATGAAGGGTTGCCCTGCTCTTTTTCGATACCCCGGTCCCGGTTATTTCCATAGATGAGGTCCAGGCTGCGGTCTCCCGGCAGGATGGTGCAAACTTGCCCATACCATCCAGCAATGGCTCCGTGTACCAGGGGAAGGTTTAATTCCTGGGCAGTATCCTGTAAAACAAAGCGGCTTTCCAGATTATCCAGGGCATCTATAATCAGGTCATGTCCCCTGCATATATCGAGGGCATTCTGTTTGTCCAGGTAAAGAGATATGGCTGTAACCTCTACCAGGGGATTGACAACTGCCATTCGTTCATGTGCTACCTCTACCTTGCTCCTGCCTATAACCCGGGTATCAGAGTAAATCTGGCGGTTGAGGTTGGTTTCATCAAACCCATCCGGGTCAACAATAGTTAAATGGCCAATGCCTATTCTGCCTAACATTTCCACTACATACTCCCCTAATGCCCCACAACCAACTATACAGACCCGGTAAGTATGCAATTTATCATTTTCTTCTTTGCTCAAAGCGCTCATATTACGCTCATATCTGCGCATGAATAATTACTCCCTTCTCTATATATCACGCAAGATAAGAACCATCCCACTTGTGGTCCCCAAATGAGTCCTTTTTTAGTGTAATCAGCTCTTGTATACATTATAATCTTATTTAAGTAAGGTTTCGATTAAGGGAGGAGGATGGCAGCTATGCCGGATTATTACGTCCTTCGTTATTATTTTTATATGGATGATGAAGATGATAAAATACAAGGTTTCCTTAAAATAATGCAGGAGAGCTTACCCCTTAACTTATATAATCCCCGCGATTATAGGGAGATATTACCCTCCGCCCTGTATCATCAGCTGGAGTTTGATAATGTAAAAATACTGGTTTTGGGCATTAATAGCAATAAATCTGCCTGGAAAGAAAGCCTGGAATTATTGGCTTCCTCAGAAGAACAAGCAGGTATTAACGCTGATATTTTACTAGGTCAGGCCAGTGTCCTGTGCGGGCATGGTTATGAATGGGAATTGCTGTTAGAAGAGGTATCCCGGACAGCACCGGTAAAAGAATTAATACCTGCAGTTATTGACCGCGGGCAGATAGCTCGTATATCCGACAGCCGGGTTAGGGGAGAAGCTTATTTTCTATGCCGGTTGGAAGAGTATACTACGTTAAACCGGCGTTTTCTGCTGGAAGGTTTGCCGCAGCTGCAGGCCGCAATAATTAAGCTGCAGATGATAATTTCCCTTTTACGAGACCGCCACCAGACTATCATCCGGGAGAAGGAGGATTTAAACCAGAAGCTCTCCCTAATACTTCATGCCCATTTGGTAGCAGAACAAAGTAGTCTGGAAGAATCCACCGAACTGGAACAGCAGATTGATGAGCTATCTGCCTCTTACGGGATGATAGCGGGGGATTATGCGCTGTTAAGCCAGGATTGTAAGAAAATCGATTCTCTAATAAATGATCTTAACCGGCAGTTTCGGATACAACCAGGCCTGAAATTGGATGATGAATCTCGTGATAACATAATTCAACCATATCACAGGCGTTTGCAGGAAATGCATGATACCCTGGATGAGCTGCGTATATCCCGGGAGAATCACCAGGCCGCCATTGAAGTGGTGCGCAGTAAGGTTGATATTCTTAACAGCCGGGCTAATATTGCTACTCAAGGGCAGATTAAAGACCTTATGGAATTAAACACCCAGATGCAAAAGCAAAGCCTGGTTTTTCAGTATGCCGCCGGCTTGATTGAGTTTATCGTACTGGCTTATTACAGCCACAGCCTCTGGTCCCATCTGGCCCATAATGCTTATGCAGCTATCCCCGGGTGGATACAGTTTATAGTGGTTATGGTTTTTTCCGGTAGTACGGTTTACTGTACTCACCTGCTGGCCGAATATATGCAGGGCGAACACCATGTTCGCAGGAAACTACTCTATTCCGCTCTGTTTCTCCTGGCTATCTTTGTTTTTGTTTTGCTGGGTACATTATTGCTGGGTGCAAAAAGCCCGGTACATTAGTTATACCGGGCATACGCAGCTATGAACGCGAACACGGGGACAGTCCCTCTGTTTCCTTGGTTCCAGGCGAAACAGCAGGGACAGTCCCCATGTTCGCGCCGTGGTCGCCTTACGCCTTACGCCTTACGCCTTACGCCTCACGCCTCACGCCTCACGCCTCACGCCTTACGCCTTACGACTGACGACTGACGACTTATTTTACCGCATTAATTTTATAGCTTTTAGCCGATCTGCTAATTTTTTATAATGGCCTTCTTCCTCCCGGGCTATCTGTTCAAACATCAAACGGGTTTCCGGGTCGTGTGCCTGTTTGGCCAGTTCTGTATACCGATCCCGGGCTTTCAACTCTTCCTTTATCGCCAGTTCCAAGGCTTCTTTCGTATTCAAATTTAATCCCTCCTGATGAATGTTTATTATAAATCGATAATAGCACTTTTCGCTATCGGGAAATAGAGGTAAGCCCCTTTACGCCTGGCTAACAAAAGGCAGACAAGGGATAGCTCTTTTGTCAGCGTGTTAAAAGGACCGTCCCCTCAACACGTTATGGCCTTAATTATTTTTTCCTTGGTGCAATCAGCAACAATAATGAAATCCCCTATCCCTCGGGGAAGGACTATTCTTAACCTGCCTTCGGAAACTTTCTTATCATTGAGCATGGCGGTATAGACCTCTTCCGGTGGTAGTGGCGGGAAAGCTGTGGGAATGCCCATCTGCCGGTAAAGTTTCTTAATCCGGTTGGCTTCGCTCTCCTGTAGGAAGCCTTCATCCTGCGCCAGGTTAACTGCTGCCATAGTTCCTATAGCTACTGCCTCACCATGGCTGTATACATTATAGGAGGTAAGTTTTTCTATGGCATGGCCGAAGGTATGACCCAGGTTGAGTACTGCCCGCAATCCTTCTTCGCGCTCGTCTTCAGCTACAATTTCACTCTTTATACGGCAGGAATGGTAAATGATAGTGCCTAAGCACTCCGGGTTTCGGTCCATAATTTGGTGAGCGTTTTGTTCCAGATAGTTAAAAAAAGATGCATCGTAGATGATACCGTATTTTAATACTTCGGCCAAACCACTGCGGTATTCACGGTCATTCAGGGTAGCCAGGGTATTGATGTCTATCAGCACCAGGCGCGGTTGGTGAAAAGCCCCAACCAGGTTCTTGCCCCGGGGATGGTTTACCGCCACCTTGCCGCCGACACTGCTATCAACCTGAGCCAGTAGGGTAGTAGGCAATTGCACAAAATCAATCCCCCGCTGGTAAATGGCAGCCACAAAACCGGCTAAATCTCCTACTACTCCCCCTCCCAGGGCTATTACCATACTGCCTCGTTCCAGACCTGAAGCCAACATGGCATCCAGTATTTTTTCCGTTTCAGCCATATTTTTGTAGGTTTCACCATCCGGCATTAGGGCCACCTGCACCTTAAACCCGGCATTTTCCAGAGAGGCTATTACTTTTTGTCCATACAGCGGAAAAACGGTAGGGTTGCTGATCAGGATAAGTTTCTGAGTTTTGCTTATGCCACGCACCAAAATGCCGGCATCATCCAATATACCGGGAGCAATTTTTATAAAATAACTGCGTTCATTTAACCTGACCTCAAGATTTTCCATGCTTATCCTTTCCCAGGCGAGGAAGCAAAAGAACCGTCCCCTTGCTTCCTTACTATCCCAAGTATCTCATCCGTAACCTGCTCCGGGTTTTTGCCGCTGGTGCTGACCCGGTAATCAGCCTGTGCGTACAAAGCTTCTCGAGCTTTCAGCATTTCCTCGATGTCCTGCAGCTGTGCATTTTTTTTAATTAAAGGGCGGGTACCTTTCTTACGGTTTACCCGTTCCAATAGCTCATTTGGCGTAGCTTCCAGGCATATGATGATTCCATTCTGGCTTAAGGTATCTATATTTACCTGCTCCAGCACTACTCCTCCACCGGTAGCAATCACCAATCCACTTTCCCGGGCCAGTTTTTGGGCGATTAATTTTTCCTCAGAGCGAAACCTGATTTCACCGTAGCGTTTAAATATGTCGCTCACGGTCATTCCTACAACCCGTTCAATCTCCCGGTCCATATCAACAAATTTTCTGTTAAGTCTTGTGGCCAGCCGCGAAGCCACTGTGCTTTTGCCGGTACCCATAAAACCGATAAGTACTATATTTTTTTCCATTGCCACACCTTTTCCAAATACTCCCGGTAGCTGCTGTAAGCTTGCTCTACCTGTTCCATGCTTTCTCCCCCGAATTGCTCCCGAAAAGCGCGGGCCAATACAAATGCCAGCATCGCCTCACCTACTACTGCTGCTGCCGGCACCGCACATATATCCGATCTTTCCACCTGGGCTTTTTCTTCCTCCCAATTTGCAGTATTAACGCTGATCAAGGGTTTATAAAGGGTAGGTATAGGCTTCATATAGGCCCGAGCCCAAACCGTCTCACCATTACTGATACCGCCTTCTATGCCTCCGGCCCGGTTGCTGTCCCGGTACAATCCTGCTTCCTCCCGGTAATGTATCTGGTCATGTACCCGGGACCCGAATTCAGCAGCATTGGCTATGCCATCACCTATTGCTACCGCTTTAATAGCGGGGATACTCATTAAGGCTGCTGCCATCTGACCATCCAGTTTGCGCTCCCAGCTAATATGGCTGCCCAGGCCGGGGCAAACCCCAAGTGCTCCAACTTCGAAGCTCCCTCCCAGGGATTCGCCCTCCCTTTTAGCCTGCTCAATCAGCTTAATCATTTTGCCTTCGCTCCCCGGGTCAGGGCAGCGTACGGGAGAGTCTTCTACTTGAAGACAGAACTCTTTCACATTTTCTTTTTGTATAGCCATTGTCCCTACATTGACTGAGCCAATTGACCTGACATAGCTGTATATTAATATGCCAAACTGCTCTAAGAATTGTTTAAAAAAGGCTCCTGCTGCTACCCGGGAAGCAGTCTCCCGGGCACTGGCTCTTTCCAGTACATTGCGCATATCGTGATGATGGTATTTCATGGCCCCGGGCAAATCGGCATGACCGGGACGGGGCCTGGTTAACACCTTGTCATTAATGCGGGAACAGGCGCCGCTATTCATAATATCCTGCCAGTTCTCGTAGTCCCGATTACGGATAAGAAAACTGATGGGACTGCCCAGAGTTTTACCATTCCGGACCCCGGCAAATATTTCTATTTCATCGGTTTCAATCTGCATGCGTCCGCCCCGCCCGTAGCCTTTTTGGCGCCGCGCCAGCTCCCGGTTAATGTATTCTTCATCCACCGCCAGGCCGGAAGGCAGGCCTTCAATTATAGTTATTAACCCCTTGCCATGAGATTCTCCGGAAGTAGTAAACTTCAGCATCAGCAACCACCTTATTTCTTTTTAATATATCCTCCCTGAAAAAACTTGGGCTCCATCAAAACAATAAAGGCATTTTAATCCTTATTCTTGAATCCTAATCCTTCCCGCAGAAGGATTTACAATTACCGAAATTCTCTTGCCATATTTATTTTTCAAGGTTATTTTTCCTGCCTTCGGGGTGACTGCACCCGTAGGTTTAAAGCCGCACACCGCATAACCGCCGTATTTTTCAAAAGAGTACTCCAGAGGCGGAAATACTATGTCGGGGCTTAACTTATAGGTAGCAGAAGTCGTACCGTCTTTTACGTAACAGTTTAAATTTGGTTTAAAAGTTACCATCTGGGTAATTCCACTGGTAATAGCCTCCTGGCGAGCCGATCGTAAAACCCAGGCCACCTGGCGGGCATCAGTTTTCAGCTTATAATTTTCCAAAACCTGGTCGAAACGGGGCAGACTTATGGTTCCTATTATTACAATGATAGCCAGAACCATCATTATTTCAATAAGGGTAACGCCGGACCTACTCCAGTTCACGCAGGAGCACCTCTTTCATCAGCTGCAGTGGCGGTTTTATTCCCAGCCATATCTCCAGGCTCAAAGCAGCCTGGTGCACAAACATGGATAAGCCATTTATGGTTTTTAACCCTCGGGCCTGTCCCATAGCCAGGAAGGCAGTGTTTAAAGGGTTATAAATAATATCGCAAACTACGGTCCCGGGCTGTAGCATATCCAGGGTAGCCACAGGAGATTTATTAGTATCAGGATACATTCCTACCGGGGTACAGTTAATAATAATATTACTAAAACGGGCCAGTTGCGTAAATTTCTCTTCATTCATCACGTGTGCCCCTGCAGGTACGTCCAAAGGCAAGGAAGCGGCCAGGGCCTGGGCTCGTTGCAGGTCAATGTCGACAAAGTCCAAGCGCGAGATCCCTTGTGCAGCCAGAGAAACGGCCAGTGAACGGGCTGCTCCCCCAGCACCAATAAATAATGCTTTACCCTGCAGGGGAACTTCTGCTTCCTGCAGGGAAGCGATGAAACCAGCTCCATCAGTGTTGTAACCCCGCAGGCGGCCATTTTCATTACTGATAACATTAACTGCCCCGCAAGCGGCAGCCTCAGGGGAAACATCGTCCAGGTAGGGAATTACAGCTTCCTTGTGCGGTATGGTTACATTAACTCCTCTAAAATTTAAGCTGCGAATAGCATTTACCGCATCTTTTAACTGTTCTCCCGGAACGGCAAAAGGCAGGTAAATACAATTGCAGCCCATTTTCTGTAGGATATGATTATGCAGTAGTGGTGACAGGCTGTGACCAACAGGATTTCCGAATAAACCCAGGTATTGAGTGTTTGCATCTATACGCATCTATACCAGTCCTTTATAACTTTAACCAAATGCCTTTAAGCAATATGTCCGATATGTCCGGTGCCTGTCCCCATAAGTTGGTGCCAGGCACCGGACATATCGGACATATTGCTGGTGGTTAAAATTATGGCATTTTAATCATGGCCTGGCAAGCTGGTTATGTTGTCATATTTCGGGGAATTTCCCCGCTTTTATCTTCCGGCGCAGCCGGCGTAAAACAAAGAACTCCATGCTCCTGGATATCTTGGTTCCCATAAATTCTCTCCGGTCTATAGGTTTTACCAGTATGGTAAATAATCCAGCGCGGTTTCCCCCCAGAACATCCGTAAATATCTGGTCACCTATAACGGCAGTTTCCTGAGGGCTAACCTCCATAATTGACATAGCCCGGTAATACCCTCCCCGGCGCGGTTTTTGCGCTCGATGTACATAAGGTATATCCAGGCTTTGTGCTACTGCCAGCACCCTTCGTTCACCATTGTTGGATAGTATACAGGCTTTAAACCCCTCCTGTTTAATCATAGTAAACCACTGGCTTACCTCTTCTCTGATTTCGTTACTGTTCCATTCGGTAACCGTGTTGTCCAGGTCCAGGATAAAAGCCTTAATATTTAATTCCCGCAACTGTTTCAAGGGTATATGAAGAATAGAATCAACATATATCCGGGGATAAAGAAAACTGAACATACTCACCTCCAACCTGACACGGGGACGGGGAAGCAAGGGGACGGTTCTTTTGCTTCCTTAAAAGGAAGCAAAAGAACCGTCCCCTTGCTTCCCTTTTAAAAATTCCTCTACTTTTTCTCGTAGCATAGTAGCCGCAATTTCCGGGGCTACCGGGTTCATATAAAAACCGGTGGCAAATTCCACTCCCGCCGCTACTATCAAGCGAGGTATTATTTCCATATACCAGTGGTAACCACCTGCAAAATTCCAGTTAACCGGTGCGGTATTTATCACAATATTATAGGAGGGATCGTTCAGACAATCAAGCATGGCCGGTATAAATATTTTAATTACTGCCACCAGATCGTTCAGTTCCTCTTCATTTATATCGGCAAAATGTTCGGTGTGGCGCCTGGGAATAAGCCAGGTCTCATAAGAAAAGCGGGAAGCATAGGGGCAGATGAGTTGAAAATGTTCACTCTCATAAATTAGCCGCTGCTGGCTTTCTCTCTCCACTTCCTGGGTGGCACATAAGAGGCATTTACCTTGTTGCTGGTAGTATTTGCTTAATCCCTGATTTTCACGGGGTACGCTGGGAAGGGCCAAAATTTGGCTGTGGCTGTGCTCCAGTGAAGCCCCGGCAAATAGGCCCCGGTTCTTATAAATCTGAATATATTTAATGCGGGGATCGCTGGCCAGTTGTCGGTAACGTTGCTGCAGCATCAGGTAAATCTGTTTGATTTGTTCCGCCGGCAGCTGGTGAAACTCTACTCCGTGCTGTGGGGTTTCTACCACGACTTCGTGCTGACCCAGGCCATTACAGCTTTCATAAACCCCGGAATATTTAAGCTCCAATTCTCCTTCTAGTTGAAAAGCGGAAAATTTATTAGGAAAAGTACGAACAGTCCAACCAGGTGTGTTAGGGAGGGTATTGTTATCACGGTAAGCCGCAATTTCATCTGTGGTGTAAGACTCATTACCCTCACAAAAAGGGCAAAAGTGCTGCCCGGATTTGCGGGTATTTTCCCAGCCCTTATTGATAGGAAAATCGTTAGGCTTTAGAGCTCTATCGGTAGCAATAACTACCCAGTTATCCCGTACCAAATCCCGGCGTAATTCGGCTGCCACTTGTTCCTGTCACCTCCCAGTTCTGACAAGGGGATACCCTGAAGGGCACACGCGGTTCTCCTGTCAGGAGTCAAGTATCCTTTTGAGGAAAATGCGGGTTCTTTCGTTTTTGGGATTATTAAATATTACATCGGGAGTGTCCTCTTCGGCAATGACGCCCCCGTCCATAAACACTACACGGTGAGCTACGTCACGGGCAAATCCCATTTCATGAGTAACAATCAACATGGTCAGTCCGCTTCCGGCCAGGCCCTTCATTACTTTGAGTACCTCACCCACCATCTCCGGGTCCAGGGCGCTGGTAGGTTCATCAAAGAGCAGGGCTTCCGGTTCCATTGACAGGGCCCGGGCAATGGCCACCCGCTGCTTTTGGCCACCTGATATTTGATGGGGCCGGGCATCGATAAACCCGGACATACCCACCAACTCCAGGTATTCCATCGCCGTTTTCTTGGCCTCCGCAGCACTTCGTTTCAACACCTTAATCTGGCCGACGGTGCAGTTTTCCAACACACTCAGATTATTAAACAGATTAAACTGCTGAAAAACCATGCCCATTTTGGCGCGGTAAACGGCATTGCTCATATCATGTTCCAGGATATTCTGGCCATGATATAAGATTTCGCCACTGGTCGGCTGCTCCAGGAGATTTAAGCAGCGTAAAAGAGTGGATTTTCCTGAACCGCTGGAGCCAATGATGCAAACAACTTCTCCCTCGCTAACCGAAAAGTTAATGTCTTTTAAAACTTCGTTTTCTCCGAAATATTTCTGTAGATGGCGAATTTCAATGATATTTTCCAAAAACTAAACTAACCTCCCAAACTACACGAACATACCCTGTAAGCTTATTATCACCCATCTGTTCGAGGCAGACCGAGGGCAAACACACGGGTTCGCCCCTACAAATTACGTGCTCCTGTACAGCGAGTTATCCGCATGAATTTCCCTGTCTATCCCTTCTTGCCTACTATCTTAATTTCCGCCTCGGGAACAGTTTGCGATCCATGAATAGTATAGACTTCAGGGCCTTCAAGCCTCTTCTCCCAATACCTGAGTATGCGAGTAACAGTAAATGTCATTACCAAGTATACCAAACAGGTGATTAAAAAAACCTCGAAATAGCGATAGTTATTACCAGCCGCCGACTTGGACTGGAAGAAAAGCTCCGTAACCCCGATAACATTGAGCACGGAAGTATCTTTGATATTGATAACAAATTCATTGCTTAAGGCCGGCAGAATATTGCGAATGGCCTGGGGGAGAACAATAAAGGCCATAGTCTGGGAATGAGTCATGCCAATGGCATGAGCCGCTTCAAACTGGCCTTTGTCAATGGAAATAATACCGCCGCGGACAATTTCCGCCATGTAAGCTCCGGTATTTATAGAAACTATAAAAATACCGGCAGCATAGGTAGACAGATGAATACCCCAGACCATGGCAACTCCATAGAAAATGACCATGGCCTGCACAATCATGGGGGTACCCCGGAATACTTCTATATAGATGAGCAATAAAACATTAACTACCTTATAAATTGCCCTTTTCAGTATATGGGTATTATTATCGATGGGAATGGTGCGGATTATACCGATCAAAATACCTAAAGCAAATCCTATAATCGTACCCGTTAAGGAAATAACGAGGGTAACCTCGGCCCCCCTCAAAAAGAGGGGCCAGTAGGCCTGTACTATATAAATTACCCATTGCAGAAAACTGCTGTTTGCGTCCACCGCCATAAATTAAATACACTCCTGCTTATACTACTATGTTTATTTGGCGACCGGCTGATTTAAGATGGCCTGATTCATTATTTCAACTCTTTCTTCCTGCGATATTCCGGCTAAAATTTTGTTTATCTTTTCTGCTAACTCGGTGTTGCCTTTCTTAAGTCCAACCGCAATGGCGACATCATCAGGGGTATATTTGAAACCCTGACCCTTGGCAAACTCGGCCATGCCGAACTTGGCATTGGCGGTGGTAGCGGAAATAGCTTCCGGTTTTTCGGAAATATATCCGTCAATAATACCTGATTCCAATGCTACCCGCATAGCCGCGAAATCATCCATGGCCGGCTTTTTATCTACATTAGGAATCTGGTCGATAACTGTATAATGGAAGGTGTCCAGCTGACCGGTAATTTTGGCTCCGGCAAAATCCTTAATGCTGGTAGCCTTCTCGTACTTCGAACCCTTTTGCACAACTATAACCAGATCGGAACTGTAATAGGGGTCAGAGAAATCAATGGTCTTTCTTCGATCAGCAATTGGAGACATACCGGCAATAATGCCATCAATTTTTCCTGATTGTACCGCAGGGGGCAAACCGGCCCAGGCTGTTTTTACTATAACTAATTCTTTACCCATACCTTCAGCTAATAATTTGGCAATTTCCACGTCATAGCCTCCGGCAAATTCTTTCGTACCGGAAATGGGAACAGCACCATTGGAATCATCAATCTGAGTCCAGTTAAATGGAGGGTAGTCACATTCCAGACCTACTTTAAACTGACCTGATTCTCCTGATCCGCCCGAACCTTTACAACCAACTGCGGTTATGCACAATCCCATTATCAGAATTGCGCACAGTAACAACTTTACAACATTTTTCATGCTTTTTCCCCTCTCGCATTGAATTTTTGTGTTTTTCCGCACCTTTAATTAAGGCTATTTTAACACAAAAAATAGTCGTCGAGTGTTTTATATATTGACCTTGAGCGTAAACTATTATAAAGGAATAAGTTTGTGGGCGTGTTGAGGGGACGGTACTTTTGACAAGGTTTTGAGCGCACGAGCGCAAGTGGGGACAATTCTTACCTTGCGTAGATTAAAATGTAACTGTTTATTGTCTCGGAAGTAAAGCTAAACTACTAATCTAGGAAACCTGAAATTAGCATAAAAGGAGTCATGTTTATGAAACGTAAAATTATTATAATTAGTTGTTTACTAGTTTTTTTGCTGTCCATAGTAGGCGGATGCAAACCCCAGGCTACGCAGCCAACCCCGAATAAACCCCCGATTACCACCCCGGAAAAGAAGGAGGTTGAACCGGGACAGTTTCTGCCTTTATCCCAGGGTAATTATTGGTATTACCAGGGACGGGGAATGGAGTATGCCGCTTTTAATCGTAAGGTGCTTTATACCAAGGATAATTTGGCCCAGCTTAGCGAAGATAATGGGGGTACGGTTACCACCACCATTTATGAAACTACCCCCGGTGCCTTAAAGCGGGTGTATTTCGAAGGGGAAAGCTATAACCCTCCCAACATGCTGGAGCAAGGTTTTACTCCCAATGAGAACATGATTATCCTGAGGAGTCCTATTAATGAAGGTACAAAATGGGATAATAAGGACGGCAGCCGGGAAATTGTCGATATGAATGCCAGTATCGAAACCACGGCCGGGACT
>ENA-UOUL01004711-UOUL01004711.1-bioreactor-metagenome-genome-assembly--contig:-NODE-4711-length-12337-cov-2.794535_pt1 | contig 12337 bp, 11 predicted proteins | sample MGYA00249838_ERZ747220 | MGnify/ENA primary metagenome ERZ747220 (study PRJEB28778, sample SAMN05720191) | bioreactor metagenome | isolation source: Anaerobic biogas reactor | place: USA:Washington...
AGCGTTTGATTTCCTTTTTGATAGTCTTCATTCCAAATATTTTAAAGGTGACCTCAATGAAACCGGAACTGTTCAAGAATGTCGTTCTCACACAAGATTTTCCTGAAGAGGGGCTGCGCGCCGGGGATACCGCCACGGTGGTCAATTTTATGGAACACACGGAAAAAGACGAGATTGAAGCCCTGCTGGAACTGCCCCGCTCCTTTGGCGACCCCTTCGCCTTTGTGACCGTGCCCCTGTCCGCCATCGCCCCGCTCGGGGCGGCTCCGAAACAATCCCTGGTTCAGGCTGTCTGAAAATATCTCCAGCCAGATTTTAAATGATTTCTTGTCCGAATCCAGAGGTATAAAGGTTCGGGCCTATATCACATTGGATAGGCTGTATGGACACTATGGACTGGATGGACAGTTACTTTGCGGCCATCCAGCTTTTTAGGTTAACGAAGGGCTTTCGTTCTTTTTCCTATTGTTTTCCCCATCCCAGTTGCAGGGCCCGTTCCACGTTGCCGCTGAGGAATTTCGCGGCCCGTTCTTCACCGTAGCGTACGCGCAACAGGGTGCGCAGGGTGGCATAGTCGCGGGGAGACTTGAAATCCCGTGGCGGCCCGGTAAACCCGTCAAAGTCAGAACCAAAAGCGACCACCTCATCCCCGCCGTATTCGATGAGATGATCCACCGTCTGCAGGACGGCTTCCAGGCCGTCGCGCGGTTCCGGCTTCTTCAGCCAATGGCCCATGGCAATAATGCCGATGACGCCGCCGGTTTCCGCGATATCATGTATTTCCTTAGGGTCGGGGTTCATCGGGTAGGGCGCCAGTTCATGAACACCCACGTGGGACATGACAATGGGCCGCTTGACGGGATGGTTCCGGGCGCGCTCCAGGATTTCGGTACGGCAGCGCGGCGTGGCGTGGCACATATCCACCAGCATGCCCACTTCCAGCATTCGGTCCACCACCTCGCAGCCGAAGTCCGTCAGCCCCGTGTCCATATTGAATCTTTTATGGAAACAGCCGATTTTCCGCAAGGCGGTCAGGTCGGGGAAGGCGTCCACATTCTCGCAGGCCTCGTTCGGGTACAGATGGGGCACGATCATATGACACACACCGTGTTCAAAGAACAAATCGACATTTTCCACGCGTCCGTTAAGATGATGGGCGCCTTCGACAGAACGGAGCACGGCAATCTTGCCCTCGGCCATGATGCGCTTCATCTCCGAATAGGAAAGGGCTGTTTCAATCACCGGTCCCCGCCTGACGTTGGCCTTTTCAAACACGGCCTCCTGGTGGTCCAGACATTCCAGCACCAGCGCGTCCGGCGGCGTACGCAGGATATGATTCAAGCGCGGCAGCAGCCACCGCACATAGCGAAGCGGCCAGATATCCTCAAGGAAATCGCGCTCCACCATGTATACGGTGGAGAAGAAGGCTTTGACGCCGCCTGCCAGCAGCGCGTCCAGATCCGTCCGCATGGTCAGGGGAAAGAAACCCGCAGGGGGATGGTGCGGTTTCAGAAACTTTTTCCCCAGCATGAACGACTTCAAGGTCGGATGCATATGCATGTCAAACACACCGAGAGAAACGCCGGACATAGGACCTTGAACGTTCGCGGCCATTTGAATACTCCTTTTTGGGTACAGCCCTTTACCCATCTGAATGATTATAGTGCAATCCCGCCGCAGACGACAACAAAGCGCGGCGCATGCCGGATGCATTGAGCGGGGCGGTCATGATAATCTTATAGAATGTAGTGAAGCATTCCGGGAGAAAGCGTAATGAGCATACTTTCCACGCGCCGCATGAGCCGCAGGTCCTTCCTGGAAACAGGTATCGCCGCCGCAGGCATGGCCGTCCAAAAGACGACAGCCCATGCCGCGCCTTCACCATCGAAACCGCAAGGCGAAACACCCCCCTGGCCCCCTGAAGGGGTCTTCCCTTCGTACGTGGACGACAAGACCGGTATCCGGCTATACAGCCTCACCCCGGGCGGTCATGCCAGCGCGATCGTCTACCAGACCCATCCCATGTGGACGCGGAACCAGGAACACCTGGTGTTCCATTCCAACCGTGACGCATCGGGAAACCGCCTGTGGATGGTGGAACTGAAAAGCGGCGAGATGCGGCCCGTTCCCACGGAATCTTACGAAACCGGGACCATGACCTGGAAGAACAATGACTTGTACTATGTCGCCGACAAGACCCTGCATGTGCTGGATCTTGTCAAGGCCTTCCACGGCGAAGGGACGCCGAAGCCGCTGGGAAGAATCCCCGACGCCTGCCTGCGCATCGACGGCACAGTAACCGTGGACGCGGACCTGTCCGCCTTTTATTTCGGGGGCGTTATCCGTGAGGACAAGGTCTGGGGCGTTTTTGCCATCGACCTCAAAAGCGGCGAGGCGCGCACCCTCGCGGAAACGGATTTCCGCGTCGGTCATTTCCAAGCCAACCCTTTCACCCCCGGCTCACTCATGTTCTGTCAGGAGACCGGCGGCGATGCCGACCAGCGCATCTGGCATCTCCACACCGATCACCCTGAACCCGCGCCCCTCTACAAGGAGACCTACGGGGAGTGGGTCACCCATGAGGTATGGTGGGACCCCGAACGGATTATTTTCACCATCTGGCCCTATGACGATGAGCACAAGGGCCTACCCCACGGCGTGGCGACGGCGGACATCCACTCCGGCCCCGAGGGCAAGATGGAACTCCTGACCCAGTATCCCGCCTGGCACACCCACGGCAGCCCGGACGGTAACTGGGCGCTGGGTGATGATTTCGACCGCAACCTCTGGCTCATCAACGTGAAGGCAAAAGAACGCAAGCTGCTCACGCAGGGCCATACCAGCGGCGACCACAACACCCATCCCCACGGATCCTTCACACCGGACAGCCGGGGCCTGGTATTCAACTCCAGCCGAAACGGCATCCCGGAAATCCTGTATGCGCCCCTGCCCGATTGGGAGGTCTTGACATGACCGATCCCTCTACCAGAATTGTAAGCCTTGAAATCGGCGGCACCAAGCTTCAGGCGGCGCTGGGAACCGCCGAGGGCCGGATTCTGGAACGACACCGCGCCAGTGTAAACCGGGACAAGGGCGCCCAGGGCATCCTGGAGTGGACCGCCGCCCAGGCGCAGCAGTTTTTCGACCGGGGCGGTGTCGAGGCCCTGGGCATTGGCTTTGGCGGCCCCGTGGAATCGGAAACAGGGCGCGCCTTGGTTTCCCACCAGATTGAAGGCTGGGAAAACCTGCCCATCAAGCACTGGTTCGAAGAACGCTTCAAAGTGCCCGTGGTCGTAGCCAACGATGCGAACGCCGCCGGATGGGCCGAATATGTGTTGGGCTCGGGTAAAGGCGCCCACCAATTCATGTATATGAATATCGGCAGCGGCATCGGCGGCGCGCTGATCATCGATGGACAGTTGTACGATGGCCAAGGCCTTGGCGCCTGCGAAATCGGGCATACCTGGGTGCCGGACTGGACGTCCCCGGCCCCCGGCGCGGTGGACAAACTGGAGAACCTCTGTTCAGGGTGGGCCATTGAGCGGCGCCTGCGCCGCTTGGACTCTCTGGAACCCGGATCGCCCCTGGCCCGGGCCTGCGGCAACGACCCTTCGACGCTCACCTGCGCGATGCTGGCGGAGGCCGCGAGGCAGGGAGACGACATGGCGCTGCGGGAAATTGCTGCCATCGCCCGTACCCTGGGCATCGCCCTGGGCAACGCGGTAACCCTGTTTCATCCCCGGCGCATCGCCCTTGGGGGCGGCGTGTCCCTGATGGGCGCCCTTCTGCTGGACCCACTTCGGGAATCCCTTCAGGAACACAGTTTCGGGCCCTACCGAGGCTCCGTCGACCTGGTGCCCTGCGCCCTGGAAGAAGACGTGGTGATCGTCGGGGCCCTTCTACTGGCGGGCCGGGCAGCCTGACGTGTCCCCCGATAAGATTCACTCCGCGGATAAACTCGATATTTGTCTGAGTTTTTCGTATACTGTCCGCCCCCCGATAGCGGGCAGTCGTAGCATAAGCATGTTTACGTTTACAGGAAATAAATACCGCCTGGAACGTTTAACCGGAACGGTTGTCAAACGGCCGTCATTCGGGCTGGAAACAAGGCGTTACGGAACGGGAACCGGCGCAGCCGCACATAATGTAAGGTTCCCCTCCGGACCTGGGAGGAGTTCTCATTCATGTCAAAGATTCAGCGGGCCCTATTGAGTTGTCACGATAAGACGGGCATTGTGGAACTCGCACAGTTGCTCCACGATTTCAACGTTGAGATTATAAGCACCTCGGGCACCCTGTCCCTGCTGCGCGAGGCGGGAATTCCCGCGCTCAGCATATCGGACTACACAGGCATGCCGGAAATGATGGACGGCCGGGTGAAGTCGCTTCATCCCAAGGTGCACGCGGGCCTGCTGGGCCTTCGGGACAGCAAGGTTCACGGGGAGCAGATCCAGGAACACCAGTGGGGCTGGATCGATCTCGCTGTTGTCAACCTTCAGCCGGTCGAAGAGGCCATGGAACACCCCGGGGTCACCATAGACGAGGTGGTGGAACAAATCGATATCGGCGGCGCCGCCATGATGCGATCGGCGGCCAAAAATTTCAAATATGTCACGGTGGCGGTAAGTCCGGGACGCTATCCTCGCATCATGCACGAGCTGCGCGCCCATGAAGGTGAAACCACCTATAACACACGGTTTCAACTGGCGTGCGAGGCTTTTGAGTGCGCGGCGGCGTATGACGCCGCCATCGGCGACTTTTTGCGCACCCACGAGCCGTCCCCCATGTAATGGCTGCGAGAAACGCATTTTCAGTCAATAAGGAGTAACTCAGATGAACGTGCTGGTTATCGGCAGCGGCGGCAGGGAACACGCCCTGGCGTGGAAGATTGCCCAAAGCCCCCTGGTGAAGAAGGTCTACGGCGCACCAGGCAATCCGGGCATAGACCTTCTTGAAAAGGGTGTCTGCGTCAATGTCGCAACCGACGATTTCGACCTGCTGGCCACCTACACGGAAATCGAACATATAGACCTGGTCGTCGTGGGGCCTGAAGACCCGCTCGCAAAAGGTATTGTGGACGAGCTCGGAAAACGGGGCATCACCGTGTTCGGTCCATCCGCGGCCGCGGCACAGTTGGAAGCGAGCAAATCTTTCGCCAAAGATTTTATGGAACGGCACCACATTCCCACTGCCGCTTGCGCCGTTTTCGACGATGCGCACCTGGCGCTGGCCTACCTGGAAACGACCGGCGTTCCCATCGTCATCAAGGCGGACGGCCTGGCGGCGGGCAAAGGGGTGACCGTGGCACGCACCATGGCCGAAGCCGAGGCGGCGGTACGCGCCGCAATGCTGGACGATGCCTTTGGCGAAGCGGGCGCGCGGGTGGTTATCGAAGAATGCCTGGAGGGGGAGGAAGCCTCCATCCTGGCCTTCTGCGACGGGAAAACGTTCAAACCCCTCGCCACGAGCCAGGACCATAAGCCCCCGTTTGACGACGACAAAGGCCCCAACACGGGCGGCATGGGCGCCTATTCCCCCGCGCCGGTGGTGTCCGACGCCCTGATGGAACGCATCTGCGCAGAAGTGCTTGCACCCTGCGTGAACGGCATGGCGGCCGACGGTATGCCCTACAAAGGGATATTATACGCCGGTCTTATGATCACCGAAGACGGCCCGAAGGTCATCGAGTTCAACGTGCGTTTCGGCGACCCGGAAACCCAGGCGATCATGCCGCGCATGACCACGGATATCGTTCCCATTCTGGTGGCCTGTTGCAACGGGACATTGGCCTCCCACGAGGTGGCCTACAGCGACTGGCCGTGCGTTTCCGTCGTCATGGCCAGCGGCGGCTATCCCGGCGCTTACGAGAAGGGAAAAGTAATCACGGGTATCGCGAACGCCGAAACGCTCGACGGGGTTACGGTCTTCATGGCCGGTGTCAAGCAGCAGGGAGACGATCTCCTGACCTCGGGCGGGCGGGTTCTGAATGTGACCGCCACGGCGCCCACCCTTACGGAAACCATCGAAAAAGCCTATGCCGCCGTCGAACGCATTCATTTCGACGGGGCCCACTACCGCACCGATATCGGCAGGAAGGCCTTCCGGCACCTGCCCTCAACCTGACCGCATCCGGCATGGAAACACCCGGGAAGCCCTGATGGAAACCGAGCGAACAGACAGTCCGGCCACTGGTACGAAGCCCGCTGCCACACCCTCCCGCTGCCGGCAGGCGGCATATATGCTGCTCCCCGTCCTCCTGTTTTTCGGCCTTGCGGAGTCCGCTGCGCGCATACGTGAACGACACGTCCCACCCTTGCCCGTGGATGTGGGTCAGGGCTTTGATCCTGCCAGTCTCCTCTTTGTGCCCGCGGATAACGGGTTCATGGAAACCAGCCCCGAAAAACGGGCTTCCTTTCAGCACCAGCGTTTCCTGCTGGCGAAACCGCCGGGGACGCTGCGCGTATTCGCTTTGGGCGGCTCTTCCGTCAACTACCTGGACTATGAATTCGGCCAGATGAAACAAGCGCTTCAGGAATTGCTTTCCGACCGATACAGGCAAGTGGAAATCATCAATTGCGGAGGACTGTCCTACGGCACGCACCGCCTGGTGCTCGTCGCTTCGGAAATCGTTCGTTACAATCCCGACATTGTAATGCTCTACACGGGCCACAATGAATTCGAGGAACTGGAGCAAATGCACCTGGCCGGGCTATCCAATACGCCGGCCCAGCACGTTTTGAATTATTCCGCCCTGTACCGCTTTGTCCGGGACATGCGGGCACGCCGACGCATTGAAACCCTGGAAAGTGCCCGGGCCGACCGCGACCTGGCCGTTTCCATCCCGGACGCTTCACGGATGTGGCTGCACGAGTTTACCCCGGAAGAAATCCGGGAACGCATGCAAACTTACAAAACGAACCTGGAAACCATCCTCCAACTTTGCCGGGACCACAACATTCCCGTGATACTCGGCACCGTGCCTTCAAACCTGTTCCGTCCCAACCTGCCCGGCAAGGACGGGGTCCTCGTCGGAAAGGATCTGGCGCTGGAGGCGGGGATCGTCAACAAGGTCGTGCCGGCGGAGGAGGCCGTCGACGACTACCGCCGTTCCGCCTCCCTCCTCGGTGACCTCGCCGACTACCTGGTGGTCAACGTCTCCTCCCCCAACACCCCGGGTCTGCGCGATCTGCAGGCCGTGGAGGCCCTGCGCCCCATCCTCGCGGCCGTCCAGGAGTCCACCTCCACCCCGGTGCTGGTGAAGATCGCCCCGGACCTCTCCGACGAGGACGTCAACGCCGTCGCCGACCTGGCCCTCGACCTGGGCCTGGCGGGCATCGTCGCCACGAACACCACCATCTCCCGCGAGGGCCTGACCACCCCGGCCTCCGAGGTGGCGGCCATGGGTGCCGGCGGCATCTCCGGCCCGCCCGTCGCCGAGCGCGCCCTCGAGGTGCTGCGCCGCCTCCACGCCCGGGTGGGTGACCGGCTGGTGCTCATCTCCGTGGGCGGCATCTCGACCCCGGAGCAGGCGTGGGAGCGCATCACCTCCGGTGCCACCCTCCTGCAGGGCTACACCGGCTTCATCTACGGCGGCCCGGACTGGATCCGCGACATCCACCGCGGCATCGCCGACCAGATCCACCGCCACGGGCTGAGCAGCATCACTGAGGCGATCGGCTGCGGCCTGCCCTGGCTGGCCAACCCGGCACACGACTAGCAGAACGCGAAACGCTCGTCGCGCCCCGGATGGGGGCGTGACGAGCGGGACGTCGATAAGCGGCGGTCTCAGGCCTTCGGCATCATCGAACGGCGGATGATCAGCGCGCACATGAACGCGAACACCGCGTACATCGCCAGCCAGTACTGCGCCATTGTCGTCAGCGGATCATTGGGGATGAAACGCGAGAAGATGACGATCGCCACCGACACCACCAGCGCGATGACCTGCGTGCGACTCGACGCCTGATCGGCGCGGATCGTCGCGAAAGCGCCGAGGATGATCGCGGCGACGAGGATCGCCAGGAAACGCGGGGTGACGGCGAAAGGCGCCATCCAGCCGTCGGTGAACACGGCCACGACGGCGAAGATGGCCAGGGCGACGGCCAGCGCCATGAAGGCACCGCCGACGCGCAGGGCCGCGGGCACGCGGAAGGTCCGCTCGGGGCGGGAGTTCTTTTGGCTCATAGCCTGAAGAGCCTACTTGTTCTCGTACCAACCCCAGAGAATGGCCCGGCCGAGAGAATGGAAATAGAGGTTGAAGCCCAGCACGGTCGCCGTGGAACCCGGGTCGATGTCGAGCTTCTCGACGTCCACCGCATGCACCGCGAACAGGTAACGGTGCGGGCCGTGACCCTCCGGCGGGGCGGCACCGTAGTACTCGCGCTGCCCGGAGTCATTGGCGAGGGCGATGACACCGTCGATACCCAGATCGTCCTGGGAGCCTGCGCCCGTGGGCAGCTCGGTGGTCTCAACCGGGATGTTGAACGCCGCCCAGTGCCAGAAACCGGAGGCCGTCGGGGCGTCCGGGTCGAAGCAGGTCACCGCGAGGGACTTCGTGCCCTCCGGAAGATCGGACCAGGCCAGCTGCGGGGAGACGTTCGCCGGGGCGCACTGGTCCTCGGCGAGCTTGTCACCGTCGGTAAGGTCCGTGGAGCTCAGGGGGAAGGACGGCAGATCCTTGAGCGGGGCGTAGGGGTCGGGGCCGGGGAAACGGGAATCAGATGCGTAAGAGGTCATACACCCGTTCTACCTGAGATTCCGCTCACACGTCAGGGGTTCGGCTCCAACGGGCGTGGAGGGTGGCGTAACGGCCACCCGCCGCCAGCAGCTCCGCATGGGTGCCCGCCTCGACGATCCGCCCCTGCTCCATGACGAGGATCCGGTCCGCCCCCATCGCCTGATCGAGGCGGTGGGCGACGATGAGGCTCGTACGGTCCTCCGCCGCGGCCGCCGCCGCCAGCTCCAGGGCGCGGGCGTCATCGCTGCCCGCCTCGGAGGTGGCCTCGTCCATGATGAGCACCGGCGGATCCCGCAGGATGACCCGTGCCAGCGCGATCTGCTGCGCCACCTCCGGCGGCAGGGGCTGGGCGCCGGCCCCGATGAGCGTGTCCAGTCCGGCGGGCAGGTGCCGGGCCCACGCGGGGGAATCCGGGGCCAGGCCCGTGGCGGCCAGCGCCGCGACGAGGGCCGGGTCCGCGGCGTCCGGGGCCGCCATGTGGAGGTCCTCGCGCAGGGTGCCCGCGAACAGGTGCACATCCTGGGTGAGCAGGGTGACCTGGCGGGTCGTCCAGGCGTCATCGACCACGGCGGTGTCGACACCGTCGATGAGGATCCGCCCCGCCTCCGGGCGCTGCAGGCCCGCGATGAGTCCCGCCAGCGTCGACTTACCCGCCCCCGAAGCGCCCACCAGAGCCGTCGTCGACCCGGCGGGCAGGGTGACGGTGATGTCCGGGAGGATCACCGCGCCGCCGGGATAGGAGAACCGCAGATTCTCGATGCGGATCTCCGGCGGATGCGCGAGATCCTCCGGTGTGTCGCGGGTGTCGGTGGGCGCCAGCCGGGCCAACGCCACGGCACGCCCCAGGGAGGTGCCCGCCTCCTGGATGTCCCCGGCGAGGAACAGCAGGTTGAACACGTGCCCCTCCAGCCGGACGACCAGCACCATCGCGGCCGTGGCCTCACCGACGGTGATCAGCCCGCCGCCCACCAACCACGTCGCCAGCCCCAGCGTGGCACCCAACAGCGTGACGTAGGCGATGTTGCCGTAGCCCAGCAGCTGCACGAACAGCGGGGCGCGGTCGGCTCGGGCCTGCACCGCATCCCACGACGCCCGGCGGGTGCGCTCCAGGGCCCAGGGGCCCAGGTGCAGGGCGCGCAACGTCGGCAAGCTGCGGACGGTGTCGAGCAGCACCGCGTTACGACGCGCCTCCGCCGTCGCCACGATGTTCGCCGCCCGCGGCATCCGCGGCAGCACCAGGCGCAGCAGCGGAAACACCACCGCCAGGGTCAACGCCAGCGCGATGAAGAACTCCCAGCGGATGAGCACCAGGGCGATGAGCGTGACCGGGAACATGAAGATGGTCACCGCCAGGCGCACGCCCGTGGCCGCCATCATGCGCACCACCGTGTCGATGTCCTGCGTGATGCGGGTGATCACGTTTCCCGTGCCCAGCTCCAGCACGTCCGGCACCGGGGCGCGCAGCACCGAGCCCAGGGCCTTCCGGCGCAGGTCCACCGACATCATGCGGGTGCGCGCCGTGAGCAGCCAGGCGCCGGCGGCGCGGGCGGCCGTCTCCACGAGCAGCGCCGCCGCCACCGCGACGAGCAGCCACCCGAAGGCCTCCAGCGGGCCGTCCGCGATGTCGATCGCCCGGCCCAGCAGCGTCGCCGACACCGTCATCGCGGCCACCGCCACGGCGAACACCGTCGCGGTACCCAGCAGCCAGGCGGGGCCGGGGCTGGTCGGCAGGCTGCGCAGCGTCTCGACGGATTCGCGCATCGTCGCCGGGGCGAGCACATCCTCGCGGTCGGTGATCTCCCAGCTCATCGCAGCTCCTCCACCCGGTCCGCGACCGCCCGCCACGCCGCCGACGTACTCACCACGACGGTGGCCCGCCCCCGGCGCAGCCGCGCGACGTTCTGCGCCACCGCGTCGAGGGTGACGGCGTCCAGGCCGGTCGTCGGCTCATCGAGGACCAGCACCTCCGGGTCATGCACCAGCCAGCGCGCCAGCGCCACCCGCTGGCGCTGTCCGCCGGAGAGGTTGAGCCCGGCCTCCCCGATCGGGGAATCAGGCAAAGTGTCACCGTCCATCCCACCCAGCCGGGTGATGATGTCACCGCACGCCGCCGACGACAACGCCGCCTGCACATGCCCCGGGTCGGCGGTGCCCAACGGGTCGATGTTGTCGGCGAGGGTGCCCTCGAACACGGCCGCCGCGTGTGGGGCGACCACCACCCCCGGGGCGCCCGCCAGCAGGTCCAGGCGCCGCCGGATCTCCCGGATCCCCGCGGCACTGCCCGCCGACCACACGCTCACCCCCTGGGGCGGCAGTTCCACCGCGCCATCCTCCGGCCGGTGGGCCCGCAGATCCCCCACGAGATCCCGGATCCGCCCCGCCGACACCACGCCGCGCGAGAAGTAGTCCACCGCGAAGCTCAAGGAGAAACCCAGGTACATCAGCGCCGGCGGCACCATGAGGGACACGGTCACCAGGTCCGCGGCCGTGATCGTGCCCCCGCGCAGCATGAGCGCCGCCACCACGACGATCCCGACGACGCACAACGTGGGCACCACCTGCCGCACCAGCGTCAGCCACCCCGTCAACCGCGCCTCCGAGAGCATGATGCGCAGGGCGTGGCCGGTCGCGGCGTCGAAACGCTCACGTGAGGCCTCGACCGCGCCGAGGCCCTTGACCACCCGCGAGCCCTGCGCCAGGTCCGTCGCCAACGACATCGCCGCCCCCTCCGCTTCCCGACGCCGCGCCCCCACCCGCGCCAACGGGCCCGCCGTGGCGAAGGTGGTCACCGTCGTCAACACACCCGCCGCCACCAGCATCCCGCCCAGCAGCGGATGCGCGACCCCCACCGCCACCGCCGAACCCAGCAGGTAGGCCACCATCATCACCGGCCAGTTGAGCACCTCCTTCAACTCCCCCACCTGGAAAGAATCCCCGTCGACCGTATTGAGCACCTGCCCCGGCGTCATCTCCGTCGGCTCCGCCCGCAGCAGCCGCTCCGTCAACGACATTCGCACCGAATGCACTGTCCGTGCCGCCGCCACATCCGCCAACGCATCACCCGTCGACTCCGCCACCCACGACGCCAACGCCACACCCACGATCACCAGCACCGCCACCGCGGCCACCGGCAACGACGCCGCCTCGAAAGCCCGCAGCCCGCCCTGCGCCACGACCACCGAGATCAGCACCGCCGCGCCCATCCCCAGGACCGTCGACGCCAGCAGCACCGCCACCGCACGGCCGTGCAGACCCGCCAGCACGAGGGCGCCCCTCCTCCGCGACGGCCACGATTCCGGGATCACCTGCACATCCCGCGCCGGGATCCGCCGGGGCACGAACCACGACCACGTCGGCATCCGTTTCGGGGGCTGATACTTGCGTCTCATAGTGCTAGAAAAGCTACCACTTACACCCGTGTAACTAGGCTTGACATGCGGATTTGTGTCTTTGTCGGAAGTGCGGCTACAGTAGTGCAAGTGCCCAGCCGAGAGGGTGAGCACGAACAAGTGAATGACACCCAGCCCGGGTGGCGGAATGGCAGACGCGCTAGCTTGAGGTGCTAGTGTCCTATTAACGGACGTGGGGGTTCAAGTCCCC
>ENA-UOUL01004720-UOUL01004720.1-bioreactor-metagenome-genome-assembly--contig:-NODE-4720-length-12314-cov-3.876195_pt1 | contig 12314 bp, 12 predicted proteins | sample MGYA00249838_ERZ747220 | MGnify/ENA primary metagenome ERZ747220 (study PRJEB28778, sample SAMN05720191) | bioreactor metagenome | isolation source: Anaerobic biogas reactor | place: USA:Washington...
CCACAAACTCCCCAACGCCACCGCCGCCAGATACAGACAATACACCGCGAACCACACCCGCATGTGAAGCCGGTCACGCTTCACGTTCGGCGTCGCCACAATGTACCTAAGCCACCTGACCATTCGACAACTGACCGTCCTTCATGATGCACATCCGGTCCGCCTCGCCCGCCAGATCCTGGTTGTGCGTCACCATGATGATCGTCTGACCGAACTCCCGACGAACGCTGTGCATCAGATCCATCAGCCGACGCGTGTTCTCGCTGTCCAGATTCCCCGTCGGCTCGTCCGCCAGCAAAATCGCCGGACGGTGAATCACCGCCCGCGCGAACGCCAGCCGCTGCTGCTCGCCAATACTCATCTGACCCGGCTTCAAATGCCGCTTCGACGCCAACCCCACAAACTCCAACAGCCTCTCCACCTGGTGGTCCGGATGCACCCGCCGAAGCTTCAACGCGATCCCCACGTTGTCCGCCGCGTTCAGCACCGCCAGCAGATTGAACCGCTGAAACACAAAGCCGATCTTGTCCCGCCGCAACGCCGTCAGCCGCGACTGGCCCAACCCCACCGTCTCCGTCTCCTCGATCATCAGGCTCTCCGCCCGCGACGGATGCGCCATCAGCCCAAGAATGTGCAGCAGCGTCGTCTTGCCCGACCCGCTCGGACCCATGATCGCGATGAACTCCCCGCGACGCACCTCCAAATCCACGTCCTTCAGCACGTACGCGTCCTGACTCCCCTGACGGTAAAACTTCGTCACCCGCCGGGCCGACACGATGATCTCTGATTGGCTCGTCACGCTCTCACTCATACGTCAAACACTCGACCGGGTCCAGCCGCAACGCCCGGTATCCCGGATACAACGCGCTCAAAACCCCGCCCACAATCCCAACCGCCACCGCCGTCACCAACCACGCCGGACGGATGTCCACCGTCAACAGCGGCCGGTAGTGCTCGATCGCCCACTTCGCCGCCAACGCCAGCCCCACCCCCGCCGCCGTCCCCGACAGCGATATCACCAGCGCCTCAACCACCGTCTGACCCATGATATACCACGCCCCAGCCCCCATCGACCGTAACACCCCGATCTCCCGCCGACGCTCCAGCACCATCGTGTACATCGTCACCATGATGAACAGAAAACTCACCAGCAGCACGATCCCGTTCGCGATGTTGATGTACACGTAGATCGGCTTGAAACTGTTGAACAGCATCTGATCGTACTTCTCCAGCGGCTCAACCCGAAGCCGCGTCTCGCCCGACACCAGCGCCGCCGCCTCGTCCACCGTCATCGCCGCCGACCCCTTGTACCCCGCCTCCGACTCCGACCGCACCAGCTCCCGATCCACCTGCAAGAAAAACAAACTCGACCACGCCATCCCCGCGTTCTGAATGTGACGGATCACCTGGATCGGCACAAACACCCGGCCCGCAAGACCCGCCTCCACAACCCCGCAGATCGCAAACGGCCGGCCCAGAAACGTGATCGTATCGCCGATCTCGTACCCGCCCGCCGCCGCCAGCCGCTCGTCGATAATCATCTCCGCCGCCGCCGACAGCACCGCCTCGTCCACCTCGTCCGGATGATACGACTCGCCCGCCGCCGCCAGTTCCTCCACGTGCCGCTTGAACGCCCCGCTCTGCGGAAAAACCTCCCCCTCCACCAGCCGCCGGTTGCCCGCGAACACGTCGAAATCCCCCTCGTCCACGCCGAACACCCGCTGCTGCTGGCCCGCCATGTCCGAGACAATCCCCAGAAACACCGGCACCACCCGCTGCACCACCCGCCGGCCGTCCACCGACACCTCACCCAGCTTCGACTCAAACTTGTCCGACAGCGGCGCCCCGTCCGAGAACACCAGCGAACTCTTGGCCGGCAAAACGATCAAATCCGCGCGAACGCTCTTGACCCGCTGAGCCACCTCGCCTAGCGTCCCGTGCGAAAGCGCCAGCATCGTCACCAGCATGCCCACCCCGATCGCCACACCAAGCCCAACCAGCGCGGTCCGAAACCGGTGGTGTCGCAAATTCGCCAACGCCAGATTCGTCATACTCCTCCTCTCGGGCCAAAGGTCATTCTATCACGCCTCACCCCCGATTTCAGTCCATATCTCCCAGGTCCACCCAGACAACGGTCCTCTCCACGACCTTGCGGCACACACGCCATTGTCGATCGCCAAATGCGGGTATTATAATGGTGCTTATTCATAATAGCAGCTAATGCCCGGCCCGACCCGATGTTCCTCCCGACCGTCAGCGGACCCATGCGACCGCCCGCTGACACGCCGAATCTCGGAAAAATCCCCGCAGCCGGCGTCTTGCAGGTAGAGTGGACGATGTCATGACATGGTTGGAACCGTCAGAACTGAGCGATTGCTTCCGAACCTGGTCCGCCGCCATGGTCCTCTACGCCCGGCAATGGCTCGACCAAGCCGCCGCTGAGGACGCTGTGCAGGACGTCTTCCTGGCCCTCGTCAGCCACCACAGACGCCCGGTGAATCTGCGGGCCTACCTGTTCCGAAGCGTCCGTAACGCCGCGATCAGCCGTACGCGGTCGCTCAGCCGCCGCCAGAGCCACGAGCAACGCGCCGCGGTCGACAGGCCCGGTTGGTTCCAGGCCCGCCCGGACGACCTCATCGACGCCCGGGCCGCCCAGGACGCACTGACCCGACTGCCCGACCAGCAACGCGAACTGCTGATCCTTAAGATCTGGGGCGGCCTGACCTTCGACGAGATCGGAACCGTCACCAACGACCCGACCTCGACGCTCTTTAGCCGATACAAGTCCGCCCTCGCGTCACTGCGACGGATGATGGAGGATAGACCATGCGAAACCACGAACCCTTAAACGCAGCCGACCGCGAACTCGAAGCGGCCCTCGCGGGCCTTCAGCCCGCACACGTCGCCATCGACCGCGATCGCCTGATGTTCCAAGCCGGCCGCGCTTCGGTCCAACCCAAAGGGCGCGGCCTCTGGCCGGTCCTCTCGGCGGGGCTCGCCGCGGCTCTGGTGCTCTCCGTGGCGACCCGCCCGGACCCGGCCCAGACCCCGCGACTCGCCGCCGATCTCGCGCCGTCCGTCCTCCTCGCTCCGTCCTCAGCCGCCGAGGCGACGCCCGATCCGTCGGGCGACTACGTCACCCTCCGGCGCGAAGTCCTCCAAAAGGGACTCGCCGCCCTCCCGGACCCGCCCGCCGCGCCGGTTGCCGATCGGCACGCGGACCTCGAAACCCTCCTCGGTCCGCCTCCGCAGAACCGAACCGGCCGCTGGCCCTGGGAGTCCAACATCCTCGACAAACTGATCGGAGATCCATCATGAAGGCCATACTCTGCGCCATGACACTGCTTGCCTCCACGACCCTGGCCATCGGCCAGACCCAGAACGACCAACAGGACCAGCCGCGGATCGTCGAACTGGCCGTCACGCCCGCCGCTGCGCCCGTTCCGACCCTCAAGTATCGACTCGCGCCCGGCGTCCTCGACCAGACCGCCGGCAACGCCGCCCTCCTCTACAATGGCGCCGCCCTCGAAGCTTCCGCCGTCGAGGGCATCCAGACACTCAACCAGACCGTCGCCGACCTCCTGGCCAAACCCGCATCCGAACTCGATCGCGGCCAGGCCAAAGCCGCAATCGACCAGCTCGCCGGCCCTCTCCGCTACGTCCAACTGGCCGCCGACCGCAGCGAATGCCACTGGGACCGTCCGCTCAGCCAGGGTTTCGCCATGCATCTGCCCGAACTCTCATCCCTGCGGGCGCTGGCCAGGGCGCTGGCCCTGCGAGCCCGCCTGGCCGCCCTCGACGGACGGTTCGACGACGCCGTCGACGACCTCCAGACCGGTTTCGCCATGGCCGGACACATCGCCGAAGGGCCCACCGTCATCGAAGCGCTCGTCGCCGCCGCCGTCGGCTCCCTCATGGCCGAACAGGTCGAACAACTCGTACAGACGCCAAACGCCCCAAACCTCTACTGGGCCCTGACCGCGCTGCCGGATCAAATGGCCTCGATGAGCCGGCCGTACCAGTACGAAATGGCCCTGCTCTACTTGACCTTCCCCAAGCTGCGCGACATCCGAACCCACACCATGACCGCCGACGAGTGCGACGCCATCATCGATGCGCTCGCCCGCCTCATCGGCATGGATGACGGCAGCGCCAGCGATTCCGGATGGCCCATCGAAAAAACCCTCCTGGCCCTCAAAGCCTACCCCGAAGCCAAACGCCACCTCCTGGACCACGGCTGGACCATCGAGCGGATCGAGGCCAAACCCGTCCAGCAGATCATCCTCATCTACTACCTCGACGACTATGAACGCGTCCAACAGAGCCTCGCCGCCTGGAGCTATTTGCCCTACGGACAGGCAAGCGACGGCATGCGAAAGGCCGTGCGAGAGTTCGAGACCTTAAGGGCAACACACTTCAATCCCTTCTACAGCCTGCTGCCCGCCCTCGAAAGGGCCCTGTTCCTCTCAGCCAAGCTGGACCGTCAGATCGCCGCCCTCCGCACCGTCGAAGCCCTGCGACTCTACGCCGCCGAACACGACCGCCGTCTGCCCGAGTCCCTGGCCGACGTCGCCGAAGCGCCCGTGCCCCTCGATCCCGTCACCGGCCGGCCCTTCGCCTACCGGCTCGAAAACGGCCGCGCAATCCTCGACGCCCCAGCCCCGCAAGGCATCGAACCCAAACACGGCCTGCGCTACATCGTAACCATCAGCCGTTGACCTTCTGACAGGAGAAATACCATGTGGCCCAAAATCCTCAGCCTGTTCCTCCTCGGTGCAACTTGCACCGCCGCCGCCACCACCCCCGTCGATCCGTTCCTCGACGAACAAACCGTCGCCGTGGTCCGGCTCGACGTCTCACGTATCGACCTCGACGCTATCGCCGATAGGTTCTCCCAGTTCGCCGACAAGCCCCTCACCCAAGACCCCGAGTTCCCACAACTCAAGAAACTCATCGCCGACTTCCTCGCCGCCGGCGGCCGCGAACTCTACATGGTCGTCAGCCTCGCCGACTTCCCCGGCGCCGACAAACCCCGTGTCATCGTCCCCATCCGGCCTGACGCCGACGCCCAGGCCATCCGCGACATGCTCGTCCGTAGCCAGACCCCAGACTCGTCCGCCGACGCCCTCCCGCCCGCCAGCCGAGTCGTCGGACAAATAATCGACAACGTCGTCTTCGTCGGCTCCTCCGCACAACTCCAACGCGTCCAGACCACCACTCAGCCCGCCCGAATCCCGCACCTGGCCGACGCCCTCAACGCCACCGGCGATTGCACGGCTCAGGCCGCCCTCATCCTCACCGACGACAGCCGCCGCGTCATCGAAGCCATGATGCCAACCCTCCCGCCCGCCGTCGGCGCCGCCCCAAGCACCGTCCTGACCCGCGGACTCGTCTGGGCCTCCCTCGGCATCGACCCGCCGCCCGCCATCGCCCTCAAACTCGTCGTCCAGGCCTCCGATCCACAAGCCGCCACCGCCATCTCAGGCCTGCTCACCTGGACACTCAACGCCATGGTCCTGGGACTCAACCTTCCGCAAACCGCGCCGGACGCCGCCAAGTGGCTCACCGCCGTCGCGCCCGCCGTCGAAAACGACCAACTGACCCTCGCCTTCGACGACGCCCAGATCAACGACCTCCTCCGCGCCCTCACGCCCGCCGTCGACCAGGCCCGAAACAAAACCGAACAACTCGCCTCCATGAACCACATCCGCCAGATCCTCATCGCCATCCACAGCTACGCCGACAAACGCAGCGGCCAGCCGCCCTCTTCCCTCCACGACCTCACGCAATCCCAGGTCCTCAACCCGCAATTCCTGGTCAACCCCAAACACCCGCAACAGCCGATCGGATACGTCTACCTGCCCCCAGCCGCCCCGCTCGACCGCCTCGCCGATCCCGCCAAGACCCTGATCGTCCACGAAGCCTTCGACACCTGGCCCGAACACGGCCTCGCCGTCGGGTTCGCCGACGGCCACGCCGAACTCATCACCGACCAAAACAAATTCCAAGCCCTCCGCCAATCCGCCCAACCCACAACCCAACCCACCACCCCGCCAACAAAGGACTAACCCTCGACAGTCACCTCCTAACATAAACGGACGGAAGGAAGGGCAACCCACCTGCCCTTCCTCCCCTCCGCCTCCTCTCCCCGTCTCCATCGCGTCACCCTCCCTCTCTGTCATCCCCGCGCACGCGGGGACCCAGACCGTCCCGCGCGAACCCAACGCCGGAAACGCGTAGGGCGGCCCCGGCCCGCGAAAAACGCCTTTCACCCTGATGCCCCCAAACGAACCCTCTTGACTCCTTCCCCAAAAAACCGCTATGCTCCACATGACAAAAACGCGTGGAGAGAGAGCGTCGGCCTTCTCCCACGCGTTTTTACTGCGCAGCGGCCTGCAAACCCTGCAGCGGTGGCGTGAGCTTCTCTACAGGAGGTACGGGCGTGAAGACGATCCTGACGGTGGTGGTAGGTACGTTCTTATTGCTGACGGTGGCCGGTTCGGCGATCACCGTCGATACCGTCCCGGTTGGCGACCCGGGGAACACAGCCGATACGACCGGCCACGGGGCCGTCCCCTACTCATACAACATCGGCACGTACGAAGTGACAGCCGGCCAGTACTGCGAGTTCCTCAATGCCGTAGCCAAGACCGATACGCACGCGCTGTACAACGCAAATATGTGGTCGAGCACCTATGGCTGCAAGATCGAGCGGACGGGCAGCCCGGATGACTATCGCTACTCCGTCGCATCCGACTATGCCAATCGCCCGGTCAATTACGTGAGCTTCTGGGACGCCTGCCGCTTCACCAACTGGCTCCACAACGGGGGACTGGTAGGAAGCGACACGGAGACGGGGGCCTACACAATGACAGCCGATGGCATTGCCAATAACACCGTCGCCCGTAACGCACATTGGCGATGGGCGGTCACCAGCGAGGACGAGTGGTACAAAGCCGCCTACTACAAGACTGGCTCAACCGATGCCGGCTACTTCCAGTACCCAACCGCCAGCGACAACCCCCCCAGCAACGACCTGACGGACACCGATCCTGGCAACAACGCGACCTACGCTATCTGGACGGGGTCGCAGTATGACTACACCATCAATACCCCGTACTGGCGCACGCAGGTCGGCGCCCACCAAAACTCCGCCAGCCCCTGCGGCGCCTTCGACCAGGGCGGCAACGTCTATGAGTGGCACGAGGCGATCATCGTCAACCAGGATGGTTCCTATCGCGGCATTCGAGGCGGCTCCTTCTGCCACACCGGAATCGAACTGCGCGCGTCGAGTCGAGGCTACGGCCTCCCCACCTACGACAGCCTCGACTTCGGCTTTCGCGTCGTCCAGCTACCCGAACCAGCCGCCCTGACCCTCCTCGCCCTCGGCACCGTCCCACTGCTCAAAAGGAAACACCCCTAACCCGCCGCCAAACGACAACACGACCCCAGGAAGCGAAGGGACGCACAGGGCCTGACCGTCTCCTGAACGCCCTTGACCCTCTTTCCCCTCCCCCTTCGCTTCCTTCGCGACCTTCTGTTCAACCGCCTTTATATCCTCTCCCCTCCAACCCGCTTGCGGGCATATATCAGTATCTCTTTACATTATAACGAGTTAGGCGGAACCACCGCCTCCTTCCGCCTTCTGTGAGCCCCGTTAAACCCCGCCCCCCGCGCCCCCGCAAAAAATGACCGGAATTGCCCTTGAAAGCCCCGACAACTCTGACTAAAATACTGGTTTCCGTAACTCCGGTTCGATAACCAGGGCTTACACGGCAACATCCATTATACGGTGAGACGATGACTGCAGTACTGACGCCGAAAACGACCTTGGCCCGAAAAGGCCACACCGATCAGCGGTGGTTCCAAGTGAACGCCGACGGAGTGGTCCTCGGCCGGCTGGCCTCCGATCTGGCCATGATCCTCATGGGCAAGCACAAACCCATGTACACCCCGCACGTCGACGTCGGCGACTTCGTCGTCGTCCTCAACGCCGAGAAGGTCAAGTTCACCGGCCGAAAAATCGAGCAGATGAGCCACGACTACTACACCCACTTCCCCGGCGGCCACAAGATCATCCCCTACGAGCAGCTCATGGCCAAGCACCCGCAGCGCGTCCTCGAACTCGCCGTCCGCCGAATGCTCCCCAAAAACAAACTCGGCCGCCACATGCTCAAAAAACTCAAGATCTACCGCGGCGACAAGCACAACCACCAGGCCCAGCAGCCGGTCGCCCTCGACCTCTCCAACGGTCTGGCCGAAGGCCTCGCTAAGCTTTCGAAGTAAAACTTGTAAAACTGAACCTCAAAAGGATCGATCGATATGGCAGACCAAGTAACCCGTGAAGCATCGGCAGGCGCAGCCACCATCGCCGCTCCCCAGCCCAAGCCCGCAGCCGCCGCCAAGGGCGGCTTCTGGTGGGGCACCGGACGGCGAAAAACCTCCATCGCACGCGTCCGTGTCCGCAACGGCGAAGGAAAGGTCCTCATCAACGGCCGCGAATACAGCGACTATTTCACCCAGGACCGTGACCGCAACGCCGTCATGGCCCCGCTGACCGCCAGCGAATACCAGAGCCGCGTCGACGTCTTCGTCCGAGTCCAGGGCGGCGGATTCGCCGGACAGGCCGGAGCCGCCATGCTCGGAATCGCTCGGACCCTCAAGACCATGGACCCGACCACCGAGGCCGCCCTCCGCGACGGCGGCTACCTGACCCGCGACGCCAGAATGACCGAACGCAAAAAGTACGGCCAACGCGGCGCCCGCAGGAGCTTCCAGTTCTCCAAGCGTTAACCGAAGCGAAACCACCATGTTTCAAACGTCCACCGGCCCGCTGTTACCAGACATCGGGCCGGTTTTGATTTACCCGCTCGCGGCCCAAGACCGCGCCACGCGGTCAAACGACCGCTAAGGAGACACGCCAACATGATTCGAGTCGGCATCATCGGAGCCACCGGCTACACCGGCGAAGAGGCCATCGAAATCCTCCTCCGCCATCGCCAAGCCAAACTCACCGCCCTCACCGCGCTGCCCGAAGAGTGCGGCCAAATCCAGGATATCTTCCCGCGACTCCGCGGACGAATCGCCATGGCCGTCGAACCCCTCGACCTGCCCGCCTTCGCCGCCAGCGTCGACGTCGCCCTCGGCTGCCTGCCCCACAAGGTCTCCATGGGCTTCGTCCCCAAACTCCTCGACGCCGGCGTCAAGGTCGTCGACTTCAGCGCCGACTACCGACTCCGCGACGTCGCCCTCTACGAAAAACACTACACCCAGCACACCGACCGCGCCAACCTCGCCCAGGCCGCCTTCGGCCTGCCCGAGCTCTTCCGCAAAAACGTCGTCGGCAAAAAACTCGTCGCCAACCCCGGCTGCTACCCGACCTGCGCCGCCCTCGGCCTCGCCCCGCTCCTCAAGGAAGGACTGGTCCGCCTCGACCGCATCGTCGTCAACGCCGTCACCGGAGTCTCCGGCGCCGGCCGAAAGGCCAGCCTGCCCTATCACCTGCCCGAAATGAACGAGAACCTCTTCGCCTACGCCGCCGGCGGCACCCACCGCCACAGCCCCGAAATCAACCAGATATGCTCCGACGTCGCCGGCAAACCCGTCAACGTCCTTTTCCAGCCGCACGTCGGCGCCTTCGACCGCGGTATCCTCTCCAGCATCTACGCCGAGCCCACCGGCGACCTCTCCACCGCCAAACTCGCCGACCTCTACCGCGACTTCTACCACAACGAACCCTTCGTCCGCGTCCTGGCCGCCCCGCCCAAACTCAAAGCCGTCCAGCGAACCAACTTCTGCGACCTCCACCCGCTCGTCTCCGCCGACGGCCGACATGTCATCGTCTTCTCCGCCCTCGACAACCTCATCAAGGGCGCCTCCGGACAGGCCGTCCAAAACCTCAACATCATCTCCAATATCACCGAAACCGAGGGACTGCTGTGACCAACACCACCATCACCGCCCCGCGCGGATTCAAAGCCGGCGCCGCCGCCTGCGGCATCAAGAGCGAAAACAAACTCGACCTCGCCGTCCTCGCCTGCGATACCCGTGCCGCCTGCGCCGCCTGCTTCACCCAGAACCGAGTCCAGGCCGCCCCCATCCAGCTCTCCCGCGACCACGTCAAGGAAGGATACGCCCAGGCCCTCGTCGTCAACAGCGGAAACGCCAACGCCTGCACCGGCCCGCGCGGTCTCGACGACGCCGCCACCATGACCCAACTCGTCGCCGGAAAACTCAAAATCTCCCCACGCAGCGTCCTCGTCGCCAGCACCGGCGTCATCGGACACCCGCTCGACATGGCCAAGGTATCCAACGGCGTCAACCACGCCTACGATAACCTCGGCGACACCGAAGACCACGGCCGCGCCTTCGCCCAGGCCATCATGACCACCGACCTTAAGCCCAAATCCGCCTACCGCGAATTCACCGTCGACAACCAGACCATCCGTATCGCCGGCTGCGCCAAAGGCTCCGGCATGATCGCCCCAAACATGGCCACCATGCTCGCCTTCATCACCACCGACGCCAAAATCGCCCCCCACGACCTCCGCGCCAACCTCGTCCAGGCCGTCAGCCGAAGCTTCAACCGTATCACCGTCGACGGCGAAATGAGCACCAACGACATGGTCGCCGTCTTCGCCAGCGGACTCGCCTCCGATCATGAACTCGGCGAAACCTGGCTCAGCCCATTCGGCGAATACCTCTACGAACTCTGCAACGAACTCGCCCTCGCCATCGTCGCCGACGGCGAAGGAGCCACCAAAGTCTTCCACGTCATGGTCACCGCCGCCCGAAACTTCACCCAGGCCCATAAAATCGCCCGCGCCGTCGCCCAAAGCCTCCTCGTCAAAACCGCCATCCACGGGGCCGACCCCAACTGGGGACGTATCATCTCCGCCGCCGGGGCCGCCGGTGCCGACTTCAACCCCGAACAGGCCTCCTGCGCCATCGGCAACATCGTCATCTTCAACCGCGGCACCGGCGCCGACCACGACCGCGACGCCCTCGCCGATATCATGAACAAAAACGACATCTGGATCACCCTCAACCTCAACCACGGCGAAGCCTCCGACGTCGTCCATAGCTGCGACCTCTCCAAACAATACGTCGACATCAACGCCCGCTACCGTACCTAGGAGATCCGCCATGGCCACAGCCCTGCCCACCGTCAGGCTGGAGTCCGTCCACCGGGTCTATTCGGACGACTGGCACAACGCTTTCACCGATCTGTGCCGCTATCGGGATGACTATTACCTCACCTTTCGCACCTGCCCGGAGGGCCACGGGGTCTCCGCAACCGCCCAGATAGTGGTCCTGCGCAGCCCCGACGCCCAGGAATGGACCAAGGTGTTGCAGGTCGGCGTGCCACTTCGCGATACGCGGGATCCGCACCTGTTGGTCTTTCAGGACAAGCTGTGGGTCTACTCGGGCACCTGGCTCGTGCACCCGCAGCGCCCCACCCAGTTCGATGTGAACGAGCATCTGGGATACGCCGTTTGGACCCACGACGGCAGCCACTGGCACGGCCCCCAGGCGCTGGAAGGCACCTACGGCCACTATATCTGGCGAGCCGCCAGCTTTGGCGCCACCGCCTACCTGTGCGGACGACGCAAACGCGAGTTCGTCCCCAACCCGGAGAATAGAGGCCCTTGGACGGTGATCGAATCGGCGATGCTCGAAAGCGATGACGGGCTCGTCTGGCGCTTCCGGACCTTTTTCGGGCAGGTGAACGGCGATGAGGCCGCCTTCCTGTTCGAGCCCGACGGCTCGGTGCTGGGTGTGATGCGGTCCGGCGACCGCCACCAGGAGGCCACCCTGCTCAAGGCGCCCTATCCCTGGACGAACTGGACGCGCACACCATTCGATCGCAACATCGGGGGGCCGCTTCTGGCCAAGTGGGGATCGCGCTACCTGGTCGGCGGGCGCAAGCTGCTGCCCGGCCAGGAGCCGCGGGCGTCGTTGTACTGGCTGGCCGACGATCAGCTGCACGAGTGCCTGGAATTGCCCAGCGGCGGTGACACGTCGTACCCCGGCTTTGTGGCCCTCGACGATACTAGCGCGCTGGTGTCCTACTACTCCAGCCACGAGTGCGCGCCGGGATCGCTGCCACCTTCCAGTATCTACCTCGCCAAGCTCAGGCTGGAGTGATCGTCGGGGCCCGACGGCGCGCCGGTATCGAGGAATTGTCCGCCAGCGTTTGTTTGCAGCGCACGTGCGCTTGCACTACAATGTGGCGAAACTGCCCTCACCTCAGAGGAGAGCGCCCGTGCACGGCTTTGGCGACGATATCGACAAGGTCCTCATCACCGAAGAAC
>ENA-UOUL01004730-UOUL01004730.1-bioreactor-metagenome-genome-assembly--contig:-NODE-4730-length-12292-cov-2.586983_pt1 | contig 12292 bp, 15 predicted proteins | sample MGYA00249838_ERZ747220 | MGnify/ENA primary metagenome ERZ747220 (study PRJEB28778, sample SAMN05720191) | bioreactor metagenome | isolation source: Anaerobic biogas reactor | place: USA:Washington...
AACCAGGTTTTCTATTAAAAACCAGCTATCACCAGGGCTGGTAGTTAAGAATTATTATTCAGGTTAGAATAATCGCGGAAATAGTGTAAAATTATGATGAATAATGACAGGATAGGAGATAAGTTAGTGAACCGGAAGCGAGCTGAAAATTTTATGGGTGAATTGTCAGGGTCGATTGGGGACCTGGGTACTTTTCTTCCCTATATCATTGGTGCTATTACCATTGGCGGTCTGGATACTACCGGGGTGCTATTTACCTTTGGAATAATGTATATTGTTACCGGCTGGTATTATCGCATTCCCATTCCAGTACAGCCTATGAAAGTAATGGGTGCCGCCATACTGGTTCACCAGCTAACTGCCGGTGAGATTGCTGCCGCCGGGCTGTTAATGGGGATAACCCTGCTATTTCTGGCTCTAAGTGGCCTGGTGGAAAAACTGGCTCAACTTACACCCGAAAGTGTGACTGCCGGTATTCAGGTAGGCCTGGGTATTAGCCTGGCCATATTGGGAATTAAGTTTGTTCGGGATGATCTCCTACTAGGATTGATTATTGTTATAGGAATGTTATTTCTGTTCCGTTTCCGCAAATTGCCAGTAGCTATTATCGCCGTAGTGGGAGGGACCCTCTTAGCTTTTCTTATCAACCCGGAATTAAGTTTTCCCCGACTATCAGCTGGTTTTCACCTGCCTCATTTGACGTTTCCAGAATGGAAGGATTTTGGTCGCGGTTTTACCCTGGCTTATCTTCCTCAATTACCCCTTACGCTGACCAATGCGGTTCTGGTCACGGTTGCCCTGGCTCATAACCTATTCCCAAATGAGTCATCAAGGGTTAACGAGAAGAACCTCTGCATTAGCCTGGGACTGGGTAACCTGATAGCTATGCCCCTGGGTGGTTTTCCTATGTGCCACGGCAGCGGAGGGTTGGCAGCCCATTACCGTTTCGGTGCCCGTACCGGCTTAAGCGTTATTATGATTGGTTTGTTTCTGCTGCTAACCGCGGTTATCCTGGGGCCTTCAGGGGTCGATTTGCTGGGTGTTATCCCCCGAGCAGTGCTGGGGGGGCTGCTCTTCTATAGTGGAATTGACCTTATAAAAAGTGGCCAATATAGTGAAAAAGGAAAGTCCCTGTATCCGTTTATTATTACCGTGGTGCTCAGTGTAGCAGTTAACCCGGCGGTCGGATTCGTTGCCGGTATAGCCCTGGTTTACCTGTTAAATAAGGGATGGGCGAAAATATAATTTCCGGCAGTTTAGGTTGTAGGGAAAGCAAAAGCCAGCCACTCGGGCCGGCTTTAAATTACATCTTTTCGCTGGCAGTTTTTTATGGGCTAAATATCGCTGCTAAGATTCAACCATTTGCCTTTATTAATTTTTATCTTTACATAGATTCATGCAGGTTGTAATATAAGTATATCATTATATACGAATATGTTTATTGCATCCCACACTGGGTAAACTAACATAAACCGTGCACGGGAAAGGAGAATAACATGTTTGAGACAATCTTTAAGGCTTTAGGTGAACCAACCCGACTTAAAATTTTACGTTTGCTAGCTGAGCAGGAATTATGTGTCTGTGAGCTGGAGGAGATTTTAGACATGAGTCAGCCCCGCGTTTCCCAGCATTTGAAGGTCTTAAAACAGGCAGGTCTGGTGAAGGAGCGTCGGGAAGCCCAGCGCAGAATCTGCAGTTTCGACCAGGATGCTTTGGATCAGGTTTTCCGGGAATTTGATTGTTTTATGAAAGTACCGGTCAATGAATTACCTGAATTTCAGGAAATGTACCTGCGTATGGTTAATTTAGATGAGAACATTTGTGAGAAAAAGGCCTGCCAGAAAAAAACAAGAAGAATTAATCCAGTAAGAAGATAGGGACCAATTAGATGTACCTGGTACTCAGTAACCCATACATTAAATCGAGATTTCACTGAGTGCAGGAGCGACGCAGATAGGTGTAAGCAAAATAGAAATTGTAATTTATTGAAAGAAGTGTTGGACGATGCAATTTATTCTTACAATGCTGCAGGGTGGAGTCAAGGAAATTATCTCTTACCTTTCAGCCCATGTAATCACCTGCCTGGTTCCGGCCTTTTTTATTGCCGGGGCTATGGCAGTACTGGTAACCAAAGGTGCCGTAATCAAATATTTTGGTTCCCAGGCCAAGCGCTGGGTTGCTTATGGCGTTGCTTCGGTATCGGGTATGCTTTTGGCGGTCTGCTCCTGTACTATACTGCCACTCTTTGCCGGGATTTATAATCTAGGGGCAGGCCTGGGGCCGGCTATTACCTTTTTATATTCGGGACCGGCAATTAATATTCTGGCTATTGCCCTAACCGGAGCGGCTATCGGCTGGCACATGGGGATAGCCAGAGGGGTTGGTGCAGTTCTTTTCTCGATTATTATCGGTATCATCATGTCCCTTTTGTTCAGAAAGGATGAACAGAAGAGATTAGGTGATATTGAATCACTACCTGAAGAGCGAAGCGAGAAATCGGGTATTTTCCTGATACTATTTTTCGGGGTAATGGTAGCTATTCTAATCATTAGTACCAGTAAACTGGCACCCTGGATAAAAATCGCGCTCGATCTTAGCTTGATTAACTCCCTGGCTATCATGGTTCACCATTATTTTGTGGAAGGTGAATTTCGCTCCTGGATGGAGGAGACCTGGTCACTAGTTAAGCTGGTTGTACCTACTTTACTGGTAGGGGTATTTTTAGTAGGAATGGTGACGGCGGTTTTGCCTCCGGAATGGATTTCTAGTTATGTAGGGGAAAATACCCTGGGAGCTAATTTTGCCGCTTCATTAATAGGTGCTCTGTTTTATTTTTCTACTCTAACTGAGGTCCCCATTGTTAAGGGACTAATGGATTTGGGAATGAATCAGGGACCAGCACTGGCGCTTTTATTAGCCGGACCCGCAGTAAGTATTCCTAATCTTTTAGTAATCAACCGAATTATGGGCTTTAAGCGGACTGCTGCCTACTTTATTTTGGTGGTGGTAATGGCTACCCTGACAGGTTGGCTATATGGGTACTTTTTTGCTTAACAAAAGAAAAAATATTTTGGAGGTAGATATTTATGAAGATTGAAGTACTGGGAACCGGATGTGCTAAATGCAACCAACTGGAGAAGGATGTGTACAATGCCCTGGCGGAGTTAGATATAGCTGCTGAAGTAACAAAAGTAAAGGATATTTCAAAAATCATGGCATATAAGGTTATGGTAACCCCTGCTCTAGTAATAGATGGTGAAGTAAAAACTGCCGGCCGTCTGCCGCGCAAGGAGGAACTGCATAAATATATTAAAGGAGAGTAACTAATTACAGGAAACAAGGGCATTGTACCCTTGTTTCCTGTAATCTAGCAATAGGAGGCAACACTAATGACATCGAAACTATCTTTCCTGGATCGCTGGCTTACGGTATGGATTTTCCTGGCTATGTTGGCCGGGGTCACATTAGGCTACGGTTTATATTTCACCAGCGATCATCCCCAAATTACTTATAGGGATAGATGATTAAGTATCGTTATGCAATTCCGCCTAATAAATACAACTTGGAGGTATAACAACAATGAATGGAAATAATCCAGGTGGTTGTTCCTGTGCTCCAGGATGTTGTGGAAGAATACCAGATAAAACAGTAAATAAAAGGCAAATCACTATTGCCTTTCTATACCTGGATTTAAGCGTATGTACACGTTGCCAGGGTACGGATACGGTCCTTGATGAGGCTTTGGCCGAAGTTTCCAAGGTACTTCAAGCTACAGGAGCTGAAGTGATATTAAGTAAAATCAATGTAAATAGTGAAGAGTTGGCTGTAGCTTACAAATTTATAAGTTCTCCGACTATTCGTGTAAACGGTCATGATATTCAGATGGAAGTAAAGGAGAGTCTCTGCGAATCTTGCGGGGACTTATGCGGGGATGAAGTTGATTGTCGGGTTTGGGTTTATCAGGGTAAGGAATATACGGTCCCCCCAAAAGGAATGATTATTGAGGCAATCCTTAAGGAAGTATACGGAGAAAACCGGGGCAGCAATGATACAGAGCAGGAATATGTCGTGCCCGAAAACCTAAAACGTTTCTATTCTGCTATGGAAAGAAATTAGTAAGTAGCATTAGAAAACGGGAGGAGAGTATAGGTTGCATCTAAATGATTTAATGACTACGTTGAGATATTTTCTAACCATAAGTCTGGAATTGATAGTTTTATTTGTTGCTATTTCATTTTTGGTAGGATTGATTCAGGAATTTATTCCGGACGAAAAGATTAGAGGGGTGTTACAACGACCTCGCAAAGTCATTGGTAATATTTTGGGAGCTTTTTTTGGTGCTCTAACCCCATTCTGCTCCTGTTCAACTATCCCGGTTTTGGTGGGTTTGCTAAATGCCGGTGCACCTTTTGGAGCAAGTATGTCATTCTTGTTAACTTCCCCGGTCTTAAACCCCATAATCATCGGCCTTTTCCTGACCTTGTTTGGGTGGAGGGTAACTCTGGTATATAGTATATTGGTATTTGCCCTGGCTGTAGTTGCTGGAATGGTATGGGAACGATTAGGTCTGGAAAGTGATGTGAAGGATTTAAAGCTGGTTAACATCGAATCCTGCTGTACTTCTACAACCGCAAATACTTGCTGTACCCCTGCAGCACCTGGTCCCATGGTAATAGACACAAAATCATGCTGCGCACCTGTAACAGATGCTTGCTGTACACCTGCACCACCCGGTCCCATGGCAATAGACCTGGGTACATTAACTATGAACAGCATTGATATGGATGAAACTCCACTTTGGAAACAACGTGTTCTGGGTGCCTACCAGGGAGCTAAAAATCTTTTTATTCAAGTTCTGCCTTATTTGCTCTTAGGGGCTGGTATTGGCGCTCTTATTTATGGTTTTATGCCGGAGGATTTATTGGCCCGAGTCGCCGGTCCGGATAAGCTTTTTGCTGTACCTATTGCAGCAGTAATAGGCATACCCATGTACATTCGGGCAGAGAGTATTATACCCATAGGAATGACTTTGCTTGGTAAGGGCATGGCCATGGGAACTGTTGCCGCTCTGGTTATTGGGGGAGCCGGTGCCAGCATACCGGAAGTTACTTTATTAGCCAGCATATTTAAACCTCGGTTGGTGGTAACCTTTGTTATTACTATATTAGTAATTGCCTGTATCACCGGATATGTTTTTAATCTAGCTTGATAAATCGGGAGCAGGGGCCCTGAAGCAACCCCCTGCTCCTACATCTCTTATTTATAAGGTTATTACCTGATCTATATTGGCACCGCCCAAAACGGCGTAAAGATTTGGGAAACAGCCGATAGCGGCACCTTTAATCAGCTTATCATCAATTCCTCTTTCAATGGCACACATGTCACAAGCCATCAAAATAGTCCCGAATTTTTCGTGGATTTCCTGCAATCTATCCCCGGTAATACTGCCTTCGCTAAGCAGAAAGGTGTTATCAAAGAAAAACATCATACCAGCTACTTCAACACCGTGGCGTTCCTCCAGCATTTGGGGAATAATCATTTTATCCAGAATTCTTTGGGCGTTATTGGTGGAAAAAATATAAGCCACTTTCATTTTAACCTCTCCCTTAAAATATATTATTTGGCAACCCTGCCATGACTTGCACTGGTATACCTGCTGGTCATGCGATTATAAGCATTAGTAAAATTAGTTTGCATATTATCGTTAACCTCTTTCTGGACAAAACCCGGCTGCGATTCAACCGTTTTTTCACGAAAAGCCTGCCGCACTAACTCCGTAAGTTCGGAAACATACGCTTTAAACCCTTCACTTTGCCTATCGCGGGGACGGTCCAGGTCAATATATACATCCTTTACTATCTGCCCTCTATCCGCAGACATGACTATAACCCGGTCACTCAGATAAACTGATTCATTTACGTCATGGGTTACCATAACCACAGTAGTCTTTGCTCCCTCGACTAAAGCAGCCAGTTCCTCCTGCAATAACTCCCGCATTTGAAAATCTACCGCTCCCAGCGGTTCGTCTAACAGCAGGATTTCCGGACGACTGGCTAAAGCCCTTACCACTGCTACCCTTTGCTGCATACCCCCGGAAAGCTGCACCGGATATTTGTTTTCACTGCCAAATAAATGTGATATCTCCAGCAATTCATGCAAGCGCTTATTCTGTTCCTGTTTGTTCAGCTTTTTAACCTGCAGTGAATAAAGGATATTCTCTTTCACCGTCATCCAGGGAAATAGTGCATAGTTTTGAAAAACGAAGCCTCTGTCCGGGCCAGGTTTTTCCACCTTATTACCGGCCAAAATTATTTCACCGGCATCAGGGGTTGAAAAACCGCCCATCATGGTTAAGAGAGTAGTTTTACCACACCCGGAAGGTCCTAAAAGGGAAACATACTGTCCCCGTTCCACAGTGAAAGACATATTTTCCAGGACAATGTGGGGCGATTTTTTCCGCCGGGTAAATATTTTGCTAACACCTTTAACTTCCAACAAAGCCATCTTTAAATCTCCATGAAGTTAATTTTTTTTCGATGATTAGGAAGCCTTTGTCAATGACAAAGCCTACCAATCCGGACATAACCATCAATGCATAAAGCTGTGCCGTTTCCAGGCGTACTTGAGCTTCTACCATTAAAAAACCAAAGCCGGCGCTGGTAGCAATAAATTCAGCACAAATAACCGACATCCAACCAAATCCCATTGCCAGTCGGCAACCGGTTAAAATACTGGGCAAGGCTCCCGGCACCACAATATCACGAATAATATTAGGCAAAGAAGCCCCCATGCTGCGAGCCGCATTATAATAGTTGGGGTCAATCCCATGTACTCCGGCAATAGTGTTTATAACCAGAGGAAAGACCGCACTCATAGCTATAAGAAAAACGGTGGGGCCATCCCCCAGTCCAAACCAAATAATAGATAAAGGTACCCAGGCCATAATAGGTACCTGGCGTACGGAATTCATTATCGGAGAAAATGCCTGCAAGGCCGTTTGCGAATAGCCCATTAATAGCCCTAAGGGAATTCCGATAAGAAAAGCATATAAAAATCCGGTAAATACCCTTCTTAAGGTTAAAGCCAAATTAGACATGATGCGGTAGTCAAACCAGGCTGTAAAAAATTCCCGGGCGGTTTCCTGGAAATAGGGCAAAAGCAAAGTATTTTGGATACGATTAGCCGCAAAATACCAGGCAATCAGCAGGATAGTAACAACAACAAGGGTATAAAAAGTTCCCCGGTATTTATCAAAAATATCACCCGGAGTTAACTTTACAATTGTATTTGTTGAAATTGTACTCCCATTTCTCTCCATACTCTTACCTCATTACTGCTATTCTTTATTGCTAAATTTTTTGCTAATTCCATCATCAGTATTTCTGTACTGTTCATTTCTTCTGCGGCCTGGTTATAGGCCTCTATAAAACTTGCTAATTCGGGGCTATCGAGCAAGTCTTTATGTACAACCAGCACGGAAGTGGGATATTTTGAAGGCAAAGACGTACGATAACCGCTTATTTTTAGAGCTCCCAGAATATCCAGGACTATCCCTTCCACGGCCCCTCTTTCCAGGGCATAGGGCAAACCTGAGGGAAGCATTGGTTGCATTTCAATACTGCTACCGAGATTAGACCGTACTAATCTTTTTTGGATTTCCCGCGCATTCATGTAACCGACGGTTTCCGGGACAATATCCTCATTGGTAACTAACACTTTTCCGTTAACTACGATCGCCCCTAGAACTTGATAAGGTTGACCACTGGCTATCAGTTTGTCGGCACCGTCAGGACATAACACCGCCAAATCAAAATTGCCTGCGGATAAAGCTAGTTCCGTTTGACTGCTGCAGCAATCCTGTAATTGTTGATAGCTCATATTGACAACCTCCAGAGCTCCACTATCCTCACCGGCTAAATATTTTATCAGCAACCCGGCAGCGTCATCATTACAGGCAATCCGCAATCCATTCATTTCTAACCTGGGACCAAGTACAGTGCTAAGCCCCAGGTAAGTGATGATAATAAGGATTATTACTCCATATAGAAGACCTTTTTTATTAATCATTTAGCAAGCTTTCTATACTATTACTTAACCTTCAACTACCCCGTAATATGGTCAACTTCTTTAGCTTTGGTCAGCCAATCTTCAAAACTCATCCCCAACGGAAATACCGGGTCTACTTCTTCTTTAATAAATGTTTTGAAATCTTTAGCGCCACAGGCATCAAAATAGGAAGTATCTACATAATCTTTAACATTTACGGTATTGATGTCGCTTTGCACATTATATTTCTGCATAGCTTCCAACTGGTTTTCCATCTCATCCATAACCAGATCCCAGGAAATTGTCCGTCCTTCTTCATTAGTCTTTTTCCACATAGTCATTAAAGCAACTTGTAAAGGAACATTGTAATTTTTAGCAAATATTTCGGCAGCCTTATAAGGGTGCTGATACATATATTGAATAGATAAGGTATGGGCCAGTAAAACGCGTTTAGCTAATTCCGGGTGGGCTTCGGCAAATTTGGTGTGCATGGCTACCTTGCAGCAGGTACCCTGCTTACCATCCCGCACGGTGTTCTGCCGTATCATACACCGGCCGGTACCCTCATATTCAGCCATAGAGCCCCAGGGGTCACAACAAATATAAGCATCCAGTTTGCCGGCTTTCAGCGCAAAATACTCATCCTGGTCGCTCATATTAAAGTTCTCGTATTTAGTACTATCAACCGGGATTCCTAATTGAGTGGCCCATTCGACCCAGTTAATGTTATTAGTTTCCGGGTCAGCACCCAGGGATATTTTCTTGCCGATTAGGTCCTGGGGTTTCTTAATATCGTTACTTACTACCAGATATTCCGAACCACCGGTATGGTTTTGGGCGGCAATAAATAGCGGTGTTCCTTTGGGAACCGCTCGCAAAGTAGTAGTCCAGCCAGCATAACCAACATCCATTTTCCCGGCTGACATAGCTTCCGGTACATTACCGTTACCGGTCAAATTAATTTTTAGGCCTAATGCTTCATAAATACCGGCATCCATCCCGATACAAGCAGCCGTCATATGATCACAGTTGTAATAACCCATATTAATTGTATAATTGGCATCTTCAGCACTCAGGGGTTTCAGATTATAAGTTGCGGCTAGTTTTTTGGCCAGGTCATCCCCAGATTTATCAGCATCCTGAGACGTTTTGTTACAGCCTGATACAACCAGCAGCCCTACCATTAAAAGTCCTATCAGCAAATACAATTTTGTCTTCTTCATAAACAAACACTCCCTTGTTTTCCCAACCTTTTTTGCTTAACTAGCAACAATCTTCCATACCCTCTCCAAAGAGGTTTATAAATTCATGATTTTCCCAACGATAAATAGCGTAACCTACATTCACCCCCTTGGAACCCGAAACGATTAATTCAATTGGGTCCTTGTCATCAATATCCCGCCATTCAATCCGGTAATTCTCTACCGGTGCTGGTGTCGGCTCCGAAATAACAACCTTGCCATCCTCCTGCCAGATGGCTATCATCTTGTTAGTAGTGGGCGTATCCTGATAAATCACAATCAAATCTTCCAACCCATCATTATTAATATCATTAACTCCGGTAAGCAGAGGTTTTTTGTCACCATAGGCGGCTAAAAAATGCTCATACAGCACATGCTTCGTATCTACATTGTTAACGGTTCCTTCTTTTTGCCCTTCTCCACTACAGCCTGCAATACAAAGTAAGCACAACAATACCAGAGCCATTCTTTTCTTAAGCACTTACGGCCTCCTGACCAACAAATTTACTAAACCATTCCCGGCAAACTGGCCACCAGGCAGCAGCACCCATGGCAATGACAATAAGCGAACAAACATATTCCACCCAGGAAGGAACCGCCAAGGACATTTTATTGGCTAAATCAATATTGGTCTGGGCCTTGCTTAAATCAAATACCGGAGTAAAACCCGGCAACAACAAGATATTGGTTAAATAACCAACTATAATAGCGAAAGCTATTACCGTTAACGTATATATGACTACTGTTCTCTTGCCAATTAGTTTGTAAATGCTGAATAGTTCCGGTAAATTAGTCGCTACTCCAGACAAAAGAAAAGTTATAGCTACTCCTGGTGCTGCTCCGGCAGCCACAATAGCTGCAATAAAAGGAATATGCCCCACCGCACAGACATACATAATCGTGCCCAGAATAACGATTCCCAATAAAGAAATCAAAGCCGGGCTGCTTAAATAATCCTGAATAAAAGCTACCGGAATAATGGTCAGTAACAATGCTGCAAATAAAATACCTACTAAAACATAACGGCTTACCTGTAACCCCAGGCTGCGAACGGCCCAATCCAGGCCACTATAAAGCTTTTTATGCCAGGGAGTCTTAATAGTAACAACTGTTTCTGTTTGCGCCGGCGTATTAGCCATAGCCTCGGCCATAGCTGCTGCCATCGGAGATACCAGCTCGTTCTTCCCCCACTTGTTACCTATTACCCCAATAACAATTGGCAGCATAAACCCGGTTATGACATATATAATGGTTAGTTGCGGACCTAAAAGGACAAAGGCCAGCAGAACGGCAGCAGGATTTATAATCGGGGTAGCCACTAAAAACGCCAGTGTAGGTCCTAAATAAGCACCCGAGTAATAAAGGCTTAAAGCCAGAGGAACCACACCACAACTGCAAATAGGTAAAAGCATTCCGGAAATCGTCGCTTTTACCAGTGAAGATAGTTGGGTATTCCCCAGAGATTGTTGCAAAAATTCCGGTCGCAACACTATGTGTAATAACCCGCAAAGGAAAAAACTTATTACCAACCAGAACGAGCTTATATTTAACAACTGCCAGCAGGACAGCACAAAATCTTTAATCATTTACTTTATCCAGAGCAACCTTGACGGCCCCTTCAATTACCCTCCGGTTTAATTCATCAAAACGTTCTTTCTCATTAATAATTAAGGTCCCGCGGCTTATAGGCCCGTATTTAGGCAGGTAATCAAAATCCTTACCCATGTAGTAAATTTTCAGATCTATCTGCTGGGGATGTTTAGCAGCTAAATCCCGTAAAACATCTCCATAGCCATCACAACATGAGCAAGTATTGATAAATTCCACTTTAACCTTTTCCATTTTTAATTTGCTCCCCTTCTCCCCTTTTAGTTATATATTGTATTACTAAATGTTAGCCTCAAGCGAATTATACTCCAACACATTAAAAAGCGTCAACATCTTTAAACTATAATGAATACTATGTGACCCTGGGTATTTATATTCTATTTTCTTCTAGTTCTAATTCCTTTCAATTATGTTAAAATATTAGCCGGGTAAGCTAACTAAAATAAAAAAACACCCCGAAGGGTGTTCTTAAGTTCTGGCAAAATATTTGCCCTCTTTTTTAGCTTATGACCAGTTATTTGCCTTCTATATCGTGCTCACAATATTGTAGGAGGACCATTCGCCTCTGGACACTTTTGTTATTAGCGGGATTTTTGGAAACAGCTTTTGATCGATTTCACGATCCGTTAGACCCTGCCGGCGTAAGCCTTCCACTTTTTCCTGAAAGTTCAGCAGATAATTAAGCTTTTCCTGAAGCATAGCCTTTCCATTTTCCACCACACCACTGTGTGCACAGAACACGGTATCGAAATCAAGCTGCAGAAGTTTTTGCAGTGAGGCAACGGTATCCTTCATATTTTCATCGTAAAATGCCACAAACGGATTTGGTCTTACATAAAGATCACCAGTAAAAAGCCAACCCTGATTCCTTTCATGAAACACCTTATGATATTTCATATGACCAGGAGAGTCGACTACATCAAAAGTATATTTCCTTGTCGTTAATACCTCAGGGAACGGCTGCGGATCAAATGCCGGCCGATGCCCCCACATCAGATAATGATATAATAAGTATTTTCCTCTTTTCTGCGCTCTAGGTATGGACATCTTATGTAAATAAACGGGTACCTGCATTTTACGCTGAAGCCATGCGGCCATTCCGGAATGATCTTCGTGTACATGAGTGAGAGCCACCTGATCGATTTGATGCTCCTGAAAGAATTTACTGCTTTCCCGTTTTAGGCGTCTGGGTCCAGAGTCAATCAATAGCCCATCTACCACATAAAGGTAGACAACAATTGTCGTCCCCAAAAGGGAACATGCTCCCTGGCCAATCGTGATATCTCTATAGTTACTGATATTTAACATTATGATACCCCCGTCCTCCCCCTCGCGGAAAAATGGCCAACCGCCAAATGGCAAACTCCTTGGCATTTATTAACTAATACCAGCTTGCT
>ENA-UOUL01004734-UOUL01004734.1-bioreactor-metagenome-genome-assembly--contig:-NODE-4734-length-12284-cov-4.471533_pt1 | contig 12284 bp, 9 predicted proteins | sample MGYA00249838_ERZ747220 | MGnify/ENA primary metagenome ERZ747220 (study PRJEB28778, sample SAMN05720191) | bioreactor metagenome | isolation source: Anaerobic biogas reactor | place: USA:Washington...
TGGATATGGCCTGCAGGTGATCGGTTTGCCAAAGACCATCGACAACGATGTGTATCCCATCCGCCAGAGCCTTGGAGCATGGACCGCGGCCGAGCAGGGAGCCCTGTATTTCGAAAATGTGGTGGCTGAACACAATGCCAACCCGCGCATGTTGATCGTCCATGAAGTGATGGGCCGTAATTGCGGATGGCTGACTGCTGCGACCGCACGTGAGTATCGCGCCATCATCGATCATGATGAATACCTGCCCGAATTAGGCTTGAGCCATGAGCGTCTCGATGTGCACGGAATTTTCATTCCCGAAATGAAGATCGACATCGCGGCTGAAGCCAAGCGGCTCAAGCAGGTGATGGACGATATTGACAACGTGAACATTTTCATCAGCGAAGGTGCCGGTGTGGAATCCATCATCGCCGACATGGAAGCAGCGGGCGAGACGGTTCCACGCGACGCGTTTGGCCATGTGAAGCTCGATGCGATCAATCCCGGACAATGGTTCGCCAAACAGTTTGCGAAGATGATTGGAGCTGAAAAGACACTCGTCCAGAAGAGTGGATACTTCTCCCGCGCCGCGGCATCGAATGTGGAAGACATCCGCCTCATCAAGAGCTGCGTGGATCTGGCAGTGGAATGTGCCCTCCGCGGCGAAAGCGGAGTAATCGGCCACGATGAAGATCAGGGGGGCCGCCTTCGCGCGATCGAGTTCAAGCGCATCAAAGGCGGAAAGCCTTTCGACATCGATACCCCTTGGTTCGTCGAAATGCTTGAAGACATCGGGCAAGATAAGGGCGAAAAGGTATCGGTAAAGCACTGATTACCCTACGTTCCACATCCGTTTTGACCAGAGAGGCATCCCGCCCGCGCGGGGTGCCTCTTTTTTTCCTTGTGATGAACCCCTCATCACGTTCATTTTCAGGACTTTGTTCATGAGCACAACCAACCATCTCAACCTCGGGGACATCAAGCTGATCATGCCGCAGCAACCCCCATTCCTTTTCGTAGAGGAAGCGGAATTGGAGCCTGTCGAAGGCACGGCCGTCGGCCACTACCTGATCCGGGGGGATGAAGATTTCCTCCGGGGGCATTTCCGGCATAGCCCTGTGTTTCCCGCATCGGTTCTGCTCGAAGCACTGGGACAACTCGGTGTGCTCTTCCTGCTTTCGGGTGGACTAAAGGGACTCAAACGCCCCGCGAATCCAGAGGCGGTCTACTTCACTTCGTGCAACGGAGTACGGTGCGTGCGGGTATGCCGTCCTGGAGACAAACTCGACCTCACGGTGAAGCTCAAGCGGTTGCGCCATCCACTGGTTGTCTTTGAGGGCACCATTATGTGTGGAAATGAAAAGGTCGCTACGGCTGACGAGATCACCCTGATATTTGACTATGCGCGTGAGGCTCCTGCTGAAACCGCTCAGGCTGATTGAAATCCATTCCCGCATTCCGGACTGGTGTTGTAAAAACCATGGCAATCGAACCATGCGCATACCCAAACACCCTTCATTGATCTGGAGATCAGACGATCTTCAATTACCCAATCACCTGTCGCACCCCATCCCGCTCCGGGCATCCCGGTGAAGGCCGGGGCCGCACTAATTGACCTTTCGGCATCAGGATGAAGAGACCCAAACCGACAAAAGCTTCTCCCCGAAAACGGAAAAAGAAGGTAGTGCCATCGGCGGACCAACCGCGGTTGAAGCTATGCTACCTCTTCACAACATTTCCATTGGTGAGCGAGACCTTCCTGCAAAGGGAGATCCGGGTGATGAAGGAACAACACGCGGATTTGACGATTTACTCCCTGTACGGAGGTGGAAGCAGTTTCGAGGGCATGCCGGTCCACCGTTTCCGCCTGTTCGAACTCTTCCTTCTGGTCTACTGGCTACCCTACTGGCTGATAGTAAAGCCCGGAGCCATCGCTTCGATTTTTCGCCGCTGGTTCACACGCCCTCCGCGCTATTTCACCAACCTTGAGGAAACTTTTCTTGGCGAGGCCTTCGCGCTGATCCGGGCGCACCAAATCCGCAAGCTCAATCCGGATCTCATACATGGCGTATGGGCGACAATGCCGGCAACTGCTGCGCTCACGTTGGAGGATCTCATCGGCACCCCGTTTTCGATGGGAGCCCACGCCTATGATGTATTCAAAAAAGGAGGAGACTGCCTCCTTCCCGAAAAAGCGCTACGGGCAAAAGTGATCCACTCCTCCACCCGCTTCGCACGCAGGCAAATGATCCGCACCGGGGCACCTCCCAGCCGCATCCACTGGATCAGGCGTGGTCTGTCATCATTCCCTCCGGTCAACACACTCCGACCGGAGATCGACACCATCCGCATCCTTACGGTTGGACGACTGGTCCCGAAGAAAGGATATCTGGATCAAGTCCGGATCTACTCTGCTCTGCGCAAACGCGGAATCCCGTTCGAAGCAAGGATCGTCGGTGCCGGTCCCCTGAAAGAGGAATTGGAAGAATCGATCCAGCAAGCGGAGTTGTCGTGTTGCGTTTCGCTGCATGGAGGTATTCCGCACGATCAGGTCCAGGATCACTACGCATGGTGCGATCTATTCATCTTTACCGGTGTCGTGGACGACAACGGGGATCGCAACGGCCTTGCGAATGTCATCCCCGAAGCCCTTTCCAGAGGAATTCCGGTGATAGCAACCCCGGACTCGGGAATACTCGAGAACTTCAAAAACGATGTTGAGCTGATCATCCAGACTGCCAGTCCAGCCGATCAATGGGTCAAACTCCTGATGGATCTCGCGAGCGATTTTCCCCGACGCGAAAGGCTTGGGAAAGCCGGTCGCGAGTGGACCGAAAAGAACTTCGACGCCCACAAGAATTCGTCACGTCTTTTCAAACTGATGCATGCGGCAGTAGCTAAGCCCACCGTCTCGGGATCACGGTCGAAAAAGCAACCAATGGGGGATCAAGCCTGATCGTCCAGGGATCTGATTGAATACTCGGACCCGCTGATAGCCTCCTTCACATTCACCTTCCCGTTCCCGGTGTCCCTTGAATGATCATCGTGGGATTTCACTTGTTTTTAGTGAACATCTGTTTACCTTTAATGGAGATGAAACTCGCGATTCCCGAGCATATCCTCGCCAATGAGGACCGCAACACCCGATTCCAGGAGATACGGGCATGGATGCTTGGCCGGGAATCACAACCCGCTCCGGCCGGGGAGGATGCGATTGCATCGGGATGCGCCCCAATGGATGCGCAAATGGGCGGAGGTTTTGCCAGGGGCGCCGTGACAGAATGCGTGGAAAGGCAGGCGGGCTGTGGGGGGCAACACATCATTCACCGGACCCTGCACTCGGTTCGTCTGTCGCGGAAACCCATCGTTCTGATCGACGCATGCCACCATTTCGATCCGGCATCCGCAGCGCCACCGGATCTTGAGAGTCTTCTCTGGATACGGTGCCCAAAGGCGCTGGATGCATTCAAGGCCGCCGACATCCTGCTGCGTGATGACACCTTTCCCATCATCATGATGGACCTCAGGGATAGCCCCGACCGCATGTGGGTGTCGGTAAGAAATGAGCAATGGATCCGCCTGCAACGGACCACCGCCCAGCACCATTGCGCACTGGTCGTATGGACGTCCTCCGCACGGGTTCCCTGCGCGCGCACCCGGCTGGCACTCACCCGACCGTTTTCGCCGGATTTATGGGATCATCATCCGGCCAGTGCTCCAGTGGATCAGCAACTGCGCATTGAAGTGCTCAAACGTCAGATCTTCGCCGGTGAAAACGGCGACATTCCTTCGGTTGCGTTTGCATCCTGAACCCAACCCTTCGCACCATGTACGCGGCCATCCGGATTCCGGACTTCAACCTGCAGGCCTGCCTGCGCCAGCGACCCGATACAGCCCCGGATCAACCCGCTGCCGTTCTCAAGGAACAGACCCGTCATGCGGTGGTTCATCAGGCCAATGCAGCGGCCCGGCGCCATGGGGTCATAGCCGGACAGACCGCCAATCAGGCGCTCGCCCGATGCGCCGACCTCACGCTCTTCTACCTGGATCCGAAAGCGGATGCATCCGCATCATCGGTGTTGTTTGGAGCCGCCCTGTCCCTCTCGCCATCTGTCGAAATCACATCCCAGGATCTGCTCACGGTGGATTTGAGCGGACACCCCTCCGCCAAACGCACCGCCGCCTCCCGCGCCCTCATTCCGCTCCTCGCATCCCATGGACTCGAAGCCCGTATCGGGCTGGCGCCCGCGCCCGACTGGGCACACTATGCGGCCTACTGCGCACAGCCTTTTCTCGAAATCACCCGGGACCGGACAGCATTTGACGCCCTGCCGATCGACGCCGCACGCCCCTCTGATAACATGCTGCGCATTCTCGCATCCTGGGGAATCCGCACAATTGGAGCCTTTGCCGGACTTCCCAGGCAGGGTATCGGCGAACGCCTGGGACAGGAGGGACTCGCATTATGGGACACCCTCCACTCCCCCCGGCATCGCTTATTAAAACAGGCACCACTCCCCACCGTATTCGAGGAAAGCCTTGAATTCGATACACGACTCGAAAGCCTCGATGCACTCCTGTTCTCGATCCGGCGCATCCTCGACAGCCTGTGCCTCTCGCTCAGCTCATGCGGAAAATCCGCACGGGCGATCCGCTTCGACCTCACACTCGAGGACCACAATCACTACCGGCGATCCTTCAGGCTACCGGAGGCCACCAGCGATGCGAACCGGCTTTTCTCCCTGCTGTCCACCCATCTGGAGCAAGTCAAAACCGACTGTGGCATCACCGCCGTATCCATCCGGGCAAGCCCGACCGACGCCCACGCCCGGCAATTGCTCCTTTTCCAGCAGAGCATCGCCGATCCATGGAAACTCGGGCAAACCCTGAGCGAGCTCACCGGACTGGTGGGGTCCGACAACATCGGCAGCCCACGCCTCCGTGACACATACCGTCCGGATGCCTTCCAGCTTGTTCCGCTGCAGACCGATCTCGATCCGGTTGAGACCACCCCAACCGATTTACCGAATCCACTCCCCCTGAGGCGCATGCGGCCGCCCATCCCGATCCGGGTCACCCTCAACGGAAAGATTCCCGTGCACATCCAGAGCCCGGAGATATCCGGCAAAATCCGCGATGTCCGCGGCCCATGGTTGCAGTCGGGAGACTGGTGGGACTCCGCATCCTGGCAACGCACCGAATGGGATGTGTCCATCGAGGAACATGGGCTTTTCCGCATCTTCTCGACCCATCAACGTTGGTTCTTGGAAGGATCCTACGGCTGATCCACCGGAACAACACACAGGACAATCACCCATGGCCCAGGCTCCGTATTTCGAACTTCACGCACGCAGCGCATTCAGCTTTCTGCGGGGCGCGTCCCGGCCCGAGGCATTGTCGCGCCGCGCCGCCGCCGTCGGGCTTCCGGGCATTGCCCTGTGCGACCGCGATGGAGTCTACGGCACGGCACGCCTCCACGCCGATGCACGCGAACAGGGCATCCGGCCGATCGTAGGCGCCGAACTGACCCTCGAAGACGAAAGTATCCTGCCTGTGCTGGTGCGCACGCGAGAGGGCTACCGCAACCTGTGCAGACTGCTCACACAGGCGCACCTGCGAGCATCCAAAGGCAACCCGCGGATCCGTTGGGATGAGCTGCCCGCACATGCAGCCGGACTCTCCGCACTCACCGGCGATCACGAAGGGCCCATTCACCGCGCATCGATAAGGGAAGGGAAACAGGGCGTGGAACGCAACATGGACGCCCTCCTCGCCGCCTTTGGACACGAGCACGTGTATGTGGAGATCCAGCGCCACTTCATCCGGGAGGAAGTGCTCTGGAACCGCGCCCTCGTGGATTTGGCCGGACACTACCGCCTACCGCTCCTTGCAACCAATGGAGTATGCCACGCCAGCCCCGAAGACCGGTGCCTACTGGATGCCTTCACCTGCATCCGCCACCACACCCATCTCGACCATGCCGGACGGCTTCTGTCCCAAAATGCGGAGCGCCACCTTTGCAATCCCGAAAGCATGGTGGAGCGGTTCCGGGATCTTCCACAAGCGGTTCACAACACCGTTGAACTCGCGGAGCAGTGCATCTTCTCGCTTGAGAACCTCGGCTACAGTTTTCCGACTTTTCCGGTGCCTCCCGGAGAGTCAATGGACAGCTTTCTGCGCAAGATCACCTGGTTTGGAGCCGAACAACGCTACGGTTCGATTACCCCCCGCACACGCGATCAGATCAACCACGAACTCGGCATCATCGCAAAACTCGGCTTCAGCGGTTACTTCCTGATCGTCTGGGATATTGTCAACTTCTGCCGCGAATCCGGAATCATGGTGCAAGGCCGGGGTAGCGCGGCGAACAGCGTGGTCTGCTACAGTCTGGCGATCACCGCAGCCGATCCGATCGGCGGCAACCTGCTCTTCGAACGTTTCCTCAGCGAGGGGCGGCAAGGCTGGCCGGATATCGACCTCGACCTCCCCAGCGGCCATATGCGCGAATGCGTCATCCAGGAAGTCTACCGCCGCTACGGAAAACTCGGCGCCGCCATGACCGCCAATGTCATCACCTACAGGGGACGAAGTGCGATCCGGGAGATGGGCAAGGCACTCAACTTCCCGGTCGATCAGCTCAAACGCTTTTCCGATCTCTTTGCGCACGGGGACTACCCGCAGACACTCGCCCTTCAGGATCAGCTTTCCCAAGCCGGCATCCGCCACTCCCATCCACGCGCACCCGCACTGGTCGACCTCTATTCCCGGGTCTACGGACTCCCGAGGCACCTCGGACAGCATTCCGGCGGTATGATCATATGCCAGCAAGGGCTCGATACCATTGTGCCTCTGGAGAACGCGAGCATGCCCGGGCGGGTAGTCGTCCAATGGGATAAAGATGACTGCGAGGACATGGGCATCGTCAAAGTCGATTTGCTTGGACTCGGGATGATGGCGGTCCTTCAAGACGCCCTCGCCCTCACCCGGGCACGGGGCAACCCGATTGATCTCGCACATATTCCGAAAGATGATCCCGCCACTTTCGAGCTGATGCGCAATGCCGACACCGTGGGTGTATTCCAGATCGAAAGCCGCGCCCAAATGGCCACCCTGCCCCGCCTCCAACCCCGCACCTTCTATGATCTGGTGATTGAAGTTGCCATCGTGCGCCCCGGACCCATCGCGGGTAACCTTGCCCACCCTTACCTCGAACGGCGCGCCGGCCGGCAGGCTATCGACTACATCCACCCCAACCTCGAACCCGTCCTGAAGCGCACGCTGGGCGTCCCGCTCTTTCAGGAGCAAGTCCTGAAAATGGCCATGGTTCTGGCTGGATTTTCCGGATCGGAGGCCGAAGAACTGCGACGCGCCATGGGTTTCAAACGCAACGACGAACGCATGGAGCGGGTGGTCCAGAAGCTCCGCAGCGCCCTCGAATCCCGCGGGGTTGAGGAAGACGTCATCCGGAAGATGACCGATGCGATCCAATCCTTCGCACTCTATGGATTCCCGGAGTCGCACGCCATCAGCTTCGCGATTCTGGCTTATGGCAGCGCCTACCTCAAGACCCACCATCCCGCCGAGTTTTATGCCGGCCTGCTCAACAACCAGCCCATGGGATTCTACTCCCCGGCCACCCTTGTTCAGGACGGCAAACGACACGGGATCCGCTTCCTCCCGCCCGACATAACCGGGTCCTCATGGGAGTGCACCATCATCGATGACCACACGATCCGGCTCGGGCTCCTTAGCATTGATGGGCTCAAGCGTGCCCACGCCCACCTCATGTTGGCCGAGCGCTCCTGTGCCCCCTTCGCCGATCTGCGTGACTTCCTCAACCGCACCGACTTTGCCCGCGACGAGCTGCGCGTGCTCGCTGAAGCCGGCGCACTCAACATCTGGTGTGGCGATCGCCGCCAGGCCCTGTGGGCAATCGAACAATTCCACGACAGCGACGACCTGTTCGCCAGTCTTCCGCAAAACCCGCACGCCGGCGATCCATCCGAGACGCGCCCCCTCCCGCCAATGGATCCAATCGAGCGCCTCATGGCCGACTACCGGACCATCGGATTGACCGTCGGAGCCCATCCCATGTCATGGATACGACCGCTACTGGGAGATTCGGTTGTTCCGGCGGGAAAACTTGCACAGATGCGCGATGGATGCCCTGTCCGGGTCGCGGGAGCCGTCATCTGCCGCCAACGCCCGGGCACAGCCAAAGGAGCGGTGTTTGTGAGCCTGGAAGATGAGACCGGCATCGCCAACTGTATCCTCTACTCCGATCGCTTCGAACGCTACCGCCTGACGGTCACGCAAGAGCATTACCTGATCGTATCCGGACGGCTCCAACGCAAGGATGGCGTCACCCACATCCAGGCGATCCGCCTATCCGGAATCCCCTTGAAAGCACTTCCAGCTGTGCAATCCTACGATTTCCACTGAGGCATCATCCGGGATCGTTTTTCGGAATTTCGACAAATCGGTGTGACCTTTCCGGTATTCGCAAGTATTCCTGTGTATTGGATCCAACATGCAGGCAGACGATTCCGAGTCGGACGAAGTGATCATGCTCCGGGTGAGAGAGGGGCAAATCGACCAGCTCTCGACCCTGTACAAAAGGTATCGCACGCCCCTGTTCAACTTCTTCCTCCGGCTTACCTCCGAACGCCACCTCAGCGAGGATCTCGTTCAGGACGTGTTTTTCCGCATCATGAAGTATCGGCACTCTTACCGCCCACGACACAGTTTCCGCACATGGATGTATCAGATCGCACGCAACGTCCGCATCCAGGCATGGTCCCACGCCGCCCGCGAACCCGTCATGTCAGCGGTTCAGGAACAGGACAACCTGCCCACCGCCGATGAGAACAGTGCCCGCCCGGACACACAAGTGATTCTGGGACAGGATCTCGACCAACTGAAACAATCCATTTCCAGGCTTCCCGAAGCCTCGCGCGAAGTGCTCATCCTAAGCCGCTATCAAGACCTCAAATACGACGAAATCGCATCCATCCTGCAATGCAGCGTAGGGGCAGTGAAAATGCGGGTGCTCCGCGCCATGAACGAACTCCGTCAGCAATTTGAATACCTCAGCAGAAAGGAAGTGTCATGAACTGCTCACGCTTTCACAAACTGGTGGCCGATGACCTCGCGACCACCCTCAAGCCTGCCCTTCGCATGAAGATGGAACAACACATGCGGGATTGCCCGACCTGCCGCGAACACTACACCTCGATGCAAACCCTCTGGGAGTCGATGGGTGATATCCCCGATTCCCCTCCCGATCCGGATATGGACACCCGGTTCTTCTCCTCTCTCGAAAGGTGGCAACGGGAAGAAGATGCATCCGCTTCCACTGCGCATACGGCCAGGCTTTCATCATGGTTCAACAGCACGGGCTGGCTGATCGCCGCCGGATCATCGGCCGCCGTCCTGATGATGCTCGGCCTCGGGATCCTCATCGGTTGGAATCTCGCGTTCAAATCCAGTCCCGATAGTGACCCTGAGCTCTCAACTGTTGACGAACTCCACCGGAAGGTATCGGCCCTCGAACGCGAGATGGCGCTCTCGCTCATGCATCAGGAATCGGCAAGCGAACGCCTGCGCGGGGTGCTCCTGTCCGGTCAGCTTGCCCCAACCGAAGCCCCGGTCATGCAGGCCCTACTCCAAACCCTCGATACGGATCCCAACGTAAATGTCCGTCTGGCGGCGCTGGAGGTCCTGCAACCGCATCTCGACCGCCCCGAAATCCAGCATTCGCTCCCCGATTCCCTGCTGCGGCAAAGCGCCCCGATCCTGCAAGCCGAATTGATCCGCCTGATCCTCCAACTGGAGGACCCCAAAGCAACCAACGCCCTCCGCGAACTGCTCGAACGCAATCATCTGGAAGACTACATCCGCTCGACTGCGGAATCCGGAATCTCCCAACTCGAAATGATCTAGCCATGAAAACCCACCACTTCCTTCATCTACGGGTTCTCTTCTGTGTAATTGCCTGCTTCTCCACTTACCCGCTCTTCGCAGATGCGGACAACCCGATCCCATCGATCCGGATTAACATCGACACACCCGATCAACCCGCAACCGTCAAACTGAGCGTCTTGAACGGCAGCATCGAAGTCCGCACCCATACCCTGAATGAGCTTCACGTGACCGGCGGAAAAGCGGGCATCACCGCGAAGTCGAAGGATGGCATCATAACCCTCGGCACGAGCAACCCGAATCCCGGCAAAGTATCGATCCTGGTCCCATCCTCCACATCCCTCATCCTCAACTGCACCAACGGGTCGGGCATAGATGTCGATGGGGTCTCCGGCGACCTCGAGCTCAACAGCGTCAACGCCTCCGTCATCGTTCGCAATGCCACCGGATCCGTTATCGCGCACTCCGTTCAGGGAAGGGTATCCGTCGAAATGACCCGGCTTCCGGCCGATAAACCCCTCTCGCTCAGTTCCCTCAATGGCGACATCGACCTGACGCTTCCGCCCGACGCTCCTGCAAGCTTCCGCCTGCAAACCACCAATGGCACCATCCACTCGGAGTTTCCGATCACCGTCGCCCCAACCGGCAGATTCCCCATCGGGAGAACGGTCTCCGGCACAATCAACGGAGAAGGCGGTCCCGAGTTACGCCTCAAGAGCCTGAACGGCAGCGTCTACCTCCGCAAAGCCCCCCCGATCACAAACGCCGAAGCCGCAGCCTCCGGGGCGTCCCCAACATCCAAGGTAGGGCGAAAACCGTCCCGGTGAGCCGCTCTTCTCCAAACCCGAACGTGTCATCCCTTCCGTCAATCCCTCTTACGGAGGGGGTGGATTCAGCCAGCCTCTATTGCCATACCCCACCAGAATTTCAAGCGCATCAGCGGATGAGCCGGGACGCGCATCCCTACCTGAAACAGAACCTTCTCCCGCGCTGGTAGGGCGAACCGTCCCGGTGAGCCGCTCTTCCCTATCTTCTTCAATCCTGTAGATCCTGTTAATCCTGTCGAAAAAATAGAAGGTATCCCACATGCCCGCCAATCCGTGTTCATCATCTTCATCAGTGGTTGATGTATTCTTTCCTTCCCCTTTCGTGGTTTTCGGTGATTTCGTGGTTCATCTTCTCATTTCCTCTGAGCCTCTGCGATCTCAGCGCGAGGATATCTTCTTCAATCCTGTAGATTGTGTTAATCCTGTCCAAAAAACAGTTCTTTTCACCACTTTCGAGCCGAAGGCGACACTCAAGCGATAGCGCGAAGCAAAGGACTCGAAGCGCACGAAGAAATTTCTGCAGTTCTGTTCTCCAACCTCTGTTTTATATGTGATCTTTGTGGCTTTGTGGCTAAGATCCATTTTCCAATCCGACATTCCGGGAGACGGAAATCTCACGATTTCCGCTACGGGAAGGGTGACTCAATTCCCCTCTTCCTTCGCGGCTTGCGTGTCCTCCATAGCTCGTAGATCGATGGGGAAATGCAGACGCTGCATGCAGCGTCAAACGGGCGTGAGTCCAATCTGCTTCAATCCCCGTACAGCAATCCGGAACAACGATCCTCCATCCCGGGTCTCTGCTATTTCAATCTGGATTCCACATAGTCCGACAAACTCATCCCAGCCGCATGGGCTCGACGACGCGCATGATCATGAACCGAGGGCGAGAGCCGAATGCTAAAGGTTTTGCGACCGGATGACTTACGTCCACTTCCCTTCCGACGCCCACCACGGACAACCTCTTTCCCCGGATCGAAATACTGATCGATCTCATCGGAACCCGATTCAAAAAGTGCATCGAGCTCCTCTAAGGTAATCACTTTCGTTCCATCAAGGCTTATAGCGACCTTGCCAGAGGGCGATCTCGCTCTCGCGGCTTCTACGGCAACTGATGATGCGGATATTTTCATTTCTATTCGTGATAATTGCTGTCCAAAATCGACCCTTTATTATTCCCACGACAAGAATCCTCGGCTCGTCAGTGTAGGCAGACTCGTAGGCGAACACCGGACCATCCCAAAGCTTCTGCGCCTCCTCGAAGTCTATCCCATGCTTCTCAAGATTCGCGGCACTCTTGGATGAATCAAATTCAAACATTTTGATTTCATAAATAATCAATCAACCCATCCAGTCAAGCGCCATCACATAGTAGCGGGAGCTAATGCTCGCGCCCTTGTTCCAATCGACGTCCCACGAATGGCGAGCAGGGATGCTCCCCTACTCTCAAGAAGGCTACAGGTTTTGTCATGAGCGTCGTCGAATGGCTCGTGACTGGCCAACAGGATTGAAGAGGGTTTAACCACGAAAGGCACAAAAACCACGAAAAGGAAGATG
>ENA-UOUL01004735-UOUL01004735.1-bioreactor-metagenome-genome-assembly--contig:-NODE-4735-length-12282-cov-30.975584_pt1 | contig 12282 bp, 1 predicted proteins | sample MGYA00249838_ERZ747220 | MGnify/ENA primary metagenome ERZ747220 (study PRJEB28778, sample SAMN05720191) | bioreactor metagenome | isolation source: Anaerobic biogas reactor | place: USA:Washington...
CGCCCACGAAAGCACTTCATCCGGACCGGCAAGAGTTGGAACAGGCAAAGGAACGACCATAATATTCCGGGTTTCCGTTATTCCGTCAATAAGACTACCTGAAACAGCATCTTCCAGCCTGAATACAATGGAATAATTTCCGGGAGAATAAAAATCAACACTCCCCTGAAGGGCAAGAAGAAATTCCGGAGAAAGCAAAAATCCTGCGGCAGGTCCCCAATACCCTGAATTAATGAACTCAACAGGAGGTTGACTTCCGGCGTTAAAATGAAAGGTTACATCGGCCGGACCGGTAGCCGTAATTTTAAGCCTTCCGTTGCCAGGAGCACATTGTCCGGATGGTATTTTATTAACCAGGTTGATACTTAATTCAGCAATCCCGCCTGAACAAATTTGAGCGGGAGCAGTTACGTTCAATTCATAACCTGAAATTGGTGCAGGGGTGACGGAACCGTCAGAAAAGAACGCCGTCTTCGGATTGTCACCGATTGGAACAAATCCCGGGAACGGAGTATTGTACTGGCAGTCAGCAGAATTTGTATGGTTAAAACTAACAGCCGATTCTCCTCCGACATAAGTAAATGAGAGGGTAAAAAAGAGTGCGCCGTCCGGCAGTGTCTCCCCTTCCAGATTGGTTGAAATCCCGGTAATCTTGACCTGGCCAGGTGTTGAAAGATCGGATGAGAGGGACAATGTTCCGGAGGTGTTGGTAAATAGCGGATTTTTCAACACATTTTGGTTGTAGCTAATGGACAAGTTCACCATGCCAATGTTCGAAAATCCCCGTACTGTGACGGGGAGGTCCACAGCATCACCCTGGCAGGCCGTCACATCCGGAATGATCGTAACCGGCGCGACCCTTGCGGCGGTAAAGCTAAGCATTCCGTTGACATAATGATCAGCATAGGGAACATCATTCAAGGCATTCAGGCTTCCGTCATAGAAAAGACAGGAGTAAGAATCCTCATCATCGATGAACCTCACAAGGGTAGAGCCCGTGATTTTCTTCTTAAAATGAAGGTTTAAAAAGATACTCCCGTCACTCAAGGTGACGCCCGCGTTGAAATACCCGCCACACCTGATGATTCCTTCATTTAACAACTCCATGTTGACACTGAAGGCAGCAAAACTCACCCCGTTTCCGAAGGTTATCTTTTCAAAAGAAGCAACTGAAGTGTCAAAGCCGAATTTCAGGTCGCAGGCTGCAATGTTCTTAAAATCGCTCACCCTGACCGGGACAATGGCCGTACTATCCGCTGAGGTTGTCATTCCGATGGAACAAACGGGGGCATTCCCCGCCCTGCCACCGGTCACTCCGGTAGTCAGCAGCAAAAAGATGCCCAGCATCCTGTTAAGCATCGTTCCCCGGGGAAAAACCTGGATAAACCACATACAGAAATAAGAGCCATAAACCGGGATGACCAGTTTATCATCCCGGTTTATGGAAAGCAAAATTATCGTTTCACCATCTTCTTCTGCACACTTGTTGCAGTTACATCATTCTTCAAGTCGAGCTTAATAAAATAGACCCCAGGAGACCACAATGTAAGGTCGCTCCTAAGATTATAAGTTCCGGCTGCTTGGTTCTCGTCAATCAGCACCGCCACCTTCCTTCCTGAAAGATCATAAGCCGCCAGGGTCACATTTCCGGAGACCGGAATGGTGTAACTCAGGTTGACAAATTCACCTGCAGGGATAGGATAAGGAGTCAAGGACAAATGATCAGCAGAAATTGCCATCCCTGCGTCGGTAGTCATCATCTCCAGAACACCGGCATAAATTTCAGCATCGGGGATAACTTTCATTTGTGCATCACCAATTTCATTCGTACGATCGGGAATAAGGCTAAAGCCAAATGCCTCACCACTTACCGTAAACGGTTTCACCCTTACCTTCACACTGAACAAAGCCTCTCCCTTTCCTGGATTTGCAGGATCGTTGCTGTACCATCCGATACGGAGTTTGTTGTTCAGAATATTATAGGGCACCGGCATATTTGTATCGTCACCGAGGAAGACTCCAAGAATCTCCACCGCCTCGACACGATACCCCAATGTCAGTGAGAAGGCTCCGACACGCATTTCTGATCCGGCAGTAAAGGGGACCAGGTATTCCGAACCTGCGGAAACCCTCATCGTTTTTCCCTCATGCAGCAGGACGGAGCCACCCTGACGCGCCGACTTGAGACTGTTGATCGCTTCAGTGGCACTGAGGTTAAAGTCACCGGTAATCAAGCCAAAGAAGTCTTGCAGGATGGGACTTGTCCCAACGGTTATCACAGGATTCAGCCCTTCGGTAAACGGATTTTTCGCAATCTGTTCGCCGGCGCGCCAGAAAGTCCACAAGCCAACAGGAGATTTCCATGCTGGGTTTCCATCCCGCAGGTAATAGAAGTTGATTTCTCCGGCATCTCCAGCCGTTAGCCGGTTGTCATAGATTACATCGGCCGCTTTGAAACGGACTTTTTCAATTTCATATTGGGGGCCGACTTGCCAGGAATTCACCATTCCGGCATCGAGGGAGTTAATTGCCCCTTCGGTAGGCTCATCGTAAGAAGAAGTAACGGTATAAGTGCCGGGTTCCACGGTTTCAAACACATATTCACCTGCGGCATTGGTGGTCGTGGAATAGGTGTTACCGATTCCCAGCAGCGTGACTTTCACGCCTTCGAGCGGAACATTAACGTCACCGAAGTAATATCGGTAGGTACCCCAGACATCCCCCTCATCGGATATGGTTACCACCCAAATTCCTGAAGACGCTGAAAAATCAGGATTACAAGTTTCGTCTTTGGCAAAACGTTTGAAGTAAGTAGTCTGATACAGGTTTGACGGGTCGTAGGTTGCACTATTGCTGTTTGCAATATCTTCGTAATTTGTTCCGTCAGTGCTGCTTTGCCATTTATATTCAATAGTCCCGTTACCTCCAGAAGCGTTTTCAATACTGCCAATTTCTATTGGATCACAGCCATAACAAATGGATTCACCAGTAGAAGCAATAACACCTGGGTTAAACTCATCGTAAACAGTAATCGTACCTGTAGCAGTGGCTGTGGCGCACGTCCCGGTCAGGTTAACAGTGTATGTGAATGAGCCGGTCTCTGTTGGAGTCCCTCCGATGATCAATACCCCTGCACTGTAATTGGCCGCTAATCCTGCAGGAAGACCGGAGACAGAGGCATTGTCAACCATCCCTTCAATATCGTACGCAATTTGCTCAATTTCATCGCCGAGGCAAAGTACCTGGACATCTGTACCGGCAACTGAACTCAAAGTAATGGTTGCATACTGATTTACCGTTATGATCACACTTGAAGGCATTGGCAAAATGCAACCTGTAATGGTATTGGTCGCAGTTACCGAATAAGTTCCCGCCTGAGTTTGCAATCCGAAATCAAGAGCAGAACCTGTCCCGGCAAGAGTGGTAACATTTGTTGTGCCGTAAACCAAGGTATAGTTAACCCCGGTTTCTGAACCTGCCAGACCCACTGCAACCCCGTCTCCACCGGAACAGTACGCTCCGCCGCCTGTGACAGCGAACACCGCCGTAGTGCATCCGTTCAGTTGGGTCATCCCCTCATTGGTGTACCAATCGCAGATAAGAACATTATTGTCTGCATAACTATCGTAATTTCCCCCCGTACCAATTCCGTAAATCCTGTTTCCAGCACCGCAGGGATTATCGGCAACTCTGTACGGACCCGATGGATCTCCCCACCAATTCATCTTCGCATCCACTTCCCCTGGATTAGCCTCAGAATCATAAACATTTTGTAGACCATAGAGGGTATTCCCATAGATTTTATTATAATTAATAGTGGCAGGACCATAGCAATTTACACCAATATTGCAAGTAGTAATATCATTATGCAAAATACTATTGCCCGTTTGTGAAACAAATATTCCTTCACCTGAGCAATCAGAGATGAAGTTCCCCTCTATTAAATTGTTTGCGGTGGCTATATTCATCCCTGTACCAAAATCACTCACCACGTTAGAAAGAATCTGGTGGCTACAAGAAGAACCCTGTGTTATCCAGGTTACAGAAATTCCCGTTCCCGAAGTCCCAGAACCTGTCACTGTATTCCCTTCAACAACATGTTGGTCTACTGCAAGCAAATTGATCCCGATTTCAGGACCGGCAGAATTGCTACCACTAATCGTGTTATCACTTATGGTGTTACCCTCCCCTCCGCCATACGAATAAACACCAAATCTTGTGGCACTGATCTCGTTATGAGCAATCATCAGATGATCGCAATCTAATGCTGAAATCGCAATGTTGCAGCTGTACATGGTATTGTTGACCACATCATCTGCAAGAGCCGGGTTGTTAATATAGCTGTAACTGATTCCAATATTTCCGCTTACTCTATTATAGGAGGTGGTTACAACAGGATCAACAAGGTTATCGGTTCCCCATACTGAAACGCCCGTATACGCAGTACTGATATCGTTGCTTCCGATGGTCAGTTGCGCCCCATCCAACACGAATATGCCGAAGGTATTCTGATCGGAGGCGTTGAAGCCTTTAATTCCGGAATTGAACAATCCGGCATCGGCAATCTCCTCTTCTTTTACCTTCCGGAAATAAACTCCGGCAAAAATATCGCAACTCCTGGTTTGTCCATCAGCATCAATGGTAAAGTCTCTAATCTTCACACTGATGGGATCACCTGAAACAGGATCAGCCGGATAAGCAGCAATGACATAATCAACATAATCAGGATCATCAGCAGTCCAGGTTTCAGTCATGTAACCCGGAGCACAAATTCTTCCGCTTGCGGGGGCTTTGATGATGGATTCACCTTCTCCTGCCCCCAGCAAAGTCAGATCCTTTTGTACCAGAACCTGTTCTGTATATGTACCAGCGTCCACATAAATGATGCTTCCTGGTTCAGCCACGGAAACCGCTTTGGAAATGGTGAGCAGCGGAGCATTAGAGGTGCCCGGATTGCTGTCGTTACCTATCGCAGTACACCATTTCTCATCTCCATCCATTGTTCCGTCGTTAACATATAAAAGTTTCCCATAGACTGTTACTGTTATAACATCATTAGCGAGGCAACCAGCATTATCCGTAACGGAATAAGTTAAATGATAGGTTCCTACCGGCGCACCGTTAAAAGTGGGATTTACTACACTCGTTGAAGACAAATATGCGGCACCATCGCCGGTCCATTCATGAGAACTATAAGTGCCACTACCTCCGGAAGGATTTCCGTTCAGGGAAACGGATCCTCCAACTATCATATATGCCGGGTCAGGCAAAATAGAGGCAGAAGGCTTAGCCAGAACGGTAACACTCCTTGTCACCTGAACCGCATCATTTCCACAATTATCTTTAACATTATAATATAATGTATAGGAACCGGGAACATTTGTATCAACAGATCCTGTTGCAACAACAGAAGCAGAGATATCCCCGTCGCAATTATCCGAAGCTGTAGCTCCGGCATCGATATACGTCTCATTTTGGCATATCTCCACGGTAGATGAACCGAGGAGGGTGATGACGGGGATGGTGTTATCGATGCGGGTATTATAGGAATACTCGCTGTACAGACCGCATGCGTCGGTAACCCTGACGGTAACCACGGCTTCGCAGGTACCGGTAGTAGAAGCGGTCACGACCAGCTCTTCCGGAGCGGTACAGTTATCGTTCCGGTTGGTGGTGGCTGCGATGGCGGCAGCCTCGGCCAACGCCACAGTGGTATAGCAATTGTCTATGGTTCCCTTGTTGGCGGTCGGAACTTGCTTGTCTTCAACCGTCACCGTATAACTGCACGACGCAGTATTGCCGTTGGCATCCATGGCTGTCCATGTGACGATTGTGGTTCCTACATTGAATTCAATACCATCCAGGGATATTCCGTTGCCAGTTGTTGCACCTGCCAAAACATAGGAGACAGGTAAAGGTACCCCCATCAGCGGGATATTTTCCATAGCCTTGAGGGCACTCCTCTTTTTCTGGTTAAGGGTTACCCAAACGGGATGTGGAGATCCGGAGACAGTATTGACGTCAGCTATACCAGCATTCTTGGCATTAGTTAATGCAGTCCAGTTTTCGGGTGTGTAATGATTAGGATTATAGGTAGCATAAGCTGCTTCAAGTTCTGAAATGGCATCAGTTTTAGCCTCGGCTAAGGTCCTCCCTTGAGCAATTCCACCGCTTACCCTGTAATAGAGACTTGCGTTGTGGACCCCCGATGCTGTACTTTGAATAAACCGGAAATTATAATCCACCTCAAATTTCGTCCTGTCATGCACATTGGGAGCATCGTTTAACATCCCAACCAGCGTGAAAGAAAACACATTCCCTACCAAAGATGAAAAACGGTTGAATGGATTGCCAATCCAGGCCAAGGCCATATTTTGCGCATCAGATTGGATATTTGAATCAGATCGTTTGTTTCCGTCTCCATCATAAATATTGATTGTACTGCTTCCTGATTTTGCCTGATAAACATTGTCCGAAGTTATGACATTCATCATGGCGGTTGGCATACCTGTACCTCTAATACCATAACATCCGTCAATCAAACTATAAAAACGTTCACCAGCCAGTGTTGATGAAATCAAAACATAAACATCCCTTGTAGAGGGCTCAAAATAAGCTCTCATCCGGTTTTCTCCGCAGGATGTCAGCGACTGTTCATTAACCGTCCATTCAAATCCTTTCTTGGACCCCGGTCCAGTGTAAGTTCTGTACCCCCACGCATTGTCAAAAGTTTCAATGATGGCAAGTCGTTCCAGCTCAGCAGCAGTTAAATCCTCGGGACAAATGTCCAGAGCAGTAGCATCCCAATCTATTCCACTATGTTCGTAAGTACATGAATTGAGATCGGTCTCCTCTACTTGATTATCAACACACGAAACTGAAGGTGCATGTGCATCACGGATGGTCACCGTAAAAGAACAAAAGGAAGTATTGTCGGCAACATCAGTCACAGTCCATTGAACATTAGTTACACCTATTTCAAAAACCACCCCGGATAGCGAAGTTGTACCTGAACCTGTGGTTGCACCCGACAATACATAACCAAGAGAAACAACACTACAGTTGTCACTGTATGAAGAGGGATCAAACTCACTTCCTTTGGCTGAATAAGCACAGAAACCATCATCTGTGTTCCGAGTCTGATCGGAAACGCAAGAAACAGAGGGATCCTGATTGTCCAGAACCAACACATCAAACGTACATTCTGCCGTAAGGCCGTTGGCATCGGTAGCCACAGCCTTTACCGTGGTAGTTCCCACAGGGAAGTCATACGGGAATGTGATGGCAGATCCACCTATCGAATATACGATGCTGGAGACGGAGCAGTTGTCCGTTGCCGTTGCCGTGAATGTTCCGGTATAGTTACACTCGCCGGCATCCGTATTGTTGGTCAAACCGGTGGTCGGGCAGGTGATCTCCGGTGGCTGGTTGTCCACCACCACCACATCAAACGTACATTCATCCGTGTTCGCCGGAGTTGCTCCGTCAGATGCCACAGCCTTAACCGTTGTCGTCCCTATCGGGAAATCATACGGAAAGGTGATCTCGTTAGTGCCGATATAATACTTGATGGTATAGCTGCAATTGTCGGTTGCGGTGGCTGCAAAGCTCAGGCTTGACGTGCACTTGTCTTCATCCGTATTGTAAAAGGCCTCCACAGTCGGGCAGGTGATCTCCGGATCCTCCGAGTCAACCACAACCACTGAAAATGATTTATTACTTGTTTGCGAGCAATTGTCGGCAGCAACAACTTTCACCGTAGTGGTACCTACCGGGAAATTGTACGGATAAGAGATCGGAGTTTCATTTTCTCCGTCGACAATGAAATAGGTCAAATCCGGTGCTGAATCACAATTGTCGGTTGCAGTGGCTTCCAAAGTCAACGTCCTGTAACACTCCCCATCTGTATTGTCATAGGATGCATCCACAACAGGAAGGGTAATGCCGGGGGCAATGAAATCGCCGACATCAATCGTCTTTGATGCTGTGGTCGAACAATCATTGTCATTATCAGTAACCGTACATTGGATCGTATAGGTCCCGTCGCAGTCAGAAGGAACAGAAATCGTTACTGAACTGGTGTTCCCTACTACCGGTTCATCGTTAAACGTCCAGGAATAGCTAAAATCTCCAACTGATAGTCCCGTCACGCTAAACACGACATTTGATCCACCGCACACAGGCTCATCAGGCGTGAATTCAATGTTAAAAACCGGAACAGGATTAACAACAACGTTTACAGTATAACTTACCGTGCATCCCAGATTGTCAACAACGGTAAGAACATAATCACCTTCATCGGCTTCAGTCATAAGGCTCCTCACAGGATTCCGCTCAGTGGAGGAAAAGCCGTTCGGTCCTGTCCAATTGTAGGTCATCCCCGAGAATTCCGTTGCATCAAGCTGAAGCGTCAAACCGGCGCAAACAGGTCCGTTTGACGATGCCGAAACAAGATAACCATCTGACGGGGAAACTGCCCCATTAATAAAATTGGCATTTCCGGGAAGATCGGGAATAACTGGAAACCATGGAGATGGACCTGCATATTCGCAATTGGTCGAATATTCATGATTGAACGTGATGTTTGTAGTACTTCCATTATTATAAGTAAAAACCAGCGTTAACAGGATACCATTATCAGGAATGGAGGCCCCATCTGAAGTGTAATCATTGGCAGTAATCTTGATTCTTCCCGACGAAGGGTTGCTCTTTGAAAAATTTGCAATACCGGAAGTATTCAATACATTAACATACGTCAATACAGCAGGATCAAAATTGATCACCAGGGATACTGAACCAACCTCATTGAAACCGGTGATTGTTACAGGCACCTGAACCGTTGAGTTAATGCATCCCTTTACATCCTGAATAGTAGTATATACTGGTGGAATCGTAGCAAAAGTAACCGATCCGTTGATATAGTTTGACCCACTTTCAGTGAGTTCAAGATTATTCTTATCATAAAAAACACATCCATAACTATCGTCATCATCGAGAAAGCTGACTGCAGAAGTACCATAATCAACCCTTGTGAAATGGAGGTTAAATAGTACATCATCATCTTCCAGAGAAATATCACCCGGTTCTTCCGCAACGAACCACCCCAGATTTACCACTCCGGAGGATGCTTCAGAATAATTTACTGCCAGGTTGCATGCCAAAGTCACATCATCACCAACTGTTATGTTGGTCAACATGGCAACAGACGGATTAAAAACAAATTTGAGGTCACATGCGCGAATCTCATTGAAATCGGCAACGGTGACGGGCACAATTGCAGTGCTGTTGTATGAGGTCACTTCCCCGATAGTCAATACAGGAGCCTCCTGGGCCATTACTCTTGACAGACCAAGTACCACAAGGCAAGTTAACATTAAGGTAAACCGTTTCATAAAGAGTTATTTTAGTTTTCTTCAATCCTGCTTTATAAAATTATTCAAAGGAAAATCCGGGGTGGTACTAAAACCACCCCGGATATGTATTCCATTACTGGATGACCAGCTTCTTAATTAAGCTTACACTTGAAGAGCCTGTTCCCAGGTTAAGCTTTACAAAGTAAATCCCGGGGGTCCACATCGCAACATCCACCTTAAGGTCATGTTTCCCCTCATTGCGGACTTCATCGAGCAGAACTCCCATCTTCTTCCCAAGCATATCAAAAGCTTCAATGGTCACTTCAACCTGTTGTGGTACAGAGTAACTCAGATGGACCGTTTCGGAAGCAGGATTCGGATACATCAGCAGATCAACACCGCCGTTCAGATCTGTGAACACACTATTGGTGGCGATTACTTCCAATACGGCAGCAATGAGTTGGACATCAGGAATAACTTCCATCTTATCGTCCCCCAATTCGTTGAGAGAACTGTGAGCCAACGAGAACCGCAATTTCTCTCCCTGGGTAGCTCCGGACTTCACCTTTACCTTCAGGTTAATCAATGTCTCGTTAGAAGCCAGCTTCAAAGCTTCCTGACTGTACCAACCTATACGCAGCTGATTATTCACCAGGTTCCATGGAACCGGTACGGTTTGGTCATTTCCGAGGAAGACTCCGAGGACTTCCACCCGGTCGACCGGATATTCCATGATAAGGGAAATTGCCCCCACAGTCATGGCCGATTGTGCAGTCAAAGGCACACTAAACACTCCATCGGGAGTTACCCCCATGGTTGAACCATCAAGAAGGGTGACTGAGCCTGAATTTCCGGACTTCAGGGCATTGATCTGATCCGTGGCACTCAGGTTAAAATCACCCGTAATCAATCCATAAAAATCCTGTAAAACAGCTGTAGTTCCCACAGTAATAACCGGATACGAAGGATCAGAGATTACCTTATTAATTGTAGTCTCACCAGCTTTCCAGAAAGACCAGAGTTCAACAGGAGCATTCCAGGCAGGATTCCCATCGTTAAGGAAATATTGATTGATCCTTCCCGGATCCCCTGATGTAATCCTGTTAATCGGGGCTAAAACATCTCCTGCTTTAAATCTGACCTTTTCGATGGCATACTGCGGTCCAACCTGCCAGGCATTCAGCATTCCGGCATCAATCGCGTTGATTGCTCCTCCGGTTGGATAGTCATAGGATGAAACCACCGTATAATCTCCCGGTAACACAGCTGAGAAAGCATAATTGCCGTCAGCATCGGTAACTGTTTCGTGAACCGTAATCCCTGATTGCTGGAGTTTCACAGTCACTCCGGCCAGTGGCGTGAGTTTACTGTGGAGATATTTGTAAGTACCTGAGACAGACCCTCCGCCCAACACGTTGACGGTCCGCACTTTCGTGGCTGTGTTGCCGGCATTGTCGGTGACACTGTATGTGATGAAATAGACACCCTCGACACTGGTATCCACCGATCCGCTGACAATAATTTCAGCAGTGAGGTCTCCATCCACGTTGTCCCAGGCGGTAGCTCCGGCATCCGTATAGGTAGCTCCTACATTCACCGTTGCAGGATTATCGCCCAGGATAGTGATTACGGGTGGTTCGATATCCTTCACCTCCACCAGGAAGGTGCAGGTTCTGAGATTGCCAGCAGCATCCGAAGCCCAGTAGTTGACAGTGGTTGTGCCCACGGGGAAGAAGTTTTCTCCAGGCAGGTCATTCCCAGAAGTCATTGGGGTGGAGCAGTTCTCGCCAAAAACCGGCGGGATGAAATCCACTCCCGGAACGAGTACCGCACCGTCCAGACCGGGATCATTGTCAACTGACAGGTTATCCGGACAGGCCGTCACATAATAGGGTGCTGTCATATCTTCAACAGTGATCGTCAGATCCTGGAAAGTAGTCTGTTCACCGTCTGTCACGGTATAACGAATCACATGGGTGCCGATTTCGAAGAATCCGCTGTGGTTAGATCCTGTCAGGTAAAGAGAGGAATAAGGACTTTCCGGATCAACACCCGGAGCAGGTACGTAACTATAGTGCTGTCCGGTGATCACCGGGTTGGTGACACAGTTATCCGTAGCTGTTGGAGCATTCCACAGAGCATAGTACTGGCATGACGTACCGGCGGCATCATTAATATTCGCCGGGAAGGTGGCAAATACAGGATCTTCAGTGTCGGTCACAGTTACCGTAAATGTACAGCTGACCGTCATACATTCATTCTCAGCCACAACTTCAACTGTTGTTTTTCCAACGGGGAAGAGATGGCCAGAAGTAATTGGAGTTGTTCCTATCCAATATGTAATTTCGGGAGTAGGTGTTCCGGAAGCAATCGCTTCAAACTCTACGGAAGCGCCACAAACACCAGGATCATTTTCAACTGCGATATCTGTGCATTCCAAGGTAAGTTCGGATTCTACCGTCAGCACCGCCTGAACTTCGCTGAACAGGGTCTTGGTATCCCAATCGCCGTAGTATACCGTTCCCGTGAATGTGAGCGTCTGCGTAAGTCCGGTGTGGTTCTCAGGAGTGATCGTCTGAGCACCCATCGTCTGGGCCTCAGCATAGGTAACATCCATATAGCTCGCCGGAATGTTCGGAAGCGTCGAGGTAAACGACAAACGTACCCGAAGCGCAGCTCCGCAGATACCCGTCAGGTCGCCGCCAGCACTGGTGATAACCGGTACTCCGATAACAACCGCATCCCCAGAACAGATCGTACCCGTATATGGATCCGTAGCAGACGAGTACATCGTCACGGTCGTGCTGTTGGCAGTGATGTCGGCATTCCACTCCGGCTGTATGGGCTCCGGATCTACCGTCAGCACCGCCTGAACTTCGCTGAACAGGGTCTTGGTATCCCAATCGCCGTAGTATACCGTTCCCGTGAA
>ENA-UOUL01004736-UOUL01004736.1-bioreactor-metagenome-genome-assembly--contig:-NODE-4736-length-12281-cov-4.691740_pt1 | contig 12281 bp, 7 predicted proteins | sample MGYA00249838_ERZ747220 | MGnify/ENA primary metagenome ERZ747220 (study PRJEB28778, sample SAMN05720191) | bioreactor metagenome | isolation source: Anaerobic biogas reactor | place: USA:Washington...
CAAACGTGCCATGCCAGCACAAGGAACGCCAGCCCTACGAGCAGAGTCGTATAGTTAGAGGATGCTGCCTGATAGCCCTGGATATGTGGCCACCACGAAGCATTGATCAACATGATTAGTACCAGACCAGGCAGTGGCCGTGCCTGGAAAAAGGGAATGATGCCGATCGCCAGTACCGTTAACAGGCTGTTACCCGCCGCATAAGGTGAAACCAGCAGCGAACCAGCCACCAGCAGGCCCATTTTAGCTCGAGAGAATGATGGCTGGCTGGTCCAGCACACCCATCCTGCTATCCCAATCACTGCGCTTATCATCAGGACTTTGATGGGCAACTCTCCCGGACCCAAATCCAGACGACCAAGCGTAGCATTGAGCGAAATATCCACCAGCGAGTTCACGTGTATATTGCCACGCACGCCCTCTACCCACCATTCCTGCCCGCGCCAGATCAAGGTCGCAAGTACAACGGCCAGAACTAATCCGGCGGTTCGGAATAACGCTTGCCTCGGCAGCGTGATGAGGAGAGTTAGGCCCAAAACTGGCATCAACAGCACGAACGATTGGGGTTTGGCGCTGGCCAGCAATATTCCACTAGCCAGCGGAAGCGGATGCGACGTTTTGATACCCACCCCGATCAGCAGCAGGCCCCCGATCAAAAGTCCTTCGAGATTGCCATCAGCCATGTGACGCAGCGATGGAAATGATGTCATGAGTAGCAGCGCGCCCAATGCTGTCTTCCAGGCATGGGCAGTGCGCGGCACGGTTAACATCTGCATAATCAGCGTGACATACATTGCCAGACCCCAGGCCGTTTTCATGGCAAGCTGCGTCACTGGCCACAGGATCAATACGCTCCAGGGTGGGTTACGCAATGTGCCTTCATAGTGAATGCCGCCCCGAATGTCGTGCCACAGTCCTTTCCAGTCAATCGCCAGCGAAGCGGACTCGGTAGGCAGGCCCTCAAACAACCGTACAAACGCTATTCCAGATCCTATCACCAAGCCGCTGAGCACAATGATCAGCAGCGCCCGCTGGATGTTGAAAGACTCCTGACCGTTAACGTTCATCGGTACTCGCATTCAGCGTAAAGTGAATCGACCGGCTTCCTGCTTTTTTGTGAAAGTACATGCCGTCTTCCCGGAAGATTACGACTTATTGTCGTCATTTTAGCCCGAATAGACATTTTAGAATAACCTCAGTTCGGGACAATCACTCATGGTTATCCCGAACTGAGATTCTGTAGAATTCTCTGTGCTCCTTGCGCCCCGGTGGTTCGTATCGCCGCCAGCTTTACACGGCTGGCGGGCCGGTGTACACTCTGCCTGTGCGAGAAAACCGCATTTTGGAGACGGATATGAAACAAATTATGGGTATTCTGACCGGGCTGGCGCTGGTCGCCGGGGTGATCGCGCTGGCGGCCCTCGTCGCGCCCGGCGGCGCTTGGGCGCAGGATGGCGATCCCACGCCGGTCCCCGATCCGGTGCTGGGCGAGCTGGACCTCGACGCGGTGGCCGAGATCGACCTGGAGGCCGTGCCCGTCATCCCGGAGATCGACGGGGGCGCCCTGGCGCTCTACGAGGCGGCGCTGGACGCGGGCCGCGATCCGCACGCCTTCGCCAAAGTGGGCGACTGCATGACCGATCACCCCAGCTTCTTGATCCCGATCGGGGAGGGCGACTACGACCTGGGTGAGTATGCCGACCTGGAGACGGTGATCGCGGCGTTCCAGGCGGGCGAGCTGGACCCCTTCGCGCGCCAGAGCCAGGCGGCGGCGGGCGGGTTCAACGCGGCCAGCATCCTCGACAGCATGTGGGCCAACCCGGAATTCTGCGAGAGCGGCGAGACGCCGCTGTCATGCGAGTTCCGCCTGTCGCAGCCGAGCGTGGCGCTGATCATGTTCGGCACCAACGACGTGTTCTACCTGGACGAAGCGCAGTACGACTTCTCGCTGCGCTCGATCATCGCCGAGACGATCCGCAGCAACGTGCTGCCTATCGTGAGCACGTTCCCGGTCCGGCCCGAATTTCCCGAGAAGTCCGTGCTGTACAATCAGATCGTGGTCCAGGCGGCGGCGGATTACGGCGTGCCGCTGATCAACCTGTGGCGGGCGCTGGAGCCGCTGCCCAACCAGGGCATCGATCCGGAGGAGACGACGCACATGACCGTCCCGCCGGATGGCGCGGCGTGCGTGTTCATCGACGAGAATCTGCAGGCCGGGTTCACGGTACGCAACCTGGTGACGCTCCAGGCGCTGGACGCGCTGCTGGGGGCGGCGGAAGGCGAGTAGAGGGATGGTGTAGCCACAGAAGACACAGAGCACGCGGAGATTTTTCTTTTGATTTCTCTGTGCTCTCCGTGCCCTCTGTGATGAATGCTTTTACTCCTGTTCGCCGCACATCCTCCACTCGCCGTCTTCCTTCTCGGCGCGGTAGGTGACGGCGCTCAGGTCCTGGGTGCGGGTTTCGCCATCGTATTCCGCCGCGATCTGTCCCTCGCAGGTGACGAGCGTGGCAGCGCCGTCTTTGTCGCCGGCCTTGCAGCTCATGTCGTGCAGCTCGGCCTTGACGGACTTAAACGACAGCGCATCCTGGGCGGCGTTGGCTTCCCACGCCGCGCACGACAGCTTGGCCAGTTCGTCGGCGTCGCTGGCAACTTTGGCCTTCAGGTACGCTTCGATGGCCTTGGACGGGCTGCCCTCGTCGGCGCAGGCGGCCAGCAGGGCGCCCAGCAGCAGGGCCAGAATCAGCAGGGTGAGTCGGCGCATGACACAATCCTTTGGGTGCCGGTGAGCGGTTGCAGGCTGAGATTATAGTGCGTCCGGCGCGCGGTGAAAAGCGCCCAGGGAGAGATCACCGGGGGGCGAGCAGCAAAGCGCTTCTCTCTGTGTCCCCTGCGCCCTCTGTGGTGAAACACCTCGCCGGGCGGTAGGCAGGCTCAAAATGCGGTAAACTGCATGTGACGCTACGTTGGAAGATCGGGCAGCAGAGTAATGGAGGATAACTGTGATGAAGAGCGTCCTTTTACGGGGATGTATCGTGATGGGGCTGGCGGCGGCGGTGCTGGTCGGGATGCCGTTCGCGGCGCCGGACGCCCAGGCCCAGGATGGCGATCAATGCGCGGCGTTCGTCGCTGAGAAACTCGCCAGCGCCCAGGCTGCCTGCGGCGCGACGGCGCCCGGCCAGGTCTGCGCCGGGACGTCCGGCGTGCTGGCGACCGCGTCCGGGGCGGCGGAGGCCCTGCCCGCGACGGCCGGCGAGCCGCTGGCCCTGGCCGACCTCGTCTCGTTGGCGACCGCGCCCGGCGATCTGGCCGCGGATGAATGGGGCGTGGCGATGCTCGCGCTCCCCGGCGGGCCGGAGGGCGTCCCGTCCGTGACCGGCGTGCTCTACGGCGATGCGGCGGTCGCGCGCCCGGCGGCGGTGGCTACCGACCGGCCCACCATGACCGTCACCAACAATGGCGGCGCGGCGGCCAATCTGCGCGCCGGGGCGGGGACGACCTATGGCGTGGCCGGGCAGTTGGAGCCGGGCCAGTCCGCCGTGGCCGATGGCCGCAACCAGCAAGGCGACTGGATCCGCCTCCAGATCGACGGGGCGGCGGCCTGGGTCTTCGCCCGGCTGGTGACGTGGGACGGCGATCTGAACAGCCTGGACGTCCTGTTGCCGGATGACGTCAGCTCGCCCTTCGAGAGCGGGACGCCGTTCCAGTCCTTCACGCTGACCACCGGCAGCGCGCCGGAGGCGTGCCCGGCGGCGGCGTCCGGCTTGCTGCTCCAATACGCGGGCGAGACCGCGGCCAATTTGCAGATCAACGGCGTGGAGCTGGACTTCAGCAATGCTTCGCTGCTGGTCACCGCCGCGCCCAACGATACGCTCGAAGTGATGGTCCTGGACGGGTCCGCGACGGTCACCGCGCGCGGCATCCCGCAGGACGTGGCGGCGGGCGGCGCGGCCCGCGTGAGCCTGGCTGGTGAGGACGGTCTGACTCCCACCGGCGCGCCGGTCGCGGCGGCTTCGTTCGCCTTCGCGCAGGCGGCAGCCGCCCCGCTGAGCGCGCTACCCGGCTCGCTGGCCTGCTGGGCGGGCGTGGCCGATCCGCCGTCATCGGTCGTGCTGCGCGTCGGCCCTGGCGAGCAGCGCGGCACGCTGGCGAACATGAATCCCAACGCGATCTATCGCGTGGAAGGCTGGGCCAACGACGGCGAGGGCGCGCCGTGGTGGCAACTGGACACCGGCGTCCAGAAGTCGTGGGTAGCCCAGGCCCAGACGCGCACCATCGGCGCGTGTGACGCCGTGGCCCAGGTCGAGGCGCCGCCGCTGGTCTTCGCGCCGCCCTCAGCGCCCGCCGGCGGCGAGGGCGTGGTGGATGACGTGGACGACTTCGCCCCGGCGGGCAACTCGGTGTGGCAGATGATCCCCGGCTCGGACAACATGACCGGCGAGTGCACCGGCGCGCCCGCGATCAATTTCTGCGATCATCTGGCGGCGATCTCCCCGGCGTCGGGCGGCGTCATGTGGAAGGGCATGGAAGCCAGCGGTTACTACCTGCAGCGGCTGCAGCCCAACGTCTATTCCTACGCCGGGCCGAATGTGCTGGGCACCGGTACGATCAGCATGACGCTGACCTTCACCGGCGAGACGACCGTCAAGATGACGCAGCGGCTCACGCTCAGCAGCGAGCCGAACTGCCAGCACGTGTATTTCTACACCGGCACGCGCAACTGGTAGCGCCGGGCGCGAGGAAAACCCAACACAGTGATCCCGGAGGGCACAGAGCGACACAGGCGAAAGCCTGCCTCTGTGCCCTTTGCGTCCGTATGGTGAATCGAGAGCGATGAAGACACCGCGCATGATCACCCGCCACCAGTGGTTCGCCCTGGGCGTCCTGGCGATTCTAGCGGCGCTGGGCGGGATGGCCCGGACCATCGCGCAGGCGCCGCCCCTGGCCCGGACGCACTACGCGGTCACGGTCTACAGCGAGCCGCGCCGGACGAGCGCCATCGTGGGCGTGCTGGCGCCCCGCGCCGAGGTCGCGCTCGAAGCCCGCGGCGCGGATGCGGCCTGGGTGCTGGGCCGCAGCGTCGACGGGGCGGCGCGCGGCTGGATCGAGAGCCGCTTCCTCGACACCGGGGCGGCGGACCTGCGCGCGCTGCCGGTCAGCGGCGAGCGCATCTACGATCCCGGCGCGGTGCTCGACCCGGCGGTCCAGACCATCGACCTGAACGCCTATCCCCTCGTCCCGGCTATCTCCGACCGCGCCCGAGCCATCTACGCTCGCGGGCAGGCCCTGGGGCTGAACCCGCGCGCCGTCTCCAAGATCGGGGACTGCATCTCTGACAACCGCCACTTCCTCAGCCCGTTCGGGTGGGGGGAGTACAACCTGGGCAGTTTCACGGCGCTCCAGCCGGTGATCGATCACTTCGCGGAGTCGCTCGCCGCCGACAGCCTGGCGGCGTATGATGGGCTGGTCACGGCGGCGGCGCTCGATCCGCTGTTCGCCAACCCGCTGGCCTGTCTGCCCGGCGAGACGCCGCTGCGCTGCGAGTACCGCGTGCGGCGGTCCAGCTTCGCGATCATCATGTTCGGCGCCCAGGACCTGCTTTTCGCCAGCCCGGACGAGTTCGACCGCAACCTGCGCCAGATCGTCCACGAGACGATCGAGGCCGGCGTCGTGCCGATCCTCAGCACGTTTCCCGGCAACCTCCATCGCTGGGACGACACGCTCGCCCTCAACCGGATCGTCGTGCAGATCGCGCGGGATTACGATATCCCGCTGATGAACCTGTGGCGGGCGCTGGATGGGCTGCCCAATCACGGGCTGGAAGATGATGGGCGGCACCTCAGCCCGCCGGTCACGCATTCCGGCGACCTGACGGGCGAGAATTTGCGCCGGGGATACCCGCTGCGCAACCTGGTCTCGCTCCAGGCGCTGGACGCGGTCTGGCGCGCGGTGCGGGGGTAGGGGGCTATTGTCATCACAGCGAGCGCGGTGAGCACAGAGGGAAAACAAAACATACCTGCTCTGTGTCCCCTGTGTGCCCCAGGGCAAAACCCTGTTGCGCCAGATCCCCGATCAGCGCGCTGCGCCTGGATGAGTATAATCAAGTTACACACTGTGCTATGACCTAGAGGCGACGGAATGGCGGACTACGCCGCGCACGACGATCTCAACACTCTGCTCGACCGTGCCGTGCAGCACCTGCGCGGCCTGGGCTGGCAGGTCGTGGCGCTTGCCCTGGAGACCAACCACGGGCTGGCGTCCCACGCCAGCGCGATCGCCATGACGCCGGATCTGTCCACGCAGCTCGACCGCTGGACCGCGGGCGGGCGGGCCGTCTTCATCGAGCACCTGGCCCCCCAGGATCGCGCAATCCTGCGCGCGCCGGGCCCGGCTGCCTGGCAGTCCGACAGTCTGCTGGTCGTTCCGCTGCAGGATGGAGCGGAGCGGGTGGGCTGGCTGCTGGCGGGTGATCCGCCGGATCGCGGGCGCGTGACGCCGGAAGCGCTCCAGGCGCTGGACGTGCTGGCCGCCGGGCTGGCGGTCGCCATCCGCTGCGCGCCTGCAGCGGACCGCCTGCGCCACCAGTTGGCCCGCCAGGCGGTGGCCAACCGCATCGCCTTGAAGATCGCCCAACACCTGGAGCTGGACAACATCTTCGCGGTGGCGATCCAGCACCTGCAGCAGATCATCAGCTTCCAACAGGCCAGCATCGTCCTGCAGGAAAGGCCGCAGCCCACCGTCCAGTACCTGGAGGCCAACGGGCCGGAGGGCGCCTTCACCGCCCGCGAGATCACCGCGCTCGAAACGCTGGCCTTCGACTGGATCATCCAGCAGCGCCAGCCCGCCCTGCTGATCAGCACGCTCGACGAGGGGGCCGCGCACCCCGCCGCTCGCCAGCTCTACGACAGCGGCATACGCTCGGTCCTGTGCCTGCCGCTGGCGATGTGGAACCAGACCATCGGCGTGTTCAGCCTGGCGGCGCGGGCGCCCGGAGCGTTCCAACCCGACGACGCCGAGTTCTACGACCAGATCGCGGATCACCTGGCCGGGGCGCTGTGGAACGCGCTGCTGTACGAGATCGAGCAGCGGCGCCGCCACACCGCCGCGGCGCTGGCCCAGCTCTCCAAGATCGTCAATTCCACGCTGGAGCTCGACCGTGTGCTCAAGCTGGCGCTGGAGCAGTTGGGGCGCGTCATCACCTACGACTCGGCGGCGATCCTGCTGGTCGAGGGGCCGCACCTGCGCTTCACCGCCGCCAGCGGATTCGAGCATCCCGAAGCGGTGATCGGCCAGTTGTTCCGCGCCGAAGAGAACAACATCTCGCACCAGGTCTTGCAGTCGCAGCAGGTCCGCGTGGAGGCCGATGTGCAGCAGGTGCCGGAATGGGGCCACCACCGCGACGACCTGGAAGGCGCCCATACCATCCGGGCCTGGATCGGGGTACCGCTGGTGGTGCGCGGCGAGAGCATCGGCCTGCTGGCCATCGACAAATACCATCCCGGCTTTTTCGACGAGCACGACGGCGAGACCGCCGCGGCGTTCGGCGCTCACATCGCCAGCGCCATCCACAACGCGCGCGTCTACGCCTCCGAGCACCGGCGGCGCGAGGCGGCGGCCGCGCTGGTCCAGTTGTCGCAGGTCGTCAGCTCCACGCTCAACCTGAACGAAGTGCTCCAGCGCGCGCTGGAACAACTCGCCCAGGTGGTCAGTTACGACACGGCCTCGATCATGCTGCTGGAAGGGAACAACCTGGTGGTGGCGGCCTGCCGGGGCTTTTCGGATCCCACCGCGCTGCTGGGCACCGTGATCACGCCTCACGAAGTCAACACGGCCTACCTGGTGCTGACCGAGCAGCGCACGCGCATGATCGCCGACGTGCAGCAGGAGTCCGAATGGGGCCACATGCGCGAACACCTGCCAGAAGTGCAGGCCATCCGGGCATGGATCGGCGCGCCGCTGATCGTGCGCGATCGGGGCATCGGCGTGCTGACCATCGACAAGCAGACGCCGGATTTCTACACCGAAGACGACAGCGAGACGGCCTCAGCCTTTGCCGCGCAGATCGCCACCGCCATCCAGAACGCGTGGTTTTACCAGGCCGCCGAGCGCCAGCGCGACCGGCTGGCGGCGATCATCAGCGACGCCACCGACGTGATCATCGTGCTCGACGAGGGGGGGCTGGTGTGGTTGCCCAACCGGGCCACCGAGCGCTATTTGCACATCCGGCCCGAGCAGGTGCTCGGCCAGCCCGTGTCCGCGCTGGGGCTGCCGGAGCTGGACGACGCTTATAACCAGGCCCGCGAGAGCATGGAACCGCTCGTCACCGAGATCGCCGGGCCGGAAGACCGGACATTTCACGCCAGCATCGCCCCCATGCGCGAAGGCGGCTGGGTGATCGTCATGCAGGACGTCACGCCGCTCAAAGAACTGGACCGCCTGCGGACCGACTGGGTGACGTCGGTGACGCACGACCTCAAGAACCCGATCCAGGTGATCCAGCTTGGCGTGGCCATGCTCGACCTGGACACCCCCCTGACCAGCGAGCAGCGCGAGCGCGTCACCCTGATCCAGCGCAGCGTGGCCCAGCTCAGCGACCTGGTGACCGGCGTGCTGGACCTGGCGCGGCTGGAAGCCGGACCCGCGCCGCGGCTGGTCCCGGTCGAACCGGCGGGGATCATCCTGGCGGCCCTGGGCGATGTCGAAGACCTGGCGCGCAAGAAGGAGCAGTCGCTGGTGATCGACATCACGGACGATCTGCCGCGCGTGCAGGGCGACAGCGTCCTGCTCAAGCGCGCCCTGGCGAACCTGTTGGGCAACGCGGTCAAATACACGCCGCCGGGGGGGCGGGTGGTGGTCCGCGCCAGCGTGGCCGGGGGCGCGCTGGAGATCGACGTGAGTGACAACGGGCCGGGCATCCTGCCGGAAGCCCAGGCGCGGCTGTTCGACCGGTTCTACCGCGTGCCGGGTACCATGGGCGAGGGGACCGGCCTGGGGCTGAGCATCGTGCGCAGCATCGTGGAGAAGCACGGCGGGCGCATCCGGGTGACGAGCACGCCCGGCGTGGGCAGCAGCTTCGTGATCGCCCTGCCGCTGGCGGAATAGGCCCGGCCGATTCACCACGGGGCGCGCAGGGAACATAGGGTTTGATTTCTCTGTGCTCTCCGTGCCCTCTGTGGTGTAAGTTTTTTAACCCCACCGCGAACGGCTATAATAAGCCCCGTTTTGCCGCCCGTGGAACCGCGCGGCGCGCCCGTCATCGTGAAAGGAACGCCCTGTTGTCTACGCTGCTGCATGACGCATTTCGACGGCCAGCCTTCCAGTCGTGGCAATTTGCCACGCTGCTCGGGCGGCTGAGGCCGATCTACGATTCGCCGTGGACCATCTGGGGGCTGCTGGCGCTGGGCGCGATCCGCGCCGTCATCTTCCTGATCGCGTACCCGCCCGCCCACGGCGCGGACTCGCCGGACTATTTCCTGTACGCCGCCCAGTTCGAAGGGCTGGACGCGCCCAACGTCTTCAGCCTGATCTACCCGCTGTACCCGCTGCTGATCTACTTCACCCATTACGTGCTGGGCAGCGTGTACGTGCTGATTCTGTTCCAGGTGCTGTTGTCGATCGTCCAGGGGGCGATCTTCTACTGGGGCATCCGGCCCTACAGCCCGGCGCTGGCGTTCGTCGCCGCGCTGATGGTCCTGGGTGACGCGCAGACCGGCGTGCTGTACAACTTCACCTCGACCGAGCCGCTGTATATGTTCTCGTTGAATGCGGCCTTTTGCGTGTTCCTGGTGCAGATCAAGCGCCGCCCGGAGCGCAACATCACGCCCGGCGACGTGCTGCTCGGCGTGCTGCTGGCGACGACGCTGCTCTCGCGCCCGGTGGGGCGCTACCTGATCGCGCCGTTCGGCCTGCTGTTCCTGCTGGGGACGCGCAGCATCTGGCGGACGGCGGTCATGGGCGCGGCCTATGGGGTGGTGCTGGTGGCCTCGATGCTGTTCAACCAGGCCGTTTTCGACCGGCTGGAGCTGACCGGGGGCGGCGATTTCATGCTGGTGCGGCCCTTGCTCAAATCCGGCCTGTTCGAAGCGGACAACGGCCCGGCCTCGGCCCGCATGTTGGAGCTGCGCGCCCAGTGCGACCCCGAGGAAACGTGGTCGCGCTGCCTGTACCTGCAGACCGGCGACTGGCCCGCCGTCAAGCGGCTATATAACGACGCCTACCAGGAGATGCTGAGCGCGCACCGGGCGGATTTCGCCCGGCTGGTGTTCGACGAGTTCACCGAGTTTCTGCGGCTGCCCGGCCAGCAGTACGAGGGGCCGATCATGCCCGCCGACGCGCAGTGCGAGGACGTGGCCGCGGTCGCGGACCGCAACACGCGCACCTATCTCGAGAAGGACTGGCTGCTGCTCGATTCGCCGGACGCCACTTACGATCAGCTATGGCCGATCATCGATGACGCAAGCCGCGCCATGTGCCCGCCATGGCCGGACCATGACGGCGTGCGCGAGATCGTGGACTATGCGGCGATGCGCTACCGGTCGCTGAGCCGCCCGCGCCCGTACCTGTGGTATGCGGCGCTGGCGGTCGCCGTCCTGGCGATTCCTTGGGCGCGCCGCTACCTGATTCCCGTGCTGCTGGCGGGGGCGATTCTGGCGAACCACGCGGCGGCCAGCGCCCTCGTGCTGAACGTCCAGCCGCGCTACATCGCCGTCGCCAACCCGTACAAGGGCGTGCTACTGCTGGTGCTGGTCTACGTGGTGGGCCGCACGGCAGCGCGGGTGATTGACGCCTGGCTGGCGCGACGGGCTACACATTAACAATATTGGGGCCGCCGAGAACGCAGAGAAGCAATGACGCGATGCAAACCTGGAAATGGCTGACTTCCCCCGACGCACCTTATAACTGGCGTTTCATCCGGAACGTGCTCGTCAAAACGGCGATCCTGTTCGCCACGCTCAATGTGGTGCTGGTCCTGGTGGACCCGCTGCCGGCGCTGGGCCGCATCTCGGCCTATAACGTCCTCTTTCGCGGGCGCGAGCGCCTGCCCTATGGCGAGAATCCCGCTGCCTCGTACAACCTGAGCCTGTACCAGATCGACGCCATGTTCGCCGCCCATGCGCTGGACGGCGCCGATCCAGCGGGCGAGTATCGCGTGCTGCTGATCGGCGATTCGTCGGTGTGGGGCATCCTGCTGGAGCCGGACGACACGTTGGCGGGGCAGATCAATCGGGCCGGGCTGCGCACCGCGTCCGGCGAGCGGGTGCGGGTCTATAACCTGGGCTATCCCACCATGTCGCTGGTCAAGGACCTGATGCTGCTCGATTACGCCTTGCGCTACGAGCCAGACCTCGTCGTGTGGATGGTCACGCTCGAATCGTTCGACCGGGCAGCCCAGCTCGAGTCCTCGATCGTGCAGAACAACGCGCCGCGCATCCGCGACCTGATCGCGCGCTACGGCCTGGACCTGGACCCGGACGACCCGCGCCTGGTCGATCCCTCGACGTGGGACAAGACGCTGTTCGGGCGGCGGCGCGCCCTGGCCGACCTGCTGCGGCTGCAGCTCTACGGCGTGCCGTGGGCCATCACCGGCATCGACCAGGAATATCCCGACGACTACACGCCGCGCGCCATCGACCTGCCCGCTGACGCGACCTGGCACGGCATGGACGACGCGACGCTCACGCGGGACGACCTGGCCTTCGACGTGCTGGAGGCGGGGGTCGCCCGCGCCAGGGAAGCCGCGCCGGTGCTGGTGATCAACGAGCCGATCTTCATCAGCGAGGGCGAGAACAGCGACATCCGCTACAACTTCTTTTATCCCCAGTGGCTGTACGATCTGTATCGCGGCCTGCTGGTCGAGTTCCGCGACGCGGGCCTGTGGCCCTATCTCGACCTGTGGGACCTGGTGCCGGACGCGGACTGCTACACCGACAGCGCTGTGCACCTGACGCCGGACTGCTCGGCGCGGCTGGCGGAGCGGGTCGGCGCGGCGATCGTGCAGATGGCCGAGGCGGGCGACGTGGCGGGGTAGGGGGAAAACCGATCCGCGTGTATCAGCGTGCAAAAGGACACATCCCATGACCGAGTTGCTCTACCAGACCGACAGCTACCTGCAGACGTTCGACGCGGCGGTGACCGCCCTCGACGAGGCCAACCACGGCGTGATCCTCGACCGGACCGCGTTTTATCCGGGCGGGGGCGGCCAGCCCGCCGATCGCGGGACGCTGGCCCTCGATGGCGGCGCGATCGTGACCGTATCGCGCGCGCGGAAGATCGGGCCGGAC
>ENA-UOUL01004737-UOUL01004737.1-bioreactor-metagenome-genome-assembly--contig:-NODE-4737-length-12280-cov-2.768172_pt1 | contig 12280 bp, 7 predicted proteins | sample MGYA00249838_ERZ747220 | MGnify/ENA primary metagenome ERZ747220 (study PRJEB28778, sample SAMN05720191) | bioreactor metagenome | isolation source: Anaerobic biogas reactor | place: USA:Washington...
GACAAAATCGACGAGTTCCTCGAACTGCTCCTCGGTCTCGCCGCAAAAACCTACGATGATATCGGTGTTGATGGCTGCGCCGGGTATGGCGGCACGGATGCGGGCCACGACGTCTCGGTAGCGATCGATTGTGTACCCTCGCGCCATCCGCCGCAGCACAGCGTCATCTCCCGCCTGTACCGGAAGCTCCCACGACGGGCAAACCTTGCCGAGCTGAGCGGCAGCGTCGATGATCCGCTGGCTCATCTCGCGAGGATGCGAGGTCAGGAAGCGCAATCGGAGCAGCCCGGGGATCTCATGCACGGCAGCAAGCACATCCGCGAGGTCCACACCGTCGTCCAGATCCGAACCGTAGGCGTCCACGTTCTGCCCAAGAAGGGTGATCTCTCGCGCTCCCCGTGAGACCAGATCCCGTGCTTCGGCAAGGATGTCGCTCAGCGGACGGCTTTGCTGTGGTCCGCGGCGTTCGGTGATGATGCAGTAGGTGCAGTGGTGGTCACAGCCATAGCTGATCGGCACCATCTCGCTCACCTGAACCGCCCGCAGAGGGCCCGATAGCTGTCCTTCCCCGTGCCGGCCATCCAGATAGGAGAGCAGGCCCTGGACGTCCGAGGGTGCAAAGAACCCGTCCACGTCACGAAAGCGAGCCGAGAGCTCGACAGCATCGCCGACAATGCAACCCATGACGAGGAGTATCCGGCGGTGCTCCGGATCTCGAGCCAATGGCTCCAGCGATGATAGCCTCCCGACCACCTTGTCCTCGGCGCTCTGCCGGACGACGCAGGTGTTGAGGATCAGCACGTCGGCATCTTCCGGCCGGCGGGAAGCGGCGTAGCCCCGCGCCTCCAGCGCTTCTGCCAGACGCCGCGAGTCCGCTTGATTCATCTGGCAGCCGATGGTCCACAGATAGTACCGGCGCGCAGCATCCGTCGGTGGATCACCGGTGGTTGCGTCTGCATCGATACCCGCACTAGGAGGCATGGACCGATTCTCTGGTCGAATCTGGCTCCGAAACCGTCTCGGCGGGCGCCGTGCTCGACACACCCAGGAGCGGTCGCAGGAACTGACCTGTATAGGATTCGGCTACGCTGGCGACCTGCTCGGGCGTCCCCGTGGTAACGATCCGGCCGCCGGCATCGCCGCCATCGGGACCCAGATCGATGATCCAATCGGCGCTCTTGATCACATCCAGGTTGTGCTCAATGATGACGACGGTGTTTCCCGCATCGACGAGCCGCGAGAGCACCGTCAGAAGCCGGTCCACATCGGCCATGTGCAGGCCCACGGTTGGCTCATCGAGGATGTAAAAGGTCTGGCCCGTCGCGCGTCTGGCTAGCTCACGCGCCAGCTTGACGCGCTGAGCTTCGCCTCCGGACAGCGTTGTGGCTGGTTGGCCCAGTCGCACGTAGCCCAACCCGACCTCATGGAGCGTCTCCAGGCGGGGGCGGATGCGGGGCTGGTTCTCAAAGAATCCCAGCGCCTCGTCCACCGTCATATCCAGCGCGTCGGCGATGCTGGCACCCTTGTAGCGGATCTCTAGCGCCTCGCGGTTGTATCTCTTGCCATGGCAGACTTCGCATGGGACGTAGACGTCCGGCAGGAACTGCATCTCTATGCGGATGATCCCGGCCCCCTGGCACGCTTCACAGCGCCCGCCCCGTACGTTAAAGGAGAACCGTCCTGCCTTATAGCCACGGATCTTGGCCTCTGGCAGCGTGGCGTACAGTTCCCGCAGCGGACCAAAGATGCCTGTATAGGTCGCCGGATTGGACCGCGGCGTGCGCCCGATGGGCGATTGGTCGATATTGATGACTTTGTCGAGATACTCAAGCCCGAGCATCTCGTCGTGCTCAGCGGGATGCTCCATCGCGCGATTCAGGTCGCGCGCCAGTCGCTTCTCGACGATCTCCATCAGCAGGCTGCTCTTGCCCGATCCGGAGACTCCGGTGATCGCTACAAGACGTCCGAGGGGGATCTCGGCGTCGATGTTCTTGAGGTTGTTGGCTCGCGCACCCACCACGCGCAGAACCTTGCCGTTACCGCTTCGGCGCCGGCGTGGCACGGGGACGGCCCGGGCGCCACTGATATACTGGCCGGTGGCCGACTCCTGGCAGGCGATGATGTCCTGCAGCGTGCCCTGAGCCGTGACATAGCCCCCGCGCTCACCGGCTCCCGGGCCCAGATCGACCACCCAATCCGCAGCACGGATGGTGGCCTCATCATGCTCTACCACGAGCACAGAATTGCCGAGGTCGCGCAGGCGGAGCAACGTATCGATCAGCTTCTCATTGTCTCTCTGATGCAGACCGATGCTGGGCTCATCGAGCACATAGAGTACACCGACGAGTTGCGAGCCGATCTGGGTGGCGAGGCGGATGCGCTGTCCCTCCCCGCCCGATAGCGACGCTGCACCCCGGGCGAGCGTGAGATAATGCAGCCCGACGTCCTGCAGGAACCCGAGGCGAGACTCTAGCTCCTTGAGGATTTGGCGGGCGATCAGTTCATCGCGCTCGGAGAACTGGCCCGCCAGGGACTGGACAAAACCCATGCTCTGGCCGATGGGCAACTGAGTGACCTCATAGATGTTCCGTCCACCCACGGTCACTGCCAGGCTCTCCGGCTTGAGCCGCTTGCCCTCACACGTGGGGCACGGCCGCTCCGTCATAAAGCTCTCGATCCAGCGTCTGATGCCGTCTGAACCGGTATCGTGATGCCGGCGCATCAGGTTGGGGATAACGCCTTCTACCGCCGAACGGTGTTGACGTTCCTCTCCCTGATGATTGACGTACCGCACGGTGACTGATTGCCCCCGGCTACCATATAGCACAGCGCGCCGGAACTCGGCTGGCAGCTGAGACCAGGGTGTATCCATTGATTGGCCATAGTGGTCGGCCACCGCCTGAAGCAAGCGGCGGTAGTACCCGTCGGCCTTGACAGCGGTGGCCCAGGGAGCGACGGCTCCGTCGTCTATCGAGAGCGAGTGGTCCGGCACGATCAGGGCGGGATCGATCTCGGCCTTGTATCCAAGGCCGGTGCAATCGGGACAGGCCCCATGGGGGCTGTTGAAGGAAAAGGTGCGCGGCTCGATCTCGGGCATCGTCGATCCGTGCTCGGGGCAGGCATAGTTCTGCGAGAACAGGATCTCCTCGCCCTCTACGATTACCACGCGAAGCACGCCGTCGCCGAGTTCGAGTGACGTCTCCACCGAGTCGTTCAAACGGGCCCGATCGGAATCGGCGGCGTCATCGTCTCCCGCGGCGTATCTCCGGATCACCAGGCGATCCACTACGACCTCGATGGTGTGCATCTTGTACCGGTCCAGCACGATCTCGTGGTCCAGTTCGATGATCTCGCCGTTGATACGGGCGCGCACGTACCCGGCCTTGACGAGGTCGTCCAGCAGCCGTTTGTGCTCCCCTTTTCGGTCCTTGATCATCGGCGCGAGCAGCATGATGCGCGTGCCATCGGGAAGCGAGCGGATCTCGTCCACGATCTGTTGTACCGTCTGGCGGGTGATCTCTCGCCCGCAGATGGGGCAGTGCGGGGTGCCCACGCGGGCGTAGAGGAGCCGGAGATAATCATAGATCTCGGTCACCGTGCCCACGGTGGAACGCGGGCTCCGGCTCGTGCTTCGCTGGTCGATGCTAATGGCTGGCGACAAGCCCTCGATATGGTCCAGGTCGGGCTTGTCCATGCGCCCCAGGAACTGCCGCGCGTAGGCCGAAAGCGACTCTACATACCGGCGCTGCCCTTCGGCGTAGATGGTGTCGAAGGCCAGGGAGGACTTGCCCGAACCTGAAAGCCCGGTGATCACCACGAGCTTGTCCCGGGGGATGTCGATATCGATGTTCTTGAGGTTGTGCTCGCGGGCACCACGAATACGGATGTCGTTATGTAGCATGCCTGCTCCTGCAGAACCTGAGTGCGAAACCCGATTATAGCCCAGTCCCCGCTCTCTCTCAACCGGAGGCGTGCCGCTGAGGCTGGATCGACACGCACATCCTAGTAGACGCGATCGAGTTCCTGGCGCCAGCCGTGCTCCAGCCCCAGGGCGTCGGCCGCATCCAGGACACGAGCATACTCCCGGTGGTACAGGCGCCGGCCCAGTACAGGGTGATCCACGACCTGGTGCGCGGGGAAATACTGGGACATGAGACTGACGTGGATCCGTGGAGTCAGAGCCTGCGCAATCCACTTGAGCACCTCGATGCTCTGGGATAGCTCCCCAGGCAACACAAGGTGGCGGACAATCATCCCGCGCCTGGCGATCCCGGCCTCATCCACGAGCAACTCTGTGCCGACCTGGCGCCTTATCTCCAGCAACGCTGCCCGGTTGGCCTCCACGTATCCCACGAACCCCGAAAGCTCCAGTGCAACAGAGTCATCCGCGTACTTGGCATCGGGAAGATAGATGTCGACGATCCCGTCCAGCAAGGAGAGAGCCTCGAGGCTGTCATACCCGCTGGTGTTGTACAGGATCGGGATGTGCAAGCCCTGCGGGAGGGCGAGCGAGACGGCCTCGATGATGCTCGGCACATAGTGTGTAGGCGTGACCAAGTTGATGTTGTGGCACCCCTTGCGCTGCAGGGCCAGCATCGCCTCGGCCAGGCGCCCCGTGCTCCATTCGTTACCTGTGCCCAGCTGGCTGATGGGATAGTTCTGGCAGAACAGGCAAGCCCCGGTGCAGAAGGAGAAGAACACGGTGCCGGATCCGCGCGTTCCACTGATGGGCGGCTCCTCCCAGTGGTGCGGACCATGGCTGGCTACTCGCGGAGTGGCCCCCGCACCGCAAAAGCCAAGCTCACCGGCCAGCCTGTTTACGCCGCAGCGCCTCGGGCACAGCACGCACGCCTCCAGGAGCGCTCGTGCCCGTTCCACGCGGCGTCCGAGTTCGTCGGCCCCCAGCGATACGTAGGCAGGAGGAGCATCCAGGCTGGAGAGAGGATCCATACGGGCTACCGCCGCTTTCGATCCATCTCGCGGTATCGTTCCCACTCTGGCCGCTCGTCCTGCGCCTGCAAGTCGCGCTGCAGCCCGAGAATCTGATCGCGCAGGAGCGCGGCCTTCTCAAACTCCAGATTCCTTGCAGCCGTCTTCATCTCCTCTTCCAGCACGCTGATCAGGTGCTGTGCTTCGTCTTCTGGCATCGACGCACCAGCCTGCCGCTTCTCCTCCGGCTCTGTGTGCAGCGAGTTTGTCAGCGAGTAGATCTCTTTAATAATGCTGGCTGGTGTGATGCTGTGGGCAAGGTTATATTCTTCCTGGATCGATCTTCGTCGATTCGTTTCTTCGATCGCCCTCCGCATCGAGTCCGTGATGGTATCCGCGTACATCACCACGCGACCGTTCACGTTTCGGGCAGCTCGCCCGATCGTCTGGATGAGCGAGTTGTCCGACCTCAGGAAGCCTTCCTTGTCGGCATCCAGGACGGCGACCAGCGAGACCTCCGGCAGGTCCAGCCCTTCACGCAGCAGGTTCACCCCGACAACGACGTCGTATACCCCGCCTCGCAGATCGCGCAGGATGTCCACGCGCTCGATGGTGGACACCTCCGAGTGCAGATAGTGCACGCTGAACCCCGCCTCGGCCAGATAGTCGGAGAGGTCCTCTGCCATGCGCTTGGTCAGCGTGGTTACCAGGGCGCGCTCTCCGCGCTGCGTAACGGCCCTCAACTCGCGGATCAGGTCGTCGATCTGTCCCTCGATCGGCCGGACCACCACGTCAGGGTCCACCAGGCCCGTCGGCCGGATGACCTGCTCAACGACGCGCGCACTCACCTGCCCCTCATACTCGCGCGGCGTAGCCGAGACAAAGATGCATTGGTTGACGTGATCCTCGAACTCTTCAAACGTGAGGGGCCGGTTGTCCATGGCCGAAGGCAGCCGGAAGCCAAAGTCCACGAGCACCTGCTTGCGGGCCCGGTCGCCGTTGTACATCCCCCGCACCTGAGGCACCGTCATGTGTGATTCGTCGATGAACATCAGGTAGTCTGCGGGGAAATAGTCCAGCAGTGTCCAGGGGGGCTCCCCAGGCTGACGCTGCGACAGATGCCGCGAATAGTTCTCGATGCCCGAGCAGTAGCCCATCTCGCGCAACATCTCGAGATCGTAACGGGTGCGCTGTTCCAGGCGCTGGGCCTCCAGCAGCAACTCCTGGCTCCTCAGATGGGCCAGCTGAGCTTCCAGCTCGCCCTCAATCGCTTCCAGCGCAGTCCCGAGCCGGTCCTGAGGCGTCACAAAGTGCTTGGCCGGGAAGATGCTCAGCGTGCTGTGCTCGCGGAGCAACTCCCCTGTGAGAGCATCAACCTCGGCCATCCGATCGACCGTATCCCCCCAGAATTCGATCCGGTACACCGTATCGCCATAGGCAGGCATGACTTCGACCGTATCGCCGCGCACGCGGAACCGGCCGGGGGCCAGCGACGCATCGTTCCTGTCGTAAAAGATGGCGACCAGGTGCCTGAGCAGCCGGTTCCGCTGTATCACCTCACCCCGCGCCATCTGGATCACCGCCTGCCCGTACTCGTCCGGATCCCCCAGGCCGTATATGCACGATACCGAGGCCACGATGATCACGTCGCGCCGGCTAAAGAGAGCGGAGGTCGCTGCCAGACGCATCCGCTCGATCTCTTCGTTGATCTGCGCATCCTTCTCGATATACGTGTCTGTGCGCGGGATGTAGGCCTCGGGCTGGTAATAGTCATAGTAGCTGACAAAGTAGGCGACAGCGTTCTCCGGGAAGAACTCGCGGAACTCTGAATAGAGCTGTGCCGCGAGTGTCTTGTTGTGGGCGATCACGAGGGTTGGACGCTGGACCGCCTGAATGATGTTGGCCATCACAAAGGTCTTTCCGGAACCGGTCACGCCCTTGAGGGTCTGATATCGGTCGGAGGCCTCGATGCCGCGGACCAGCGCGGAGATCGCCTCTGGCTGGTCACCAGTTGGCCGAAAGTCGCTTACTAGCTGGAACTCTGGCATGGACGTCCCACCTCCATGGCGTACGCGGTGCGGTGGAAGATGTTAGCACATCCGTTCGCATTCCTGCAAACTCGCTCTTCCCTGTGGGCTTATGCCTCAGGAGGCGGGGGTACGGGCCAGCAGCGAGCCAAAACCTGAAGGGCGCTCCTGCACACCGGACTGTTCACGGAGGGGGATCAGCGACAGGGCCCCGGAGGGACAGGTGGAAACGCACAGGCCGCAGCCCACGCAATGGCGCTCGTCCACCCGGGCGGGCCCAGCCTCGACTGCGATGGCGCCCACGTGGCATCGGGTGACGCAACGCCCGCACTGCACACAGGCCTCTGCGTCTACTCGGGCGACGTACTGGCTGGAGGCGATCACCCGCTCTTTACCGTGTGCGGTCATGGCGCGAAGAAAGACGCAGCAGCATGGGCAGCAGTTGCAGATGACCCGCGGATGGGTGCTGTTTTCGGTGAGGTGCATGAGGCCGAGCGCCTCGCTGTGTTCCAGAATGCCCAGAGCCTCCTCCGCTGTGATCTCCCGCCCGATCTCCCGGGCGATCATGTACTCCGCCACCTCATTGAGGCCCAGGCAAGTCTCGGTTGGGTTACCGCACAGGCGCTCTCTGGTACGGCAGGGGCAATGCTCCACCGACAGGCGCTGGGCCTGCCTGATCTCGTCGACGATGCGCTCGTATGGCAGGGCCGTGCGCTGATCGGTGACCTGCTCCAGAACCGGGACGACGCGGAAGGGCCGTTGATCCCGCTCGGGATAGTCGTGCTCATGCACCAGCTCCTGGTTGTAGAACCGCTGCCAGGTATCCAGGAACACGTGACCGTACTCGAGATATCGCCGGTCAAAGAGAACCAGATCCATCAAAACGCCGGCATTCTCGATCGGCAGGTAGCGCGGATCCGGCCCTACCTCCGGATCGATCACGACGAGCCCACGCGAGTAGAGCGCCTCCAGGCCCTTGCGGACCTCGGCAACCGGTTCCCCCGTGGATGCAGAAAGGCCGGCGGCCGTTGCTGGCAGCGCGGCGATCCACGTCGCCTCGCGCTCGTCGACCATCGTGTCCCACAGCGATAGCAGAGCCTCGGAGCCCGGGTAACCGAGCCGGGCCACGATACCTGTTAGTGCGCGGCGCTTGGCGTCCACACGACCTCCAGATGCTAGTGGCCATCGATGGCATCGTAGCGGCTGCTCAGCCCTTCGTCAATGCGCCAGCGCCGTGTGATCGCGTAGAGTCACGATCGTTGACAGATGACGAGAATCCGGTACCATGAAGGACGGTGTGCGCTGAGGCGCGCCCTTCCTCGCGTTGCCGCGGAACGGTTTGTTAAAGCTTCTCCGCCCTAGCCTGCCCACGCCAGAAAGGATATGCCATGACCCGAACCTTGGTCGAAAAGATCATCGGCGAGCATCTCGTAGAGGGACAGATGCTACCTGGAAGTGAGATCGGCCTGCGCATCGATCAGACACTGACCCAGGATGCCACCGGGACCATGACGTATCTGCAGTTCGAGGCCATCGGCATGGACCGAGTGCGGACGGAGCTATCGGTCAGTTATGTCGATCATAATATGCTGCAGACCGACTTTCGCAATGCGGACGATCATCGCTATCTGCAGACTGTTGCGGCGAGACACGGCATCCACTTCTCACGGCCTGGCAACGGCATCTGCCATCAGGTGCATCTGGAGCGTTTTGGAGCCCCTGGGAAGACGCTATTGGGTGCGGATAGCAACACGCCGACGGGCGGCGGGCTTGGCATGCTCGCCATTGGCTCGGGCGGGCTCGATGTGGCTGTGGCGATGGCCGGCCGCCCCTACTACCTCCCCATGCCCGAGGTCGTTCTCGTGCGGCTCCTTGGACAGATGTCCCCCTGGGTCTCGGCAAAGGATGTGATTCTGGAGCTGCTGCGGCGCCTTTCTGTCAAGGGCGGCGTTGGCCGCGTGTTTGAGTACGGTGGCCCCGGAATCGCGAGCCTGAGCGTCCCGCAGCGCGCGACGATCACCAATATGGGCGCGGAGTTGGGGGCCACCTCATCGCTCTTCCCCAGCGACGAGCAGACCCTTCTGTTCCTGCGAGCCCAGGGACGCGAACAGGATTGGCGTTCTCTCGCCGCCGATGACGGCGCCGGCTATGCGGAAACCATAGAGATCGACCTCTCGGCGCTGGAGCCACTCGTCGCGGTGCCGCACATGCCGGACCGGGTGGTGCCCGTACGCGAGGTGGCCGGAACCCCGATAGACCAGGTGTGTATCGGCAGCTGCACCAATTCGTCGGTTGTTGATCTCGAGAGCGTTGCGGCGATCCTCGAGGGCCAGGTGGTGGCCCCGGGGGTCTCACTGACCGTGAGCCCGGGGAGCCGACAGGCTCTGGCGATGATCGCTCGGAGCGGCGCGCTCCACGCCTTGATCTCGGCGGGCGCCCGTCTGCTGGACGCGGGCTGCGGCCCCTGCATCGGCATGGGTCAATCGCCCGCCAGCGGTGCGGCATCGCTGCGCTCGTTTAACCGCAACTTTAGGGGGCGCAGCGGCACGGCCGACGCGGGCATCTACCTGGCCAGCGCCGAGGTGTGTGCCGCCTCCGCCATCACCGGGGTACTCACCGATCCTCGGACGCTCGGCGAGGCTCCGCGCATCGAGATGCCCGCAGCCTTTACCGTGGATGATCGGTTGATCATCGCCCCACCCGAGAACAATGCCTCCGTCGAGGTGGTGCGTGGGCCAAACATAAAGCCTCTGCCCACCCGCGACGTTCTTGACGACACGCTTCAGGGCGAGGTTCTGCTGGTCACCGGTGACAACATCACCACGGATGACATCATGCCCGCGGGCTCGCAGGTCCTGCCCTTCCGCTCCAACATACCGGCCATGTCGCAGTACGTCTTTGGGACCATCGACAAGAGCTTCCCTGAGCGGGCCCGGGCAGCAGGCGGGGGTTTTGTGATCGGTGGCGAGAACTATGGTCAGGGGTCAAGCCGCGAGCACGCCGCCCTGGTTCCCATGTATCTTGGCGTGCAGGCCGTCATCGCCAAGTCGTTTGCCCGCATCCATCACGCCAACCTGGCGAACGTGGGTATTGTGCCGTTGACCTTTGTCGATGCGGCCGATGCTTCGCGCATTGAGCAGGATGATCTACTGCGCATCGCTGGGCTTGGCGACGCTCTGCGCTCGGGCCGGCCCGTGGTGGTGGAGAACGTCACCAAGGGGTGGGTGTTCCGCGCGCGGGCTGATCTTTCGCCTCGCCAGATCGACGTGTTGCTCGCCGGCGGCATGCTGAACCACATCAAGATCAACAGTTAGGATAGGAGCGGAGATGAGTTATCCAGTAACGCTGATCCCCGGCGATGGCATCGGTGCCGAGGTAACCGCGGCGATGCGTCGCGTGGTTGACGCCACGGGCGTACGTATTGAATGGGAAGTGCAGGAGGCCGGTGCGGCCGTCATCGAAGCCTATGGGACGCCCCTGCCGGAGCATGTGCTCGAATCCATCCGCCGCAATCGCGTCGGCATCAAGGGCCCCGTCACCACGCCGATCGGAACCGGCTTTCGCAGCGTGAATGTTGCCCTGCGCAAGGCGCTTGATCTCTATGCCAACCTGCGCCCTGCCCGCAGCATCCCCGGCGTGGCCTCACGCTACGAGGACATCGATCTCGTGATCGTGCGCGAGAACACCGAGGGCCTCTATGCCGGTATCGAGCATGACGTGATTCCCGATATGGCGGCGGAATCCATTCGCATCATCACCCGCCCGGCGACGGAGCGCATCGTGCGCTTTGCCTTTGAGTATGCGAGGGCCAATGGACGCAAGCAGGTGACGGCCGTCCACAAGGCGAACATCCTCAAGGCGACCGACGGTCTCTTCCTGCGGGTGGCGCAGCAAGTCGCGGCACAGTACCCGGACATCGCCTTCAACGACCGCATTGTGGACAACTGCTGCATGCAGTTGGTGCAGCGCCCGCATGAGTACGACGTGCTGGTGCTTCCGAATCTCTTTGGGGATATCGTGAGTGACCTCTGCTCCGGCCTGGTGGGCGGCCTCGGCGTTGCGCCCGGCGCCAACATCGGCAAGGACATCGCCGTCTTTGAGCCCGTGCACGGCTCGGCGCCCAAATACGCCGGCCAGAACAAGGTCAACCCGACGGCCACGATCCTGAGTGGGGCGCTCATGCTTCGCCACTTGAGCGAGCGTGAGGCGGCCCTGCGCATTGAGAGCGCCGTGACCAAGGTCATCGCTGAGGGCCAATACGTCACATACGATCTCAAGGCTGAGCGAGACGATCCGAGTGCCGTGGGCACGCAGGAGATGGCGGACGCGATCATCGCGGCCTTGTAGCCAGCGCCAGGATAGTCGTCAGGGCCCCGCCATCAAAGGGACGGCGGGGCCCTGCTTTGTCTCGGCGGGAGGGCTGCTGCGGCGCGTCAGTGGCCTGTGGCCAGCTCCGCCGCTGCGGGGTTGGGCCTCCTTATCCTGGCGACGGCCAAGAGCGCAAGCAAACCGTTCACCAGGGCAATGAAGGGCAGGACCGCGAGCGTGCTGGCCAGGCCTGCCTGGTCGGCGAGCAAACCCAGGATCCAGGTGCCGACGGCACCCGAGACAAAACCGAAACCCAGAAACACGCCGGACATCACGGCCATACGCTCAGGAGAACGCTGTTGACCGGTGACCAGTAGGAGCGTGTGCGAAGGACCGAGAAAGAGCCCGGCGATCACCAGCGAGACATAGCTGCCCATGCCCGTGAGGCGCACGTAGCCCCACAGCGCGGCCGCAGTCAGGAGCAGGCTCAACACCAGGATGCGCGCGATGCCGAGGCGGTCCGCGACGAGGTGCTGGCGTCACGTGCCGAGCTGATGGTCGAGCGCGATCACCTGGCCCGACTGGCGGCGACCGCCGAATCGCTCGCCGCCCAGCTCACCGAGCTGATCAGGCAGATCCGGCGCGACTTCGGGCTCACCGTCCTGCTCATCGAGCACGACATGAGCCTGGTCATGCAGGTCTGCGAGCGCATCTACGTCCTCGACCACGGCATCGTGATCGCCTCCGGCACCCCGGCCGAGGTGCGCGCGAACCCGAAGGTGGTCGAGGCCTACCTCGGCGAGGAGGTCGACCATGCTTGAGATCAAGGACCTCGAGGTCAGCTTCGGCGGCATCACGGCGCTGAAGGGCATCTCGCTGACGGTCAACGACGGCGAGATCGTCACCCTGATCGGCGCCAACGGCGCCGGCAAGACCACGACGCTGCGCACCGTCTCGGGGCTCGTCAAGCCTCGCGCGGGCCAGGTGCTGGTCGACGGCAAGGACGTCACCCGGCT
>ENA-UOUL01004743-UOUL01004743.1-bioreactor-metagenome-genome-assembly--contig:-NODE-4743-length-12270-cov-3.272533_pt1 | contig 12270 bp, 8 predicted proteins | sample MGYA00249838_ERZ747220 | MGnify/ENA primary metagenome ERZ747220 (study PRJEB28778, sample SAMN05720191) | bioreactor metagenome | isolation source: Anaerobic biogas reactor | place: USA:Washington...
CGGCGACGGCCACAGCGCCAACAGCTTCAGCTATACGATCACCCGCGGCACCGAAGGAGCCTTCTATTGCATCGTAGAGGATGCCCTGGGGCGCAAGGCATACAGTCAGCAGGGTTTCGAGTTTGCGATTCTTGGAGACAGCCACGCGCCCATGAACTTCAGCGAGACCCATGACATGGTGAAGCTCGGCAAAGACAGCTACCGGGTGACCATCCAGGCCAGCGCCACAGGCGGCGCCCAGCCCGTGCGCTTTTTTTGCTGGTGGATTCTGTACAAGAACGGTGATTTGATCGATGAGGTGTTGGATCTCAGGGGGGACGGCGCGTTCTCGCTGGAGGGAGATTTTGACCGGGCGACTGCCTCGCTGAACGCAGCTGATGCCGATAACTGGTGGAGCGTGAATCGCTTCAATCTCACTTTTGACACCAAGGACGCAGACAGGCCGTATCTGTCCGATTTAATCATCAAAGACCCACTGAGAGAAGCCCGGGATACCATGAGAACAGAGTCGCTCAATCCCGACCGGCTTGAGAGTTTGAAGAAATTTTTAGAAGCCGTTCAGGGGGATTCAAGCGACGATCCTGACGGCTCTGACATAATCACGGTCACGCCTGTAGCGGACGATTCCGAATGGGTCAGGCCTGACCTGGCCACGCCCGATCTGTCCAATAACCCCAGGATGAACAGGCCCCTGATCCGGTCGTTTTCGATGGCCTCCATCATCTCGACCACGGCCAGCCCGTCGCGGGCGCTGATCCCCTCCGGCGGCGTGCCGGTCAGCGCGGCGTCCACGAAGCGCCGCATCACCTCCCGGTTGCCATAGTCAAGCTGGCTGGCGACGTGCCGGATCCCGGACGTGAGCACGCCGCGCAGGTGCCCGGCGAGCGCGCTCCCCGACGTGCGCAGCACCTCCAGCGAGCCGTGGCCGCCGTCGTCGGGCAGCACGATCAGGATGTCGCGGAACAGGTCGATGATGGTCGTGCGGCGCGTCCCAAACAACACGACGTACCATTCCGACACGGCGCTGGCGAAGGTCATGTTGAGCGCGCCGGCCCGGCCCTCGGCGGCGAAGTTCGCGCCGACGGTCAGCGGCGTGGGATCATCGGCGGCCAGCGGCGGCCCGACGAAGATCGACTCCGGCGCGGAGGCGCCGGCGAACTCCCGCAGCAGGTAGAGCAGGTGGGGCGCTTCGTCGGTGAACAGGCCCATCGGCAGCGTCCCGATCCAGCGCGGCAGGCGGCGCGCGGGGTTGCTCGCCTGGAAGCCGGTGACGGTGCGGACCTCGCCCAGCGCCCCGCGCGCGATGAGGGCGCGGGCGCGCGCCGTGGCGCGGGCGAACTGGAAGTTGTGCACCACGGCCAGCACAAGCCCCGCCTCCTCGGCGACCCGGACCATCTCCGCGGCGTGCTCTGCCGAGAGCGCGAACGGTTTCTCGACCAGCACGTGCTTGCCCCGGCACAGGGCGTCCATGGCCATCGGGTAATGCGTGTCGGGCGGGGTGCCGATCACCACGGCATCCACGTCGTCGGCCAGCCATGGCTCGTCCAGCGAATAGCCGATGTGGCGCAGCCCGAAGCGCCGCCGGATCAGCGCCGGAGCGTACCATGTCGAGGCGGGCGTCTGCGTCACCAACCCGACCGGCTCGATCCGCGCGTCGGCGCGCGCGGCGGGCAGGTGCCGGTGGCAGGTGGCCCACCCGCCGCCAACGAATGCAACTCGAAGCCTGTGCATGATTCCCTCTCCCCCTTAGCTATGGCGCGCGGCGCGGTACAGATCCAGGTAGCGCGCCGTCGTGTGATCCCAGTCGAAGGCGGCCACGGCCAGCCTGCGCCCGGCTTCGCCGAGGGCCGCGCGGCGCGCCGGATCGTCCAACAGGGCGCGAATCGCGGCGCGCACGGCGCCCGGCTCGCGCTCGACGAGGAGCGCGGTGTCCTCGCCCAATGTCTCGCGGATGGCGGCGTTGTCGCTGGTGATGACCGGCAGCCCGCTCGCCAGCGCCTCCTGCACCGCCAGCGGGAAGCCCTCGCCCTCCGAGGGCAGCACGAACACGTCCGCCGCGCGGTACAGCTCGGCCAGCTCGGCCTGGGGAAGCTGGCCCATCAGCCGCGCATTGGACGGGAGATCGCTGCCAGGATTGCCCTGCCCGCACACGATCAGATCGGCTTCCGGCGGCACGCCCGCGGCGGCGAGCCCCAGACCCTTCTTGGGCACCAGCCGCCCGACGAACAGAACAGCCGGCCGGTTCAGGCCCCATTTGGCGCGCAGCCGGTCACGCTCGGCGGGCGGGGCGGGGGCGAACAGCGCCGTATCGACGCCATTGCCGATCACCTCGACCGGCGTGCCGGGGCGGGCCAGCGGCCGGACTTCCTCGGCGATGCGCCGGTTGAGCACCGCGATCCGGTCGCAGCGCCGGGCCACCAGCCGCCCCACGCTCGCCATCGCCAGACGTTCCGCGCCGGTCACGATCGGGTTGGTGTAGGGCACCAGCCCGACATGCTCGGTCAGCACGACCGGCGTGCCCCGCCGCCGCGCAGTCCAGGCCGCCAGTGCATTAGACTGGTATAATAGTCCATGAAGGTGAACGACATCAACGGCCGGCAGGGTGTCCCGCAGCGCCGCCGCCAGCCGCAGTGGGTGGAACAACGGGTATGGAATGCCATACCTCTCCAGGACGTTGAGCGCCGGCACGCGCAGGACGGTCAGCGGGCCGTCGCCGGTCCAGTCTGGGCGAAAACCGGCGCGGCTGGCGATGATCGTTACCGTGCAGCCGCGCGCGCTCAGACGGCGGCCAAGCTGATCGATCACGAATTCGATCCCGCCAGGGTGGGGCAGCGCGTAGTGGGTCACGAACAGAATGTGCATCCGGGTTCACCACCGATCATGAGCACCAGCGACCAGGGGCCCGCGCCCGGCGCCGCCGCGATGGTGTCCCCGGCAGAGACCGGTCAGCCCGAAGTGTCGATCGTCATGCCGTGCCTGAACGAGGCCGAGACGGTCGAGCGCTGCATCCACAAAGCGCAGGCCGCGCTGGCCCAGTTGGGCGTGCCCGGCGAGATCGTCATCGCCGACAACGGCAGCACCGACGATTCGGTGGCCATCGCCGCGCGGGCGGGCGCGCGCGTGGTATCGGCATCCGTGCGCGGCTATGGCGCGGCCCTGCGGGCGGGCATCGCGGCAGCGCGGGGCACCTATGTAATCATGGGCGACGCCGACGACAGCTACGATTTTCTCACGATTGCACCATTTGTCGAGAAGCTGCGCGCCGGGTACCAGTTGGTGATGGGCACTCGCATCCGCGGCCAGATCCAGCCCGGCGCCATGCCGCCCCTGCACCGCTGGCTGGGCGTGCCCGTGCTCACCGCGCTGGGCAACCTGTTCTTCGGCACGCGGATCAGCGACTATCACTGCGGCCTGCGCGGGTTCGACCGTGCTGCCGTCGCCGCGCTGGACCTCCGCTCGACGGGCATGGAGTTCGCTACCGAGATGGTCGCCAAGGCGGCGCTGAACAAGCTGTCGATGGTCGAGATCCCGATCGTCTACTACCCCGATGGCCGGTCGCGCGCGTCGCACCTGCGCACCTGGCAGGACGGGTGGCGCCACCTGGAGCTGCTGCTCCTGCTCAGCCCGAATTGGATCTTCCTCTATCCCGGTCTGGCGCTCGTGATCGCCGGGCTGGTGAGCATGGCCTGGCTGCTGCCTGGGCCGCGCACGGTGGGCGGGGTGGGCTTCGACGTGCACACGCTGCTCGTGTCCGGCGTGGCGATCATCGTCGGCGTCCAGGTTTTGACCTTCTGGTTATACGCGCACCTGTTCGCCGCCAGCGCCGGATACCTGCCCGCCAGCCGGTTTGCGCGCCGGGTGCTCGAGCGATTCTCGCTGCGGGCGGGCCTGCTGGCCGGTGGGCTGCTGGGCCTGCTGGGCCTGATCGCGGCGGCGCTGTCGTTCGAGCTGTGGGCTCAGGTCGAGTTCGGCGCGCTCGACTACCAGATCGCCCTGCGCCGCCTCATCCCCGGCGTGGTACTCGTCGCATTGGGCATGCACGTTTTTTTCGCCAGCTTCGTGATCTCTCTGCTCAGCATCCGCACGCGGTAGGCACACCCTCAGCACGCACCATCACGAAATCCGACACGATTACGGTGGAACTGGGCGCGAACTCGGTTGTCTGAACAAAGGTTGGGATCATCATTACCGGGCTGGGGCTTGGCGTCGCTGTGCGCGTCGGCGTGGAGCTGATGCTGACGCTCAGCAAGACAGGCGTGTTCGAGGTCTGCGGTGGCGAGGTCGAGCTGGGGTAATACACGCCCAATGGGTCGGGCGTGGACGAGGGCGGCGGGACGGGCGTGCTCGTCGCGACGCTGCTCAGACTGGCATCCGATCGGTCGGTTGGGACCGGCGTCCGGGTGAACGCCGGCGTGCCGCTGGGGGTATCGCTTGGCACCGGCGTCTTGGTGGGTAGCGGCGTATCCGTCGACGGCGGTATGTCGGTTGGCAGCGGCGTGTCGGTTGGCAACGGCGTGAACGTGTTGGTCGGCGTAAAGGTATACGTCGGTGTGTACGTATGGGTCGGCGTGTACGTGTAAGTTGGGGTATAGGTATACGTCGGCGTGTAAGTATACGTTGGCGTGTACGTATAGGTCGGCGTGTAGGTGTAGGTCTCGGTGGGCGTCGGAGTATTAATAGAAATAGGCGTCGGCGTCCGGGTAGGAGCCGGGCGGCGTGTCGGCTGAGGCTGGCTGCCTGCTGGCGGCGCGCTGTCGTTGAGCTGCTGGATCGCCGTGTCGCTCAGCGGCGGATGAACCTCAACCGGTCGCTCGAGCAGGCTCGTCGGCAGCGATTCCAGGTTCTCGCTGTCGTACGCCTTGACCAGACTTGGCTCGCCCAGCGGGATAGCCTTCTGATCCAGATCGAGCGGGATCTGGACTTCGGAACCGGCGACGATGTTCTTCTCGACACCATTCGCCCTCACGCGCGCCGATCCTTCGATTACGCTCACCGTCAGCTCGCCCTCGGTCTCGGCGTGGAAATACACCGTCGAGCCAAGCTGGATGTCCACCTCGTTGATCAGGAAGGTGACTTCGCCTACGCCTTCGGGCGTCTGGATCAGCATGCCGCTGTCGGGCGCTGCCGGGCACATAGCGTCGTCCACGCCGCTCTGGAAGTAAAACGCTTGCATCGGGTTGTAGAGCGGTTCTTCGGCCAGCTCGTTTTCGGCTTCGGTCGCGTTCTCAACCTCAACGTCGCCGAACAGCAGCAGAGTCACATTCTGGCGGGGCTCATCCTCCGACAGGTTGGCTTGCAGCCGCATCAGGGCCACGCCCCACGCTTCTTCTTCGAGATCCATCGGGCTGAGGCGCAGGCTCTGCAGGTTCACCACATCGACGATGTCGCCGGCCTCCTGGAACAGCAGGTCGCTGATGCCGGGCTGCGGCTGGGCTTCGACCTGCACGTGCCCATAACACGCCTGGTTGCGCCCTGTGTCCTCGCACAACTGGCTGGAGAGCTCAAGCGCCTGGAAGACGATCTGCTGGCACACAGCCTCGTCAGGCGGAGATGCGGTCAGACTGGTGGCTGGTGGCTTCATGACCAGGAAGAAGACTACGATGACGAGCCACAACAGCCTGGACGGCTTGATCATAGGGTATCTCGTCCCGATTTCTATCATGAATGGGCGTTCATCTTAATATTATCACAGATTCGGAAATGATCTGTCCAGTAATTCGGTCAATCCGAATATGAACAACTCCTGGCGGCGTGTTCGCGGAGTTCCAGGATGCGACCATCAGGGAATGCCCCACAGCTTGGCGCCGCCGTCGTTGCCGCCTGTGGCCAGCAGCGTGCCGTCAAGGTTGAAGGCTAGGGTATACACCTGGCTGGTCTCGTCTACCGCGTGGCCGTCCAGGGTGGCGGCCAGCTCGCCCGCGGCCACGTCCCACAACTGGATCGCGCCACCCGGCGCCGCAGAGGCTAGCAGGGAGCCGTCCGGGCTGAAGGCGAACGGGACGTTCGGATCGGCGCCTTGCAGCGGGTCGCCCAACGCCTCGCCGCTGGTGCCATCCCACAACCAGATCAGGCCGCCCTCGTCCAGCGCCGCCAGCACGGCACCGTCCGGGCTGTATTTCACGTCGCGGACCGGGGCAGACGCCTCGAGCGTGGCCAGTGTGGCGCCGGTCTCTACCTCCCACAGCCGCACGGTGGCATCGCGGCTTCCCGAGGCCAGGATGGCCCCATCAGGGTGGAAACTGACGGCGTTCACGTCGCTGGTGTGGCCCATGAAAATGTTGATCACGGTGCCGCTGACGGAGTTCCACAGCCAGACGGTGCCATCGCTGCTGGCCGAGGCCAGCGCGCCGATCGAGCTGAAGGCAACGGCCTGCACGTCGTCGGCGTGACCCTGGAGGGCGGTCAGCGCCTCGCCGGTGAAGCCGTTCCAGAGCCGCACGGTGCGATCCCAACTGGCCGAGGCGAGCACCGCGCCGTCTTCGCGCATCGCCATGCTGGGCACGGTCCAGGTGTGGCCTTCCAGCGTGGCCTGCCCCTCGCCGGTGCGCCCGTTCCACATGCGGATCGGGTTGCTCTCGCCTTCGAGCGAAATGCCCGCCGTGAACAGCCGGTTGCCGTTGAGCGCGAAGATCATGCTGACCACCGGCCAGGGATGGTCGGTCAGGCTGTTGATGATGGTGAAGTCGTCCAGATCCCACAGCCAGATGACGCTCGCGCCGCCCTGGTCGGTCAGGTCCCAGCCGGCCGTGGCAAGCACATTCGCGGCGGGGTTGAACTCGACATCCAGGGTGAGGACGGTGGCCAGCGTGTCAAGCGTGGTGATCAGCGCCACCTGATCCGCGTTGCTGGCGGTGATCGGCTCCGTACCGCCCTGGGCGCGGGCCGGCGAGGGCGCAGGCAAAGCGGCAGCCGCGACGACGCTCAAGGCGCAGAGCAGGGTGAGGATCCTTTTCATCGCGCGATTGTTCCCCTTGAGCGCCGCTTAAGGCTCGACGACCGGAACCTGGGCGCAGTTGTCGTCGGCCAGCACGACATCCGATCGCACCCACAGCCCGTTGGTCAGTCGCCACCAGGTGAAATTGTCCGCGCCGCGCGTCTGCCCGTCGACCTCGGCGTCCTGCCCGTCGTCGAGCGTGCCCTGCACCGCGGACGCGGTCGAGGGGCCGGCGCGCAGGTTCACCAGGCGCTGGGCCAGAACGTAGCAGCGCTGCACGGCCACCTCCGAAGGCAGAAAGACCGACATGTCCGGTTGGGCCGCGACGTTGATCTCGACGAAGTCATACTGCGTCACCGGGACCAGCGCGCCGGCCAGCGTCTCCACCCACGGCTTGAACAACTGGTAATGGGCCCGGATGAGCAGGGGGATGACCGGGAACTCGCCCTCCTGTCCGAAGAACTGCTCCTCGATCGTCGCGTACAGGCGGCCGCGCTCGCCCAGGTCGCTGCTCGCGGCGGCCTGCTCGACCAAGTCGTCCACGGGCGTGCACTCGCGGTTGAGGGTGGTGTCCGCTTCGCAGCCCAACACCTCGCCCACCCAGTCGTGCGCGTCAGGGTAGTCGGGGCTGCGCACCATCATCCACATGTTGGGCCGGTCTTCGGGGTCTGCCGTCGCGCTCAGGATGTCGGTCAGGACCGAGAAATCTTGCTCGACGATCGTGAAGAGACCGGCATCGCAGCCCAATTCCTGTACGAAGTTGTTCACCAGGGACTCGGCCCAGGCCGTGGTGCCGGACCAGGTGACCAGCTCGATCGCGGGCAGGCCGTCGCAGCTCGCGTAACCGGCCTCGGCCAGTTGGGTGCGTGCATAGCGCGGATCGTAGCCCACGCCGACCGAATCAATCGGCGGCGCGCCAAACGCCCCCGGCGGCGTGAAGTGGATCATCGGCACGCCGCCGCCGGCCAGGTGCTCCTCGATGAAGGCAGCGCGATCGATGGCCGCCGAGAAGGCGCGGCGCACCCGCACATCGTCGAAGGGCGGCTGGTCGTGCGCCAGGCCGAGGTAAAACACCGACGGCTCGACGGTGAGCCGGAGCTGACCGCTGGTCGCCGGGTCGTCCTGCACGACGTCGAGCGCGATCGACGGCACGGCTGCGGCGTCGATCTCGTTGTCGATGTAGTGCGCGAAAGCGCTGCCCGCGTCACGCACAACCGACTCCACGATCCGGTTGATGTTGCCCGGGCCGCGCAGGCTGGCGGGCAGGTACGGGTTGGTCAGGAAGACCCGCCGCACGCCGCGCGACCACTCGCCGAGCACATAAGGGCCGTTCGTGACCAGGTTGCCCGGCTCGCTCCACAGGCTGCCAAGCTGCTGCACGAACTCGGTCGGCACCGGGCGCAGCAACCACATCGACGTCATGGTCAAGAACTGGGCGGCGGGCCGGGTCAGCGTGACCTGTACGATGTCATCGCCCACGGCGAGCGCCTCGACCAGCTCATAATCGGCGAGCGTCACGTCGGCGGGACGGCGCGCGCGCAAGTCGGCGCAGCCCGCGATCACATCGGCCAGCGCCGGCGAATAGAACGAATCCAGCCGCGGATCGCAGGCCCGCTGGATGCCAAATACCACGTCCTGGGCGTTCACGTTGCGGAACATCTCGCCCTGGTTGGTGACCGGATTCCAGCGCACCCAGGGCACGTCATCGCGCAGGAAGAAGGTCCACTTGGTGTCGTCGTCGCTGACCATCCAGCTCGTTGCCAGTTGGGGCTCGAGCGCGTTGGTGATCGGATTGAGGCGCGTCAGGCCCAGGAAAAGCTGGTTGATGGCGGCGATCGACACGGCATCGGACGCGGCCTGCGGGTCCAGCGTGGTGATCTGGATGCTGTTGGTGATGTGGTAGGTCACCAGGTTCTCCGGCAGCAGCGCCACGGGCGTTGGCTGGGCGGGCGCGGGCGTCGTGTCGACAGGCGGCGGTGGCTCGGTCGCGCGCGGCGTGTTGGTGGGCAGCGGTGTGGTGGTCGGAACGGGCGTGTTGGTCGGGACCGGTGTCTCGCTGGGCGTGGGCGTGTGGGTCCAGGCCGAGGCGATGGCGGTCAGCGCCTGCATCGCCAGGATCTGCGCGGTGGCATCCAGGTCCGGCGTCTGGGTCGGCGTGAAGGTCTCGGTCGGCACCGGCGTCATCGTCGGCGGCAGGGTGGGCACAGGAGAATCGCCGGGCCGCGGCGTGTCCGAGGGTGTCGGCGTCTCCGATGGCGTCGGCGTATTGGTGGGCAGGGGCGTATCGGTCGGCGTCGGGGTGTCGGTCCAGGCGTCAGCGGTGGCGGTCAGCGCCTGTATGGCCAGGACCTGCGCCGTAGCGTTCAGGTCGGGCGTTTGGGTGGGTGTGAGTGTGTCGGTCGGCGTCAGCGTCACGGTCGGCGACGGGGTATCCGTCGGCGTGTGAGTCGACGTCGGGGTGTCGGTCGGCGTCGGCGTGTCCGAGGGCGTCGGGGTATCGGTCCAGGAGCCTGCCGTGGCGGTCAAGGCCGCAATGTACAGCGCGCCGGCAGTCGCCTCCAGGTTGGGCGTGACGGTGGGCGTGGCCGTCGGGATGGTCGGCGTCGGCGTGTCGCTGGGTGTGGGCGTGGCCGACGGCGTGTCGGTGGGCGTCGGTGTATCCGTCCAGGCGTCGGACGTGGCGGTCAAGGCGGCGACGAACAGCACCCCGGCAGTCGCCTCCAGGTTGGGTGTGGCGGTGGGCGTGGCCGTGGGGACGGTCGGCGGGATCGGGGTGGGCGTGGGCGTGTCGGTCCACACGGCGGCGGTCGCCGTCAGCGCGTCGCGCAGCAGCCCCTGGGCCGTCGCGTCGAGATCGGGCGTCAGCGATGGGGTCAGGCTCGCCACAGCCAGCGTGGCGGGCATGTCCAGCGGCGTGGGGCTGCCCGACTGGACGCTCATGGCTGTCTGCGTGAGCATCTCGCGGAGCATGGTGCGGGCGGTGGCCCCGTAGTTGGGAGTCGGCGTCTCGGACGGGGGCAGCGGCGTCTCGGTCGGCGTGTCGGTTGCGGCGGGCGTGCTGGTCGGTGCATCGGTCGGTGTCACGCCGGCGGCGGTGCTGGTGAAGACCGCCGCGACCATCACCTCGACGGTGGCGTCGTAGTCGATCGTTGGCGTGCTGATCGCGCCAGCCGTCTGCGCGACAGCGATGGCGGTGCGCGTTTGCAGATCGTTCGCGGCGAATTTCGTGGCGGTCTGCTCCACATCGACGTTAGACGTGTCGCAGGCGCTCAAGAGGGCACCGGCAATCAGCAACGCCAGGGCGATCGAGACTGCCCGCTGCATACCATACTTGCGAATCTTCATAACGTGTTCCACCAGACGAATATGTGAGCGCCGTGCGCCTTAGCTGGCGGGCGCGGCCAACGCCAGCAGCGCGTTGATCACCACCTCGAAATCGGTCAGGGTGGCGGCGCCGGTCAGTGAATTGTCGTTGATCAGATAGGTTGGAACTTCCGCGATGCCGAACCTAGCCATCTCCTGGGCAGCAGACCCGAGCGCGTCACGGCGCGCGCTGTCCGACAGGCAGGCCACGAAGTTGGCCAGTCCCAGGTCCAGATCGCTGGCCAGGCCGATCAGGTTGGCGCGGCTGAAAGGCTCCGGCACACCCGCCTCATGGGTGGCGGCGAGCGCATCCATCATCTCCCAGAACTGGCCCTGATCGGCGGCACACAGCGCCGCCTGGCTCGCTCGCGTCGAATCCTGGCCGAACACCGGCACCAGCCGGTACGCCACTCGCACCGAATCAGCGTAGGTAGCGAGCAGGTCAGGCAGGATTTGCGTGTGGAACTGCACGCAGTCCGCGCACTGTGGGTCGTACACGACCACCAGCACCACCGGGGCATCCTCCGGCCCCTGGGCGAGCGCATCCTCGGCCAGCTCGGCGGCGCTCGGCAGGCTGATGAACACCGGAGGCGTGCTGCCGCTGAGCGCGGCGGCGACCAGCGCCTGGACGGTCGCATCGTAATCGGGCGTCGGGGTGTCGGTGATAGCTGCCGGGGTCGCGGTGGCGGTCGGTAGGGGCGTCTCGGTCCAACCGGCGGCAGTAGCGGTCAACGCGGTGAGCACCATCGCGTCAATCGTCGCGTCGAGGTCCGGCGTCGGCGTGTCGGTCCAGCTTTCTGCCGTCTCGGTCAGGCGTAGGGCGAGCAAAGCGTCCGCGGTCGCCTCGAAGTCGGGCGTGCTCGATCCGCTCTGCACGGCGGCGGCCAGCGCCTGGACGGTCGCGTCGAGGTCGGGTGTGGGCGTGGCCGTCCAGCTTTCGGCGGTGACAGTCCAGGCCTCGAAGATCAACGCCTGGGCCGTTGCATTGAGATCGGGCGTTACGGTTTCGGTCGGCGTGGGTGTGAGGGTCCAGCTCCACGCTGTCACCGTGAGCAGCTCGCGGATCTGCGCGACAGCGGTCGCCTCCAGGTTCGGCGACGGGATTGGCGTCGGCGTGCGGACAACGGCCGGGCGGGTGCCGATGCTCTCGCGCTGGGCTTCGAGCGTCTGCCGCTCGTAGGCGCGAGCAGTCGCGCTAGCCCAAATCTGTGCCTCCGAGAGCGACTCACCGCACGCGCTGAGAACCAGCCCCGCGATGAGCAGCGCCAGGGCGCCAGCTACTGACCGGCTGATGCGAGTGTACGAGAAATCCATGATATGTCTACTCGACTGTGACCCCTGGCACAAGAACCCCCGCCGGAGGTGCTGGCGGGGTGATCTGCAAGCTGTATTGTAACAGGCCCGCCTACTCGCGGCAAACTCGCCCCCGCCTGTCACCCCCAGTTGACAAGGGCGGTTTGAGGCTGGTTAGTAGAAATCGCGAGTCCCGCAGACCCGACTTCCCGATCGTGCGTAGTTCGCTGGTCCCTGCCGCGCCAGGAGCCCCGTCCCGTGGCCATGCCCGCGCCGGTGATGACATTCCCGGTGGGGGGCACCGTGTGGCCGGATGCGGATGCGCCGGGCAGGGTCAGGATGGCGGCGGTTGTCGCCGCATGAGCAGGCAGCGCCGCGCTCAGGTGCGCTCCACCCATCGGGTCGATCCTCAGCTAGACCGTCTGGCTGGACGCATATGATCCCACCCATCACACTGTCTACACTCATTGTAGGTGAATTCCTTCCATTCCCCTGCAAAAAAATCGTAAAAAAGCTTCCGGAGTAGCAGAGGAGTTGATCAAGCGTAGGTTATGGGCTGACAACCTGGCATGATACATTAGTATAATGAGATGGTTGCCCGGTCCACGAGAACAGACATTGTACCCGGCGTCATCTCCTCAGAGCGTTTGAGTGCCATCGGAATGGGATGCACCCTATGA
>ENA-UOUL01004745-UOUL01004745.1-bioreactor-metagenome-genome-assembly--contig:-NODE-4745-length-12269-cov-4.224738_pt1 | contig 12269 bp, 6 predicted proteins | sample MGYA00249838_ERZ747220 | MGnify/ENA primary metagenome ERZ747220 (study PRJEB28778, sample SAMN05720191) | bioreactor metagenome | isolation source: Anaerobic biogas reactor | place: USA:Washington...
TTAGTGGCGGGAGAGGAAGGTGCCTAACCCTAAGAAGTCCCGTAGGGACGATTGAATACGAATAATTCACGAAAAGGTTCGTGTTTGTGCCAAACGAGTCCCGTAGGGACGATTGATGCTAGCCCGCCACTTTAGTGGCGGGAAAGGAAGGTGCCTAACCCTAAGAAGTCCCGTAGGGACGATTGAATAAGGATCATTGTTTGTGGAGCCCGAAGCCATGTCGCATACCTATACGAACCTTTTGATTCATTATGTGTTTAGCACCAAGAACCGGCGCCGTTTAATTACCCCGGAAATCGAGGAACGCCTTTATCCTTTCATGGCCGCGATTGCCCGGGACAATGGCATGGCGCCGGTCATGGCGGGCGGAACGGCCGACCATGTGCATCTCCTGGTCACGGTGTCGTCCACGTTAAGCGTTTCCAAAGGGGTGCAATTGATAAAGGGCGGGTCCTCGAAATTCGTGAATGAAATCTTCACCGGGCCGGAACGGTTTCAATGGCAATCCGGATACGGCGCATTTAGTGTAAGCATATCGCACCGGGAGGATACCATCCGGTATATTCAAAACCAGGAAGCACATCATCGCAAGATGACCTTTCAGGAGGAGTTTATCGCCATATTAAAAAAACATGGTTTGGAATATGATGAGCGTTATGTTTGGGATTGATACGGGGAGGCGAGGAATTCAATCGTCCCTACGGGACTAACGGGGGGGGAGGGTGTCCCTGTCCCGCCACTAAAGTGGCGGGCTAGCATCAATCGTCCCTACGGGACTCTTTTTGCATAAACTCAGATCATTGCAGAGATAATTTGTATACAATCGTCCCTACGGGACTCTTCTTGCATAAGCTCAGATCATTGCGGAGATAATTTGTATTCAATCGTTCCTGCGGGACTCTTTTGTCGTTCATTTGGGGGTCTCTCGCCGACATCCCTCAATCGTCCCTACGGGACTCTTTTCGTAGCCTTGGAATGGTTCGCGGTTTAACGTCAATTTTCCTCACGGGGAGGTGTTTGCGCGATGACGCTGTTGTCCTCATCATCCCCAGGCGACTCGGGCGGCGGGGTGTCCGTCACGGTGGTCCAGCCCTGGTCGGGTTCAAAGGGGAGGGCTTCGGCGGGGAGGGGGCGCCGGACGCCGAAGCGCACGACCAGCAAGCCGGCCGCACCGGCAAAGAACAATAGCGCCGCCAGGTATTGGCCGAAACTGATGGGAATGCGCCGCACGCGCAAGGCCGCAAGCCGCGCCGCTTCCGGGTTGTCCTGATCGTGAACGACCTGCCAGCCTTCGATGCGTTTTTTGCCGCCGGGGTCCAGCGTGAATTCCACGGCGGGTTGTTCCTTCCCGAAGGAGGCGCGCAGGGCGTAGCGCACTTGGGGCGCTTCGCGGCGGCGCCGGTAAATCAGGCGGGTTTCCTTGACCTGGCCGCTCATACCTTCGCGCAGGCGCAGGACGCCGGCGGGCGTGTCCAGTACCAGGGCTTTCGGACCGTCCGGCAACGGCGGCACGGGCACGGCCCGCAGGAGCGCCTGGTCAAGGCGCAGTTCCAGCATTGCATTTCCGGGTCCTTTTACGGAGAGTGTGTTCCCCTCGTTCACTAGCTGCTCGGGTTGGCGTTCGCCCGCGACCCAGGGCGCGGCCAGCGCCGCGCCGTCACGCCAGGCGTGTAGCAGGATGACAATTTCATTGTCATGGCGCTCAAAGGTGATCAGCCCATCTTTGGAGTCTCCGTTCGCCGCGACCGTTTCCACCACCGTGCCGGAGGCATGCTTCCTTTCCACGCGGATACGGTCGCCCTTGGCATCGGCGTCCAGCAGGGTGTATTCCGTGCCGTCCGCCGTGGTCACGCCCGTTCCCGGGGTGAGGCCGTCGAACCAGTGTATGCGCTTGTCTTCGTGCACGCCCCAGCGGAGGGCCCGGGCGGGCGGCGCTTTCTGCGGCAGTGCTTCCCGCGCGGCCGTTTCGTTGGGATAGGCGCGGAACTTTATCAATACGCCCGGCAACGGGCGTGCCGCTCTTTCTGGCGCGATGAATACCGGGGGCTGCCAGTCCTGCCCGTCTTTTCTGACCGCGGCCAGCGCCAAGGGCGTGCCGCGCGGGTCCCGCACCAGCCCGGCCCAGGGTTCCACGGCCAGGACGCGCAATTTGCCCTCGGGGATGTCCGTGGTCATGCCGACAGTGGCGTTAAGCGGAAAGCGTTCCCCGGAATGGAGCGCCTCCAGTTCGTCTAGCATGGGCCCTTCCTGCAGCACTTCGACATTCTTCAAGGCCAGCGTGAAGGGCAGTTCCACGGGCACATAGGAATCCCGCCCGTCGAGGAGGGTCATGACGGCGCGGGGATTGTCAAAGCCGATGACTTCGGCGGGCATGCCGCGGTTGGCGAAGGCGAAGAGGCCGCCTTCTTTCGAGGCCGGCCGGACGGCCCAGTGTTCCGCGCGGCCCCGCTCGATGATGACGGTTCCTTCAAAACGGCGCGCCCGGTATACGAGCGTGCCCGCGATGACGGCCACCGCGACCAGGTAACCCAGGTAGAGGATCAGTTTCAGTGGCAAACGAAACATGCGTCACTTTCGGGGAGGCGGAAGGGCGTTTCAGCCGGTGAGTTCGGCCAGTTGGTCCCGTATCAGTTTTTCGATTTCAGCCATGCGCTTTTTCGTGTCCGCTTCCACACGCATGACCAGTTTGGGGGCGGTGTTGGACGCGCGCAGCAGCCCCCAGCCGTCCGGGAATTCGATGCGCGCCCCGTCGATGGTCACTACGTTCAGTTTGAGGGTGTCCTTAAAATAGGCCGTGGCTTTCTTAATCACGTCGAACTTCTTGCTGTCGGGACAACTGAACTCCAATTCCGGCGTACTGAAGCGTTCCGGGATGTCCGCGAAGTGGGCGCTCAACGGTTTTTTGCCCGCCGCGAGCAGTTCCAGCAGGCGCGCGCCGCCGTAAATGGCGTCGTCAAAGCCGTACCAGCGGTGCTTGAAAAAGATGTGGCCGCTCATTTCGCCGGCGAGTTCGGCGTGGAACTTCTTCATGGCCGCCTTGATGTGGGAATGGCCGGTGCGCCACATGATGGCCTTGCCGCCCTTTTTCTCCACGTCTTCGTAGAAACTCCGGCTGCATTTCACCTCGCCCATGATGGTCGCGCCCGGCTTCTCCTTGAGGATGGCCCGGGCGAAGAGGGTCAGCAGGCGGTCGCCCGCCAGCATGTTGCCCTGCTCGTCGCAACCGCCGAGCCGGTCCACGTCGCCGTCGAATCCAATGCCGATGTCGGCTTTGTGCTTTTTTACGGCCCGGATGAGCAGTTGCAGGTTTTCTTTCTTGGTCGGGTCGGGATGGTGGTTCGGGAAATTGCCGTCCACCTCACAGTACAGGGGGATGACCTCGCAGCCGAGCGCTTCATAGAGGGGCACCGCGATGACACCGCCCACGCCGTTGCCGGCGTCCACCACCACCTTCAACTTGCGTTTCAGGGATATGCCGCGCCGGATGCGGGCCATGTACTTGTCAAAAATATTCATGCGCGTGATGGTCGTCGTCTTGCCGGACAGGGGGAATACGCCTTTCTGCGCGATGGCGCCCAGTTTCTGGATTTCGGCGCCGTAGATGGTGGTGTTGCCTATCGCCACCTTCATCCCGTTGTAGTCCTTGGGATTGTGGCTTGCCGTCAGCATGAGGCCGCCGTCCACTTCCAGCGTGTTCAGCGCGTAATACAGCACCGGCGTCGGCGCCATGCCGAGGTCGATCACATTAATGCCGCAGGCCGTGATGCCGTCGATGACCGCGTTGGCGAGGGTTTTGCCTGACAGACGCCCGTCGCGGGCGATGACCACCCGGTTGTATTTTTTCTTGCCGCGCAGATAGGCGGCGTAGGCCATGCCCAGGCGTTCCATGACGGACTCGTTGATGTCCGCATTTTCACCCACGATGCCCCGGATGTCATATTCACGGAAAATTTCTGGATTGATCGGCTGCATGGTCGCTTGCTCCCAAGTTGATATCAGGCGGTTTCGGTTGACAGACGGGGCATCGCCCGGGGAACCGTCCCGGCGCGATGTGTTTTGGCCCGTTTCCCGCAACGGGGATATGCCCATAGTACCACGAAAACGCGTTTACTTTCTACCCTGTTCCGTGATGCCGCCCGGCCGTCGCAGGGTAATTTTGTCTCTTAAAGCGTGTTCGGAAAGTCGAGATTGCTTCACTTCGTTCGCAATGACGGCTCTAGATAGGCTATGTCATTGCGGGTGAAACGAAGCCACGTGAGGGCCAGGATTCTGCGGGAGTACAAACTTCAGTTTTTAAGATATGCGCATGCCGCCGTAACCTGAAGGTTGAACGCCGGAACGCGCCGCGCGCGTGCGGACAGGCCTTATTATTCGGCCTATTCCGCGCGCAGGGACATCACGCCCCACGCGGGCATATTTACCGTTCCCGTGAGTTTCTCCACCGGCCTTTCGCTGGTGTCGCTCCGCCAGAGATTCCACTGTGCCGCCTCGTACGGGGCGATGTCCGTACTCGTGTCCCGCCCCGAGGCGTTCCAGAGGCGGAGGATGAGCGCCTGGCCGTCGTCGCTGGGTTTAAGCCCGGAGACAACGATGTCGGGCGGCAGTGCTTCGAGAAGCGGGGATGTCATCGGTTCTCCGCCCCGGGCTGCCATCGGCAGGAGCGGCTGGCCGGCGGCAATCGCGAGCCTTGCCGCTGCGGCCGGATCGTAGCCGCGATGCGGTCGCAGCAGGAAGCGGAAAACGTGCGGCCCCTCCTGGAAGGTGCGGTAGTTCGTGCCCCAGTGATTGTTCATGGCCCATGAATAGAGTTTCTGCGTCGGGCCCACTTCTTTGCGCCAGACCTCCGGGTTGGTTTGCGAGTTCAGGAGCTTGGCCGTCAGGCCGCCCACCTGCACGAGCGGCGCGTCGAGCGTCACCCACGTGACGCCGAACTGATCGTTCGATACGTCGGCCCAGCGGCTTACGGTAAACCAATTCTTGCACGCGCTTGGAATCTGGTCCGCGCCGGGGCGGATGACGCCGAAGGGCACCTCCAGGCGAACCTGGCCGTCCGGCACCGCGAATGGAAACCCGAAATTCAAACTCTCCTTGCCCCGCTTGTCGTGATAGCGCCGCGCCACCAGGCGTTCCTTGTCGACCATGTTGATAATCTCAACAACATCCCGCCCCGCTACAAGACGAATCTCGCACGCAAGCATGTGACAGCCGGGAGCCTCGGATTTGATCAGCAGCGAGGCGACCAGGGGACCGGATTCACCGGCCTGGATTTGGACCTTTTCGACGGGCTTCACATCCGCCGGATCTTCTCCGATGAAATACAGGTACTCATTCAAGGCCTGTCCTTCGGCGGTGTCGACGAGATTGGCTTCGAGCCCGTTGAGATAGAGCTCGACGATGCCGCCAGTCTGTTTGTCCACACGCAGGCGCAGGATGCCGTTGTCCAGCGTGGCATTCGCGGCATCGGCCGAGGCGGCTGCGCCGTCCGTGTGTGGCGCGTCCTGGTGCAGGAGATACCGACGCGCGGCCAGGGGAGGTACGTCCTCCGTGCGCAGGACCAGTTCGCCGTTGCGCAGCCGTTGCGAAGGCACAGGTTGGCCGCCGGCCTCCACAACGCGGTCTTTGCCTTCGGAGAGGAACTTCGGCAGCACGACCAGCTCGCTGCGCGTCCATGAAGCGGTGTTGACGAGGTCGATGGCGTCAGGGACTGCGGCGCCGTCGAACTGGGCAAGGGCCCGGCTGAGAAGATCGCGCGACTGACGGTCGGCCGCGACGGCGTAGGATTGCTTGATGGCCCACTGCTCGCGCGTTTCACGGCGGAAGGGATCGCTGATACTGCACCACGCCCCCCAGGTATGTTCGGAGTAGAGCAGCACGTTGCGCCACGCGTCTTCAAAGGCGGCGCGGGGATAGTCGCGGGCATTCGCCAGCGCCCAGACCGTCTCGGCCTGCGCGAGCCGGTCCGAGCTGGCCCGGTTCATGGCGGTTTCGAGCGCGGACGAACCCGCGCCGTCCTCCCAGTACGGGGTCCAGTCGCCCGCCACGCTCGGCAGTTCTGCGCCGTGGCGCGCTTCGAAGGCGCGGAAGGCTTCGGCGGTTGAACTGATGATAAATTTCGGGGAGACGTGTGTCTCGTTCCAGTCGCGGATAAAATCGCAAATGGAGGGGTCGGGCACGGCGTTGTCGCCGATGCCGGCCCAGCGGACGTAGGCAATCTCATAGGGATATTCGCGCTGCTCCAAGCCGTCGCAAAAGTCTTCCACGAGCTGCGGGGTCATCGCGTGGTAGCGATGCGACATGGCGTAGCCCCAGAAGGGTATCCAGACAAGAACGCGCGAACTCCCGTCCGGCCCCACCCAGTAAAAAGGCTTGTTTTCCCACTGCACCAGAATGTCCCCGATGCGGTCGAAATAGTTGGGGGCGACGCTGAAATACCGGATGCCGGCATGCGCCATGGCGCTCACGGTGCCCCAGGTATAGCCGGGCACATCGCTGATCATGGCCGCCTCGATGGGAACGTCGGTCTGCTCGCCGAGCTGAGTGGCCATGCGGAACAGGCGCAACAACTCCTCGGGACGGCAGAGGCCGGTCAACTCGTTGAGGTACATGCCGTTGAGCGATACCTGGCCCGCTTTCACCGCCTCAAAAAACTGCCGCCGCGCGTCCTCGCCCAGCCGTCGCAGGAAGAGGTCCGCCGCCCAGAGCACCTCGACATTCCACACGAACCGCGCCCCGGCGGGGTAGTCCGCGGTCTGCCGGGCGATTTCCATACCCGTAAGCAGATTCTGCACCTGCTTGTCTTCGATGTCCGTTTGAATTTCCGTGTAGCCGATATCCGTGTGCGAATGGGGCAGCACGTACACCGTCAGGGGGCGCACGGGCTTGCGTGACACCTCGGTTTGCCCCACGCGCACGCCCGCGACCTCGAGCTCGACGGCCGCCACCGTCTCCGATGCCACTGCGGGAACCATGAGCGCCAGTTCCTGCGTGCCGAATTCCAGGCGCAGCGGGTGCGGTTCCGCGCCGTCAAGATGCAGCACGGCATCCGCCGGTTCCGCGTAGGGATGTGTGATGGTCATGTGCAGCGTCTGTACGGGGCCTGTGGTGGAAGTGGAGAGTATGGGAAACTGTTTAACCATTATGGTGTCGCGTTCGGGGGCGGCTTCGGGCGCATCGGCGGTGAAGAAGGCGATTTCCGCGCCGCCGACCGTGCCAAAATGCTGCGGGCCAAGCTGCGTCACCTGCCATTTCACCCGTTGCGCCATGACAGGCGTCGGAAGCATGAAGACTGTTTGCGCGGCCGGGAGGGCGGTATGGGATACCGCCGCCGTTGACAGGACCGTTCCCTGGTCGTCCATGAAGACGAGTTCCGAAGCCGCGACGGTGGCGGGATCGTTTCGATCGGCGTGCCTGAACGCGGCCACGGGCACAGGCTCGGGAAAGCGAAACTCGACGAAGGTTTCGGCGCCCTTGTTGTCGGTGGCGTATTCGGTTTTCACATCGCCGTCGAGCAGGCGGCCGGCGTTAAAGTTGCCGCCGGGATAGGCCAGGGCGCTCGATTCGATGAGCGGCGCGGGAAGGGGTGTAAGCGGAGTGAATTGCGTGGCCATTGCGGATGCGCCTGTGAGCAGAATAACCATGGTGAGGCATTTTAATGTTCCATAAAAGCGGTAATACATGGCTTATCTCCTATGAATGCCATTCCAGAACCGGTGTACACCCGACCCGGTCGGATGGGCGTGCCGCGCCTGTCGTGCCGGCGCCGTAATTATTGTTTTTCTTCCGCTTCATCGCGCCAGAAGCGCTCGATCTCCTCGAGGGTGCGGCCCCGGGTCTCCGGCACGCGGGCCATCACAAAGAGCCAGGCCGCCAAACTCAGGGCGCCGTAAACCCAGAACGTGATGGCCGGGCCGATGGCCGGATTGTCGTTAAGCATGGGAAAGGTCTGTGTAACGGAGTAGCACGCCGTCCAGATGGTGAAGGTGGCCAGGGACATGGCGCGTCCACGGATGCGGGTGGGAAAGATCTCCGAGCAAATGATCCAGGGAATAGGCCCGAGGGCCATGGCGAAGGCTGCAATGAACGCGAGGATGGCGGCCAACAAGGGCAGTCCGCCGACGTCCGCGCGCAACATCCCGCCCACCGCGCCGAGGGCGAGCGTCTGCACGGCCAGACCGATAAGCAACAGCATGCGCCGCCCGGCCCGGTCTACAAAGGCAATCGCCACGGCGGTAAAGGCGAGATTCACCAGGCCGACCATCGCCGAGGCCATAAACGCGTCCTGCACGCCCACACCGGCCGCCGTGAAAATCTTCGTTGAGTAATACATAATCGCGTTGATCCCGCTGAACTGGGAGAATGCCATCAATACGATGGCGATGAGAAGGGGGCGGCGAAAACGCGGGCTGAAAAGTTCGCCGAACCGGCCTTCCTCCCCGGCAATGGCGGCGCGGACTTCGGCAATCTCGGTCTCCGCCGCAGCCGCCCCGGCGATGGGTTCGAGAATGACGCGCGCCTCCGCCTCGCGGCCGCGCTGCACGAGCCAGCGCGGACTTTCGGGCACGAGGTAGACGATAAGCAGTAGGGCGGCAGCCGGAACGACTTCGGCGCCCAGCATCCAGCGCCACCCGCTGGTCGTGTTCCATGCGGTGTCGCCGAGGCCTTGAATGATCGCATTGATGAACAAGGTGATAAAGATGCCGAGCACGATGCCCAACTGAAACAGTGAACCGAGCCGGCCCCGGCGGTCTGCCGGCGCCAGTTCGGCGATGTAGACCGGGCACACCATTGAGGTGGCGCCGATGCCCAGGCCGCCGAGGAAACGGGCGGCGAGAAACTCCGTAAAGGTCCTGGGCACCGCCGAGAGCACCGCCGATGCCGCGAAGAACATCGCGCAGAAAAAAAGCACCCGGCGCCGGCCAAAACGGTCGCTTATAAACCCTGCCACCATGGCGCCGGGTATGCATCCCAAAATGGCGCTGGCCCCGGCAAAACCTTCCTGCGCGGGGGTGAGCCCGAAATACTTCGTCAGGTATTGGTTGGCGCCGTTAATGACCGCCGTGTCGTAGCCAAATAGAAAGCCGCCCATCGCCGCTACCAGCATCACCAGCGCCAGCGCCCCCGGCATCACGTTCTTGTTCAGTAGTGTACGTTGCATGACGGCCAATACTCCCGGTTTCAGGCCTGTCCAGGCGGAATCGCCGGTTTATGCCCGTAAAGCCCGTGGTCCCATAGTGAAAGAGGCAAAGTCTGACTAGATGCGGTTACGAAAAGTTGCGCGGGTTATTCACTGCGGGCCTTGCCCGCCACCCGGAAAGAAAATATTCAAAGTATGTTGTTCACACTTTAGTGTGCGTGTTAACACAAAAACCTTGAATAACATAGCACGCTAAAGCGTGAACAACATACCTAATTTCTTGTTTTTTATAGCGTCTGCAAGCCAATAACCTACTACGCTTCCTCCGGGACTTCGCCCGGAAGAAGTGGCGCTTTCGGCGCAACCAAAACGCAGTATCTCAGTCAGAAAGAAACACATGAAACACACCCGTATCAACGTATTTTTCGTTTCATTATAAACAACTTTATGCAGCGTCATTCCGGTTTTTTCGCGGTCTTTGGTCTGCATCGAAGAACGGTACTGTATAACGCGAAAAAGACCGGAATCCAGATTTGTCCCGCTGCAATGAATGTCCATTTCCCATCTTAAAAAATACATCTGACACGGGCTGTTCCTCACTCGCGGCTTCCAAAGATAGATTCCGGTTTTTTCGCGGCCTGGCCCACTCTTCGATACATTTCTTTTTTCCACCGCAAAAAACCGGAATGACGCGTTGTTTTTGGGTCTTTGAGACAAATCAAAACATGATCCTCTTCTTGGTTACCTATACTTAAAACAGAGCTCATAATTAAATTGGCAGCGAAATGACCCTAAGCGCCTTATCCTGTTCATCCCCTTCATCAATGTTCAAATCTAACGCGTTGATATCAGGCCGACATTTTCCCCTCACTGCGCGAAACCACGAGCACCCCGACACAATCCCCCGTAACGTTGACGACAGTGCGGCTCATGTCCAAAAGCCTGTCCACCCCGATGACGATGGCAATACCCTCGACGGGAATGCCCGCCGAGGCCAGGACGATTCCCATCAGCCCGATGCTGGCGCCGGGTATTCCCGCGGTTCCCACGGATGACAGAATCGCGGTGAGAAAAATCATGAATTGCTGTTGAAATCCAAGGTCCATCCCGTACACTTGGGAAATAAAAACCGCCGCGACAGTGAGATACAGGGCGGTGCCGTCCATATTGATAGTAGCGCCCACAGGCAGCATGAATTGGGTGATGTCGCGGTCCGCGCCCACCCGCTTCGAAACACATTCGATGGAAACAGGCAGGGTCGCGGAACTCGACGATGTACTGAAAGCCACCTGAAACACGGGAATCATATGCCGGAGAAAGCGCCGGGGCGAGACCCCGCCCAGCAGCGGACAGATCACCAGGCACAACAGGCAGAAATGCAACGACAGGCCCAGCATGACCGTGCAAAAATATTTTGCCAGAGTAACCATGTAGACCAGGCCCAAGTCGGAAACAGCGCAGGTCATCAGGGCGAACACCCCGATCGGCGCCAGCCGCATCACCCACAGGATAATGGTGATAAAAGCCTTGTCCAAACTTTGAAAGACGCGCAGGGCGGGCTCCCCCGCGGGCCCCAGGGTGGCCAGGGCCGCGCCCAGAACAAGGGCCAGCAAAATCACCACAAGCGGGTTTTCTCCCGCCATTACGGGATTGCGGATAATGGCGGGCAAAATTTTCTCCTGGAGACGCATGCCGATAGACAGGGGTTCCTCTTGAGGCTCCGCCGCTTCATTTTCTCCCGGGGCCAACCGTCCCTCGACGGGCGCGCTTCTCTGAATCAACGCTTCACGGCCGGCGCCGGGACGGATAATATTCACCAGGGAAAGCCCCACGATGACCGCCAGAGCCGTTGTGCAACAATAGTAGATCAGACTTTTTGCCCCCACGGAACCCAGCTTCGCCGGGTCGCCGATCTCGAGCGCTTCGTCCTGGCGCCACGTGCCCAGCAGCATTTCTGCGCCCAGCCGCACCGTGTCGGCGAACGTCAGGTGCTTGAACACGTAGACGCTGAGCCGCCCGGCATTGAGCCGGCTGCGCGAAAAGAAGCGGCCAAGGCCCTCGTCGTAGCCGTTATTGCCGACCGCGATCGATTGCACGCGCTCGATGCGGGGCGGTCCGTCGCTGGGCGTGATCTCGATCGCGATGCGGCGTGCCCGCGCCAGCCGTCGCGCGAAATGGCCCAGGAAGGCAAGCTTGGTCGCAAGGCTGTGGCGATCGCGGATCTCCTCGCGGACAGCGGCGATTCCGGGAATGGTGCCCACGGTCATGTAAATGAATATGGACGTGATGGGGGTCATGATCAGAATTAGGCCGGCCAATATGACTCCGACCGACGGCAGCAGCAGGATGGGTCTTTTCACCTTCAAATCTAACACCTCATGCGAAGCCTGAGCGCTCTCCAATAAAATGTTAAGATAATAAGAGGTTTGCGGGTCAGAGCTGTATCTCGATGCCCAACTTGTCGGTCAGCTCCTTGTAGCGGTTCCTGATGGTGACCTCGGTCACCCCGGCGATGTCGGCCACCTCGCGCTGGGTCCTCCTCTCGTTGCACAGGATGCTGGCGATGTATATGGCCGCGGCGGCCACACCGGTCGGGCCGCGCCCGGAGGTCAGCTCCTTCTTGTTGGCGTCCTTCAGGATGTCCGCGGCCTTGGCCTGGACGTCCCCGCTCAACTTCAGCTCAGAGCAGAACCTCTGCACGTAGTCCTGGGGCTTGGTGGGCATGAGCTTCAGGGACAGCTCCCGGGTCATGAAGCGGTAGGTACGGCCGATCTCCTTGCGGCCAACCCTGCTGGAGCTGGCGACCTCGTCCAGGGTTCGGGGGACATTGCACTGGCGGCAGGCGGCGTAGAGCGAGGCGGCCACCACTCCCTCGATGCTGCGGCCGCGGATCAGGTTCTTGTTGACCGCCTTGCGGTAGACCATGGCCGCGGTCTCCCTGACGTTGCGGGGCAGGCCCATGGCCGAGGCCATGCGGTCCAGCTCGCTCAGGGCGAAGGCCAGGTTCCTCTCGGTGGCGTTGGACACTCGTATCCTCCGCTGCCACTTCCGGAGGCGGTAGAGCTGGGCGCGGTTCCTGGTGGGTATGCTCTTGCCGTAGGAGTCCTTGTTCTTCCAGGATATCTCGGTGGACAGT
>ENA-UOUL01004751-UOUL01004751.1-bioreactor-metagenome-genome-assembly--contig:-NODE-4751-length-12258-cov-2.799195_pt1 | contig 12258 bp, 11 predicted proteins | sample MGYA00249838_ERZ747220 | MGnify/ENA primary metagenome ERZ747220 (study PRJEB28778, sample SAMN05720191) | bioreactor metagenome | isolation source: Anaerobic biogas reactor | place: USA:Washington...
TGAGTCGCTTGCTCTACCACTGAGCTACACCGCCTGGTGGCTGTTTCACACTCTCCCAGCCACCGACGGTGAAACCGAGGGAGAAAAGAAACAGAGCCCCCTATCAGAATCGAACTGATGACCTTTTCCTTACCATGGAAACGCTCTGCCGACTGAGCTAAGGGGGCACAGCCTCTAGTAGCTTTGGCCTTGATTTCTCTTGGCCGCTCCGTTGAAGCCTTGTAAAGGTTAACCCGATACACTGTACTTACACAAATCGCCAGGTAGTAGCATGTTTTCGGGGTGTTTAAAGGGGGCTTGTAACCGCACGTGCGGCACCCTTTTAAGTGGCCCGTTGGGAGCATGCTTGGGGCGGCTGCGCGTGGCGCACTCGGGGCTCGGGGCTCGGGATCACCCCCTCGCGTTCGTGCCGTCGAGATCACCGCGATTCGGGCCCAAAATGGCCTCTCAGCGACCCCTCCCGAGGGGACGCATCCGAGCCCCGAGCCCCGAGCCCACGGAACGGAGGGCACCCCCCTCGGTGACATGGACCCCAGGCACCACCAGCCGGACCCCACACCCCCACCCCCGCAAAAGCCGAAACCCACCCGGGGGTTCCGGGTGGGTTTCTCGTGGTGCCAGGTAGAAGATTCGAACTTCTGAAGGCTATGCCGGCGGATTTACAGTCCGCTCCCTTTGGCCGCTCGGGCAACCTGGCAAGCACCGTGGTGCGCTACACACTTTACTATGACGCACCGACCAACTGGCAAATCAGCAGGTCAGGTGGCAAAAACTAGCCGACGCGGCGGATGCTGTACTCCGCCAGGAGGCGCAGCGCGTCGGTGGCGGCACACTCGGGGAGGCGGGAGATCTGGGTGTTGGCTTCGGCGAGGTAGCGGTGGACGTCGGCGAGTGCTTTCTGGCGGCCCTGGGAGCGTCCGAGCAGGTCGAGGGCGCGGTCGACGTCCGCGTCGGAGGTCAGGGGCCCGGTGAGCAGTGCGCGCAGTTCGTCGCCGACATGCCCTTCCTCGCTCAGGGCGTGGAGGACGGGGAGGGTGAAGACGCCTTCGCGGAGGTCGGTGCCGGGGGTTTTGCCGGACTGTTCGTGGGCGGAGAAGATGTCGATGATGTCGTCGACGATCTGGAAGATCATGCCTACGGCCATGCCGATCTTGTGCAGCGCATCGGCGTGCTCCTCGGACGCGCCGGCGTGGTAGGCACCGAGGTATCCGGAGGAGGCGATGAGCACGCCGGTCTTCTCGGCGATGACGTCGAGGTAGTGCTCGATGGGGTCGCGGTCACCGGCGCCGATTGTCTCGCGCATCTGCCCGGTCACCAGGTCCTGGAAGGTGGTGGCGAAGTGGGCGACGGTGTGGGTGTCCAGCTCGCTCATGAGCCGGGAGGCGTGGGCGAAGAGGATGTCGCCGGCGAGGATGGCCACGGCGTTGCCCCAGCGGGCGTTGGCGGAGTCGACGCCGCGTCGCAGGTCAGCCTCGTCCATGACGTCGTCGTGGTAGAGGGTGGCCAGGTGGACGATCTCCAGGGAGGCAGCCGCCTTGATCACGTTGGCGGATCCGGCGTCCGGCCCGTACTGGGAGGCCAGCAGTGCCATCATGGGCCGGAAGCGTTTGCCGCCGGCGGTGGTCAGGTGCATCACCTTGTCGACGAGGAAGTCCTCGCCCTTCGCCAGCTCCACCTCGAGGAGGTTCTCCACGGCGGTGAGGCCGGCGGAGATTCGCTCGTTGAGCTCGGCGTCACCCAGGTCCACATGCCCGGCATGATGCGGGTGGGGGGTCGTGCCGTGGGTCATGGTCGACTGTCCTTGCAGGGGTGTGTGGCGAATGGGGATAATCGCACTCAACCGTAGTCCAAACCGGCTCCCCACCACACTCCGGGGTCGCACCGCGTGCCACAATGGTGCCCGTGACTGTCTGTGATGTCCTGGTTGTCGGCGCGGGCCCTGCGGGTTCCGCCGCCGCCGCTCACGCCGCCGAGGCCGGGCACGAGGTCCTGCTCATCGACTCGGCCTCGTTCCCCCGGGACAAGACCTGCGGTGACGGCCTGACTCCCCGCGCGTACCACCAGCTGCGTCGTCTCGGGGTGGCCGACGAGATCGCCGGCGGCTACGTCAATCACGGGCTCAAGCTGCACGGTTTCGGCGGTTCCGTCACCGCCCCGTGGCCGGAGGGACACTACGGCACGGTGGGTTCGGCCATGCCGCGCACGCTTTTCGACGCCCTCCTCGTCCGCACCGCCGTCGCCCGCGGCGCCACGCTGTGGGAGGACGCCACCGCGGTATCGGTGGAGCGCACCGCGGACCGGGTGGACGCGGTGACGGTGCGACGCGGGGGCGTCGATACGCGGGTGCAGGCGCGCTGGATCATCGTCGCGGACGGGGTGCGCTCCACCTTCGGCAGACTCCTGGGCCGGCAGTGGCACCGCGGTGAGGTGTACGGCATCGCGGCGCGCAGCTACTGCACCACCCCGCATTCCCGGGAGCCGTGGATCCACTCGCACGTGGAGCTGCGCGACGAGGACGGTGCGGTGCAGCCCGGTTACGGCTGGATCTTCCCGCTCGGCGACGGCCGGGTGAACCTCGGCGCCGGCGCCCTGTCCACCGACGCCCGCCCGGCGAAGGTGAACACGAAGAAGCTGCTGTCCCACTACGCCGCGCAGCGTCGCGAGGAATGGGAGCTCGGCCCGGAGACCGACGTCGCCTCCGCGCTGCTCCCCCTCGGCGGGGCCGTGTCGAATGTGGCGGGCGAGAACTGGGCGCTGATCGGTGACGCCGCCGCCTGCGTCAACCCGCTCAACGGCGAGGGCATCGACTACGGCCTGGAGACCGCCGAACTGGTCGTCGACCTGCTCGGCACCGGCCCGCTGACCCATGCCTGGCCGGAGCTGCTCCGTGACACCTACGGTGAGGCGTTCCTGCTGGCCCGCACCGCCGCCCGGCTGCTCACCTACCCGCGGTTCCTGCCGCTGGTCGGCCCGCTGGGTCTGCGTGGCCCGGTCGGTGCGCGCCTCATGCCGGCGGCCGCGCGACTGATGGGCAACCTCATCGTCGACGAGGACCGCGATCTCATCGCCCGGGCCTGGCGGGCCGCCGGCGGGGCCGTCTCCCGGGTCCGCCGGGACAGCCCGTTGTGGTCCGCTACGGCTTGATCGCGGAGTGCATCGCCACGATGCCGAACGTGAGATTCTGCCACCCGGCCTCCGACCATCCGTTGGCGTTGATCTGCCGGGCCAGCTCCTCTTGCCCCGGCCACGCCCGGATGGACTCCGCCAGGTAGACGTAGGCGTCCGGGTTCGAGGACACCGCCCGCGCGATCGGCGGGATCAGCCGCATGAGGTACTCCTTGTACACCGTGGAGAACACCGGCACGACCGGGGTGGAGAACTCGGCGATGGTCAACCGGCCACCCGGCCGGGTCACCCGGGCCATCTCCCGGAGGGCGGCCTCGTGATCGTGGATGTTGCGCAGCCCGTAGGAGATGGTCACCGCATCGAAGGTGCCGTCCGCGAACGGCAGGTACATGCCGTCGCCGACGACCTTGGGCACGTCCCGGTGCCGACCGGCGGCGAGCATGCCCTGGGAGAAGTCGCAGGCCACGCACCAGGCACCGGACTTGGCCAGTTCCACCGTGGACACTGCCGTGCCGGCGGCGAGGTCGAGCACCTTCTCACCGGGGCGCAGGTCGAGCCGCTTCCGGGTCAGCCGACGCCACCGGGCGTCCTGCCCGAAGGAGAGGATGGTGTTGGTGAGGTCGTACTTCTCACCGACCGCGTCGAACATCGACGCGACATCGAAGGGTTTCTTGTCCAGGTCTGCCTTAGCCACACTGCGAGTCTAGTGACTCCGCTCAGGCGACCCGGGCACCGAGCGCCCTCGCCGCCCACAGCGGCAGTTCAGGCCGGGGGCCGAAGAAGGTGAGCGGGACCCGGCGGGTGTTCTCGATGACCTCGGTGTAGTAGCCCATCAGCTGGGTGCACAGGGCCTCCCAGGTCTTCGACCGGACGGACACCCGGGCGTTGCGGCGCAGCTGGTCGTGCCGCTCCGGGTGCAGCAGCCACTCGGCGGCGGCCGGCAGGTCCGCGGTGAAGGTGTCCACGTCGAGGAGCATGCCGTTGTAGCGGCCCTGGATGAGGTCGACGGGCCCGCCGGCGCGGGGGCCGATGGTGGGCACGCCCGACGCCTGGGCCTCCTGGATCGCCTGGCAGAAGGTCTCGAACTCGCCGGCGTGGACGAACAGGTCGAGTGACGCGTACGCCGCCGCCAGCTCATCGCCGCCGAGGGCCCCGGTGAACACCGCGCCCGGCAGCATCGACTCCAGCTCCGGACGCGACGGCCCGTCGCCGACGATGACCAGCTGGATGTCGCGTCGCCCGTGCAGGGAGACGAGGCGGTGCACACCCTTCTCCGGGGCCAGCCGACCGACGAAACCGACGATGCGTTTGCGTCCGGTGGGATCCCACTGACGGCGCAGCTGCGGCGAGCGCTTGTCGGGGTGGAAGCGGACGGCGTCGACGCCGCGGCCCCAGTGGCGCACCCCCTGGATGCCGTGCTGTTCCAGCTCGGCGATGGTCAGGGACGAGGGTGCGAGCGTCATCTGGCACATGTTGTGGATCGTGCGGGTCCAGTCCCAGGCGGCGGTCGCCAACGGTCGCAGGTGATACTTCGTGGCGAATCCGGCGACGTCCGTCTGGTAGAGGGCCACCGCCGGGATCCGCAGCTGCCGGGCGGCGAAGGCGCCGGCCGCACCGAGGACGAAGGGGCTGGCCAGGTGGATGATGTCCGGGTTGAACTCGCGCAGCACCTCGGTGACGGTGGCGTTGGGGACCCCGACGGGCAGCGAGTCGATGAGCGGGACGCGGACGGTGGGGACGCGGACGATCTCGAAACCGAGGTAGTCGCCGATCTCCTCCTCGAAGTCCCGGGCACCCGGCGCCACGACGACCGCCTCGTGCCCTTCCCGGTGCAGGTGCTCGAGGACGCGGAGCACCGAGTTGGTGACTCCGTTGACGTTGGGCAGGAAAGACTCGGCAACGATCGCTACACGCATGCGGGTCATCGTCCCTTCCTCAGGCAACCGGGCCCTGATCTTCAGCTTTACTCTGGGCGAACTTCCGGTGAACTCGCCGTCCGCCGGGTGACGCGACTCACCAGCCACCACAATAGCCCCGCCACGACGGCCACGACAGCCGCCATGCTCAACGCGGGCAGCAGTGACAGGGTCCATTCGCGGCCCTCCACCTTCACCAGTTCCGGCTCGCTCCGCGCGTAGTTGACCCACACCTGCTGCCCCTCCCCCAGCCCGGTCGGGTAGAGCAGCCCGGTCTGCGGGGAATGGTAGATGCCCTCCTCGTCGCGGTAGTCCACGGTGGTGCGCAGCCAGCCGGTGTCGGTGACGGTGGCCAGTGAGCGCCCCCGGTCGGACTCGATCGTCCGGTCGTTGATCACCGCCCCGCCCACCATGGCGAGGCACCCGAAGATCCCGCCGATGAACAGCGCCATGACCACCTGGTGCAGGCGCCGGCGCAGCATGTCCCTCACAACGCGATCTTCCCCTGCAGTGCCCGGTGCAGCGCGCGTCGCGTGGTGCGGGTGGTGCGTGCCTCGATGACGCTGAGGCCGAGGGGGGCTTCGGTGGTGTCCATGAGGGCGTCGAGAAGCTCCCGCAGGGACGTGACCTCGCGGTGGGCGACGCCGTAGCCGGCGCACAGCTCGCTTATCGACGCCCCGTGGGGCGTACCGAAGGCCCGCTCGAAACTCGCCCGCAGCGGCTCGGCGCCGATCTCCAGGGTCTCGAAGATGCCGCCGCCGTCATCGTTGGCCACGACGATGGTGAGGTTCTCCGGGTGCGGCTCATTCGGCCCGATGAGCAGCCCACCGACGTCATGGAGGAAGGTCACGTCCCCGAGCAGCGCCACCGTCCGCGGGGCGCGCGGCTCATCCGGGTGCGCCGCCTGCGTGGCCAGCGCGACACCGACGGCCTGGGACACCGACCCGTCGATACCCGCCGCACCCCGCGGCGCGTACGTGTCCACCCCGTCGAACGGCAGCCCCACCCAGCTGGCGTCACGCACCGGATTCGACGCCCCCAGCAGAACCGTGTCGCCGGTGCCCAGCGTGTCCGCCACCGCCGCCGCCGCGTGCAGACCGGTGAACCCGAACTCGGGATCCTCCAGCGTCGTCCGCACCGCGTCCGCCGCCAGCTCCGAGGCCGCGTCACAGATGGTCAGCCACTGCTTCGACGGTCGACCCGTGACCTTCACCGTGGTGCCACGGGTGGCGTCCGGGCGCGGATCCGTGAAGTCGTCGGTGCGCGACAGCGTGATCAGCTCGATGTCCGGATCAGTGATCAGCCCCAGCACATCCCGGTGCAGCGTCGGATGGCCCACCACGATGACCTGCTCCGGCTTCGTGTCCACCACGTAGTTGTTCGCGCTGACCTGCTGCTTACGGAAGATCGCCGCCGCCAACGGATGCACCGGCTTGTCCGGCGCCGGTGCCGACGGCTCCGCGATCGTGGGAACATCCTCCAGGCCCTCCACCGGCCAGGCCTCATCACCTGCAATGACCAGGGTGTTACTGTCCAGGTCCACGGCGACCTCGCCGTGATTCGTGGAGGTGGGCACCGGGGAACGCCGCAGCGTCCGGCTGCCCTGGGGTGCCGGCAGCTCCTCACCGACCAACGGGTTCTCCAGCGCCACGTTGATGTGGACCTGGTTGGTCGTGGTGAACGCCTCGGCGATGGCCGGGATGTCCCCACCGGACTCCACCTGGGTGGTCTCCGCGTACACCCCGAACAGGCCGACCTGGTCGATGGTCTGGCTCGCCCCCGTCCCCTGCAGCCGTCGGGGCCGATCCGCACTGATCACCGCCAGTCGCGTGTGCGAATAATGGGCCTCCACCATCGCCGGCACCGTGTTCGCCACCGCCGTCCCCGACGTCATCACCACCCCCACATGCCTGCCCTGCACCCGGGCCATCCCCAGCGCCAGGAACGCCGCACTGCGCTCATCCAGCCGCACATGCACCCGGATGTCACTGCGCGCCAGCAGCGCCAGGCTCAACGGCGAGTTCCGCGACCCCGGGCACAGCACCACATCACTGAGGTGACGGGACAGCTGCTCGGCCACCCGGACGGCCAGGTCCATCGAGGACTCGTTACGCGACGGCTCGTTGTTCGACATGGCTCCCGAGTCTACTGCGGCGGGGCGTGGTGCCGAACTTCCCGGAGCCCTGCGATCCCCGCCCAAGTGCACACGGTTTACCCGCTGGCATCGCACTGATCGGGACAAAGCGTGGACAATAGGGCACCGGGGTTCCGACGTCCCACCCGGTCCGGCCGATTGCACACGCTTTGCCCGTCCACAGGCCCAGGAAACACCCACATCGTGGACAATAGGGCGAGACGGGGAACCTTCTCCCCCTCGGCGGAGTCCAACATGGCATGAGCCACTGGACCACGAAAGAACTCCTGCGCGACGGGGCAACCAAGCATGACATCGCCAGGCGGGTGGCGACCGGTCAGTTGTACCGCCTCAGTCGCGGCCTGTACACCTCAGCCAGACCCGAAGGCCGTGATGCACTGAAGGCGATAGTTCACCAGTACCCGGCGACCATTTTCACCGGACACACAGCTGCGGCCGTCTACGGCCTCGGATCAGTCAGCGCTCCAGCCACAGGACTGGTACCCGGGGATCACCGGTCAATCTCCACGCCTGCGATGACTCTGACCCGCTCCCGTCAGCGTCGCCACCGGATCGTCGACGGGCTGCCGGTGACCACGCCGGCGGCGACGATCGCCGCACTCGGCCGGGATGACCTCACCGCGGTGAAGTTCCTGGAGCGCCACTACGACGGGCTGAAAGGCGCGGACCGGTTCGCCGCGGATCTCCGGGCGATGCGACCGGAGCAGCGCGCCGCCCTGGATTCTGTCCTGTCGAGGGCGGTGATCGGGGCGTCGAGTCGGATGGAGCGGTTGTTCATCCTGGATCTGCGCCGGAAGGGCCTGGACGTGATCCCCAACTTCCGGTTCGGGCCGTACACGTGGGACGGCGGGATCCCGGACGGGACGACACTGTTCGATCTGGACAGTTACCGGTACCACGGGCCGCACAAGGAGGACATGGGGGACATGGGGGACATGAACCACCGGACGTTCGTCATCGACCGGTGGAAGTCGAACCACGCGGAGATGTTCGGGTGGGGGCATCTGCAGTACACGGATTCGTGCCTGGCGTACCCGGACACCCGGGCCCACGCGCTGGCGGAGATTCTTAGCCTGGTGGAGCATCGCCGGTCACGTCGTCACCCGGAGGCGGTACCCGGGGGCGTCAACTCGGGCGTGTGGACCTTTCACGGGGAGTGGGGCTGATCAGGGTGCCGGTTCCGGGGCGCCGCCGGAAAGGCCTGAAAACGGTCGCCGGCACGGCCGCGCGAAAAGCTGCAAGCGGGCGTCCACAACCGGCCTACATAGGCTTTGACAGCACGCCTGCTTGCAGTTAAGGGGACCGGACTTTTTTCATGAGGATGGGGCCGTCGCGCCGACAGCATCATGACGCCAGGCCAGCCAGCCGGGGCGGTTCCCAGAAAAGCAGACGATGAGGCAGCACGTGGCTAAACCCGATCTCGGCGCCAAGCGCATCTGCCCGGAAACGGGCCGCAAGTTCTATGACCTGAACAAGGATCCGATCGTTTCGCCCTATACGGGGCAGTCCTATCCGCGCTCCTATTTCGAGCAGGCGCTCACCAGCAAGTCTTCTCACGCCACGGCCCGCAAGGCGGCCGCGGACGAGGAAGAGGAAATCGAAGAAGAGGTCGAGGATACCGCAGCGCCCGAAATCGTCTCTCTCGAGGATGCCGATGCCGAGGAATCGGGCGACGAGGAAATCCCCGATACCGAAGACGTCGAAGTCGACGAGGAACTCGGCGAGGATGACGCGGATGTCTTCCTCGAAGAGGACGAAGATGAGGACGATGAACTCGGCTTCGATGTCACCGACGACGAAGATCGTTGATTTGAAAAGAGATTTTGGCCGGCTGACCGCGTCAGCCGGCTGAACGAAAAAGTGTCATTTAGGCACTTGCAAGGCGACGGATCATCCAATAGGTTCCGCCTCGCTTCGGACGGGTCAATCCTCCGAGACCCGATGGAATGGGGCCTTAGCTCAGCTGGGAGAGCGCTTGCATGGCATGCAAGAGGTCAGCGGTTCGATCCCGCTTACCTCCACCAAAAGAACGCAGTACAAAGAAAGTCCCGTTCGTCTAGAGGCCTAGGACACGACCCTTTCACGGTTGGAACAGGGGTTCGACTCCCCTACGGGACGCCAGATGCAAGAGCGCCTCGAGTCGCGGTTCGACTCGAGGCGCTTTTTCTTTTCGGGCCGGTCGCGATCAGTGGCCGGCCGACCCGCGCAGTCGCCTGACGGCGTTGACCACCGCCAGCGTCAGGCCGCCCGCGACGATGCCGACGCCCGCGTTGGCCAGCATCGTCGTCAGCGCGGAAGCGAAGTCGCCGGCCGCCGGCAGCGTTTCGGCCCAGTGCGCGAAGACCTCGACACCGTGGTGCAAGGGCGCCAGGCCGTGCACGAGGATGCCGCCGCCGACGAGGAACATCGCGGCGGTGCCGGCGATCGACAGGAACTTCATCAGCCAGGGCGCGGCCGCGAGGATGCCGTGACCGAGCCGGCGCTGGAAGCGCGGCCAGGCTCCGTCGCCGCTGCGGCGGCTCAGGTACACGCCGGCATCGTCGAGCTTGACGATGCCCGCGACGAGGCCGTAGACACCGACCGTCATCAGCGCCGCGATACCGACCAGCACGCTCACGCGCGTCGCGAACGCCGCGGCCGCGACGGTCCCCAGCGTGATGACGACGATCTCGGCCGATAGGATGAAATCGGTACGGATCGCGCCGCGGATCTTGTCCCGCTCGTACGCGACGAGGTCCACTTCGGGATCGGCGACCGCCTTCACCAGTTCGCCATGGGCGACGGAGTCCGGGTCGCCGTTGTCCGCGGGTTTGTGCGCGATCTTGTGCCAGACCTTCTCGAAGCCTTCATAGGCCAGGAACAGCCCACCGGCCATCAGCAAGGGCGTGATCGCCCACGGGGCGACGGCGCCGTCGTCGATGAGCACGAGCTCCGCATCGGGTGCGCCGTCGGCGGTGACGGTGAAGGGGAGCCGGTCGCCGTCGATACGCACGCCGAGGGTGCGCAGGGCGTCGAGAATCGTCGACATCGGGCGGGTGCGGGCCTGCGGGTCGCCGTCGAAGACGACGGTGCCGGAGGCGAGCGCGGCGACGGGCGGGACGAAGCGCATGACGGTGCCGGCGAGGCCGCACTCCACCTCGCCGCCGTGGAGTGGTGCGGGGTCGATGCGGACGACGCCGTCGGTGTCGCGGATGCCCACGCCGAGGGTGCTCAGGGCTCCGGCCATGAGGGCGGTGTCGCGGGAGTGCAGGGCGCCCTCGATGGCGGAGGGGTAGTCGGCCAGCGCGGCGAGAATGTAGGCACGGTTGGTGATCGACTTGGAGCCGGGGATGTGCTGGGTCCACCGGATCGGTCCGTGAGCTGTGGGCGCGAGCCAGTTGTCGGTCATGTCGTCCATAATAGGGTCATGTGCGGTCGTTTTGTCCTGTTCACCACTGGTGAGTCCCTCCTCGCCCGCGCCGGCGAACTCCCCGGCGTCACCGAGGTCCATGCCCCCGAGGGCACGCCCGGGCCGCGGTACAACCTGGCGCCGACGCAGGTGGTGCCGGTCGTGCGTGTCGACGCCGCCGTGGCCACCGTCGCCCCCTCCCGCTGGGGTCTGCTCCCGCACTGGAAGAAGGACGAGACCGGCCCGCCGCTGTTCAACGCCCGCGGCGAGACGGTGGCCACCAAGCCGAGTTTCCGGGACGCCTTCCGGGCCCAGCGCGGGCTCATCCCCATGGACGGCTACTACGAATGGCACGACGACGGCACGGGCAAGCGGCCCTACTTCGTCAGCTCGGGGGAGATCATGTGGGCGGCGGCGTTGTGGGCGACGGGGCTGGGGAGGTTGTCGTCGACGATCGTCACCACCGCGGCCGTCGAGCCGATGGCGTGGCTGCACGACCGGCTGCCGCGGATCCTCACGGACGAGGAGATCGGGCAGTGGACCACCGGCACCCCGGAGCAGGCCGCCGAACTGCTGCACCCGACGCCGGTGGACTACCTGCAGACGTGGTCGGTGCGCCCAGTGGACCGGGCCGTGGGCAACGTGCGCAACGACTACGCGGAGCTGATCGCGGAGAACTGAGCCCCGGTCACCTCGGCCAGATCACGAGGGGACAGGGCGATGTCGAGCCCGCGGCGCCCACCGGAGACATAGACGGTGTCCGCGGCGGCGACGGAGGAGTCGATGAGGGTGGGCAGCGGATTCTTCTGCCCGATGGGGGATATCCCGCCGGTGACGTACCCGGAGGAGCGCTGGGCACGGGACGGGTCGGCCATGCCCAGACGCGGGACGCCGAAGGCCGCGGCCGCCTTCTTCAGCGACAGGGAGCTGGTCACCGGCACGCAGCACACGCCGAGGCCGGAGCCGAGGTCGACCACCAGGGTCTTGAGGATCAGGCCCGGATCCACGTCGAGGGCCGCGGCGGCGTGCTCGCCGAAGTGGGACGTGCCGGCGGTGAAGGTGTGCAGGTGGTGGGGGACGGCGGCGTCGACAAGCACGCGGACGGCGGCGGTCGGCGCGGCCCGGCGGTTGCGTCGTGGTCGTGCGGCGGCGCGGTAGAGGATACGAATCGAGTCTCAGTGGAACGCTGATTGGGAGGACGGAACGATGAGGTGCGTCAGACGCGGCGTGATGTGGCTGGTGGCGATGGTGGCGGTGGCTGTCCTGCCTGGACTGGGGCTGGCCCAGGAGGATCCGGTTGCGCCGCAGACGCAGGAGACCGTCCTTGCGGAGGAAGCCGTCGCCCCGACGGCGCCGGTCTCGCGCGTGCCGCCGGTCGAGCCGCCCGTGCCGGTGCCTGTGACGGATGTCGTGCTCACGCGAAGCGACGTGCAGGTGACCGTCGCCGGCACGGTGCGCGACCTGACCACCGGTTACGGGGGCATTCTGGGCGACAACTATGGCTATATCACCTACGACACCCTGGAGTGGCTGCACCAGCCGGATAGCCTGAATGTGTTGTACGCCGTCGTGGCCGAGAACGCCAACGATGAAGGCCATATCCGCGACATGGCGACCACGATCACCGACAAGCTGGAACGCAACGGCATGACCGTGTATCGGACGGGCCTCTC
>ENA-UOUL01004755-UOUL01004755.1-bioreactor-metagenome-genome-assembly--contig:-NODE-4755-length-12251-cov-2.876951_pt1 | contig 12251 bp, 11 predicted proteins | sample MGYA00249838_ERZ747220 | MGnify/ENA primary metagenome ERZ747220 (study PRJEB28778, sample SAMN05720191) | bioreactor metagenome | isolation source: Anaerobic biogas reactor | place: USA:Washington...
GTGAGCGCGCGAAGCGGTGTGGGCTGGACGACCCAGGGGCATACGGGCGAAGACCTCTTCTTCTATTATTATGGTATCGACAGACCTCTGCGGATGACAGAGAACTCTGACATAGCCCATATCACCGCAAAGGCGATGGGATTCGCCCTCGCCGATGTGGACAGACGCCTTTTCATCCCCGCCGACGAGGCTTTCAATGGAGTCGGAACATCGGTGACCCTGGACCGCAGGGACTCCCGCAACATGGTCCTCATCGTCGAATCGGCGGGCAAGAGGGCGGAGCTGCCCCTGAGCAAGAACATCATGAAGATAAAGGGAAAGACGGAAACCACCCGCACACTGGAAGGCATCACCGTCCTCGCCCCCCAAACGGGCAAAGTCTACATCCCCCGGCAGGCGGTGGACATCTTTAAGAATGTTCAATAGTTCAAGAGTTCAAAAGTTCAAGAGTAAAAGACAAAAAGGGCACCGGCGCCTTCGGCAGGTGTACGAATTCCCTTGGCAGCCGACCCCCTTCGCGGTCTTTCCCTTGAACCCTTGAACCCTTGAACCGTTTTTCAGGTTCTTAGCTTCTTCCCCACCTTGGCCTCGACGGAGGCTATCTTTCCTTCGAGCCTGCCTGAGGCGCCTTTGCGGATGTCGAACTTGACGGTGGAATAGATGCGGCCGCAGTCGGGTTCCAGTTGCTCATAGCACTTCTTTATGAGGGACAGGGCTTCGTCCATCGTGTCTGTCTCCACGACGGTGCCCATCGGAGTGAGGCGGTAAGCGGACGTACCTTCGTCGATCACCTTGAGGAGTCTCGACACAAAGGCGCTCACGCTTTCACCCTTGTCTGTGGGAAACATTGCGAATTCAAATAGAACGGACATGAAAGGCCTCCTTTTCCAGGTGCGGGAAGCAGCAGTGATCCTCTGTCTTTCTTTCCGGCTCCCCGTTCTGTATACTAGTATAAAGCATTTCGAAAAGGATGGAAAAATGGCTGTCAAGCGCAGAGGGTTCAAGATATTTCTCGTTTGTTCGACGGTGGTTCTCTGTCTCGCTCTGATCGCGGTCGCCCTTCTCGTGAAGTATGCCAATGTCATCGCGAAGAGCGGTATCGAGAAGGCCCTGGGCAAGGATTTCTCGATAGGGAGCATCGAGCTGAGATGGGGAAGCGTCCGCGTCCGGGACGTTGCAATGAAGGAAAGGTCCGGCAGAGAGGTGATAAAGGTCGAGGGTCTTGTGGTCAAGGCAGACTTCATGGGCCTTCTGAGGAAGAAGTACATCATCTCCAGCGTTCTGGTGGAAAAGCCTTACATATATGTCGAGGTCAACAGAAAGGGCGATCTCGTGAGCCCCGTCTTCCCGGTGGGCGATGAAAGAGCAGGGGGGGGCGGGAAAAAGGCGGAGGATACACGCCGGCCCGAAGAGAAACGGCTTCCGGTGACACTCAAGAAGATCGTCATCGTCAACGGTTCCGTGGACTATCTCGACCACAAGTCGCCGAGGGTTCCCGTCATGACAAGGGTGAGGAAGATAAACGCGGAGATGCGCAACCTGACGGTGCCTTTCACGAACGATCTCACGCGATACATCCTCACGGCCACCGTTCCTGAGGGCAGGGCCACGGCGCGCGTGAAGAGCGAAGGCGGGATCAGGCTCCAGAGCAAGGACATGGAGTGTACGACTGCGGTACGGGAACTCGACATCACGCATTTCAGGCCCTACTACCATGGAAGCCGGAGCATAAACGTCACCAAAGGATTCCTTGATCTCGACGTGCGCGCAAAGATCATCTCCCGCAGGATCAACGCGCCGGGAAAGGCGGTGCTCAAGGGCCTGGAATTCGGGAGTGGTTCCGGTCTGGGCGACAGGTTCATGGGCGTGCCCGTCACGCTTGTCGTGGCCTTCCTGAAGAATCGCTCCATATGCCGCCGTCTTCAGGGGAAAGCTGCCTGACCCAAAAAATGAGAACGCCGGCAGCGGCAGAAAACACAGAAAGAACAGGGCAGCTGAAACTGTTCTTTTTGTCCTGTCGGGCAAACGGTTCTTTTTTTCCATGGAATCCTCCCCTTTTTTCCCTGACGGTTTCAGGGGGAAGACCAAATATCTTTCCTCAGGACAGGCCGAAGGCGCGGGCTCAAAATGCCCCGGGTCAGCTTCCGGTTCGTATCCGCTCGGTTATGCGTTCGAACTCCTTCATCAGTTCCTGGTCATACACAATTGAAAGGTCAGGAACGGCGAATCCGAAAACCCCCTCCAGGGTACTCATGGAGATCTGAATGAGGGAAATCAGATCACTGCCTGTTTTCACTGTATCGTACGTATTCTTTGCGACAAAATGATCCCGTCTCAGCCTGCCCACGGCATCCCTGAGTGAATTTTCCTGTCCCCTGAGATACTTCCTGTAAAGCTCAGCAGTCTTCACGGTCCGTTCATTGGCCTTCACGTTGACCTCGAGCACCTGCCTGGTTTTCTCGTCAGTTCCCGGCTTCGCGAGCATCTGCCTTGCTTCCTCCCCCAGCTTCTTCGCCGAGGTCATTATTGCTTCCAGGCGAGGTATGTACTCTTTTCCTATTTTATCCAGCACGTCGAGGTTCGCCTGAAGGTAAAGATCAACAAGCACCATGTGGACGCCCGTATATTTCCTGGCTGACTGCACGTTTCCCTGTCCGCCTCTGAGCAGGTCCACTATCTGCAGGTTGATCTTCCGGATGCTGTCGGCGGCCAGAAGAAGGTACAGAATATCGTCTCCGCTCACGCTGGAGAGTAGGATATCGAGCTGGCGCTCCTCTACTTTGACACCCATTGCCTGCAGCGAGTCTTTCATGCCTTTTTTCAGCTCGTCTTTTCTCGTGCTGAGATCCGTTATTTCTTCTTTCAACTTCTCTATTTTTCCATCGATCTTCGCCCTTGTTTTTTTCAACGGGTTCCAGCTTTTCTCCGGAGCGGTGATCCGCTCCTTCTGTAGCTGCGAGATCTCATCCCCTGCCCGCCCGATCTTCATCTCCAGCACACCGTATTCCTGTCTTGAATTGTGCAGTTCCGATCCGATGAGGATCTCGAAGACCTCGTCGAGAAGCTCCTCGTATTTTTTTGTGTTGGATTTCCGGTCCTCGCCGAAAAAACTTGATTCCGGAAGTTCCTTCTGCCTGTCAAAAAGCTGCAGCGACTTCTCAAGCTTCGGCATTGCCTTTTCCCAGACTTTCGCAAAAAAGGAATCGGCCGCTTCGGCTCCGGGAACTGCCGGTACAGAGAACAAAAGGCTTATCATCAGGGTCAATGCTGTCATGATTTTCATTCTCATCACCTCATTGCATTAATCTATCACAAACACGGGCGAAAAGGGAAAGCATTTTTACCTGTCCTCACCTCTGCTTTTATGGAAAATTCAAGGTGATATACTGCATAATAATAAAAGTGTTTCCTGACAGGAGGTGCCTGCACTGTGAAAAAAGTCAGCATTCTCAACCATGTCATAGGTCCCGTCATGCGGGGTCCCTCCAGCTCTCACACAGCCGGACCATGGCGGATAGGCTGTATGGCGCGCCGGCTTCTCGGCCGCACTCCCGAAAGGGCGGTTTTCTCGTTCCACCCGTCCAGTTCCCTGGCCGTGTGCTACCACGACCAGGGGAGCGACCTGGCGTTCACTTCCGGACTCCTTGGCCGATCCCTCACCGAACCTGATTTTTCTTCCGTTCTTTCTCTCGCCCCGGGTCTGGGACTGGATATTTCCTTTGAATGCCGCACATTCCCTGAAGCGGACCACCCCAACAGCTCACTCCTTACCCTGTGGGGAGGGGACAGGAAGCTGGTGATCCACAGCCGTTCAACGGGAGGTGGTTCATTTGAAATAGCATCCCTGAACGGTTTCCCCCTCCTGATCACCGGAGAACGGCATGAACTTCTCCTTTCAGTCTCCGTGAACGAGGTTCCTGATCTCCCGGAGATCCGGGGGGTGGAATGCGAACTCATCCGTTCCGGTGAAGGATATCTGATCCACGCTTCGTCCGGAAAGCCCATGCCGGAAGACCTGTTCGCGGGACTCCCGGGAAAAGCTGAAGGACATACCGTCTTTGCCGCAGAGCCGGTGATGTTTCCCATGCCCGGTACTGGGCTCTGCTCAACGGCTGCCGGCATGATTTCAGCCGCGGAACAAACCGGAATCTCCCTTGGAAAAGCTGCCCTTGCCTATGAAGAGGAACTCCTTGGCATTGACAAAGCCATTCTTCAAAGGGAGATGTCCCACAGGCTGGCAATAATGACCGCCTCGGTGAAACAGGGATTTTCCGACGATCTTCCCATGAAACTGCTCCGTCCCTCTGCGGGAAAACTATGGAAATCAGCGGAAAAAGGCAGCCTCTTCGTCGGCGGCCCCCATGCCAGGGCAGCGATCCGCTCCATGGCCGCGCTCCATGTATGCGCATCCGGCGGCGTTGTCTGCGCGGCTCCCACCGGCGGCGCTGCAGGAGTGATCCCGGGCGTCCTGGTCACACTGGCAAATGATCTTCACGTTCCGGAGGAAAAACTACTGGATGCCCTGTGGGCTGCCGGCGCCATCGGCATGTTCCATGACAGCAGAAGTACTTTTGCCGCCGAGGTGGCAGGATGCCAGGTGGAAATAGGCGCCGCAGGCGCAATGGCTGCGGCAGCCGTTGTTGAGGCCGCAGGCGGCACACCCCGCCAGGCGTGCGATGCGGCGGCCACAGTTTTCCAGAACGTAATGGGGTCCGTCTGCGACCTCATTCAGGGAGTTGTAGAAATCCCCTGCCACAGCCGGAACGCCGCACTCGCATCTCAGGCTTTCCTTTGTTCCGACCTTGTTCTCTCAGGCTACACGAGCCCGATACCCCTCGACGAAACCATCAGCGCAGTGGACAGCGTGGGGAGAATGCTTCCCGAAGAACTCCGCTGCACATCCAGGGGAGGGCTGGCTCTCTGCCCATCGGCACGTGCCATGCCCCGCCTCGACAAAACCAATTCCAACCAGGGAGGAAAACAATGACAGCCATATTGACAAGCATTTCAGACGGAATCGGAACAGTAGCACTCAATAGGCCGGATGCCATGAACACCTTCAACACGGAACTGGCCTCCGGACTCAGCGATGCGCTCCTTGCCATGGAGGCGGACACGTCGGTCCGCGTTGTGGTCGTCACCGGTACAGGCAAAAATTTCTCCACCGGCATCGACCTGAAGGAGTATCTCGCAAAAGAACGCCATGAAATACGGGACTTTTTAGCGCTGATGGACCGCCATAACCACGTGCTGGCAGCAATGACGAAGCCGGTGATCGCATCAGTCCAGGGGTATGCCCTTGCCAACGGGACCGGACTCGCTCTCGCCTGCGATTTTATTGTGGCATCAGATGACGCGGTTTTCGGCACCACAGCAGTGAATGTGGGGCTCATCTGTCTAGAGCCGGGATACCAGCTCGCCCGGTGGATCGGTGAAAAACGGGCGCTTCAGTATGTCCTTACCGGGGATCTCATTCCTGCTCATAAGGGAAAGGAACTTGGATTTATCTACGATGTGACATCAAGGGAACACCTTGAGGATACTGTGGGAAAGCTTGCGAAACGTCTTGCTTCCAAGAGCGCTCTTTCTCTGAAAACGGGGAAGAGGGGCTTTACTTCCATGTCCTGCCTTCCGGTGGATCGTGCTGTCGAAGTGGGCGGAGAGCTCTTCTCTGCTCTCGCCGCATCCGAGGACGGAAGGGAAGGTGTGGAAGCATTCCTCGCCAAGCGCCCGCCCGTCTTTCGAGGCCGCTGACCGGCACTGGGAACCGGGAAAGAAAGCCGGATCCCTGCAATCCATGGCACGATCAACATGTATGCCCTGAAGCACATGCGGTCCCGGGCATACATGTTGATCGTGCGCTTCGGACCGGCTGCCCCCGTATTCAACTTTGCTGTGGAGGAACAGGATCTACAGATCGTCCCTCCACAGCGGCATTGTGGAGCACCTGGGGCCTCCGCCTCCCTTCACCAGCTCGTCGGCATCAACAGGCACGACCTGTATACCTGCTTTTTCAAGGGCCTTGATGGTACCGGTATTCCTGTCCCAAATACAGACACGCCCCGGCTCAAGGGCGAAAGTGTTTCCCCCTGACCCCGCTCTCTGTTCCGAGAAGGCAACCGCTTCGCTTTCCTCTCCCCCGACCTTGATTATCCGTACGGACTTCAGCTTCAGCACCTTCTTAATGGCACCGAAAAGGGAGTTTTCCCTGCGGATCCGCAGTCTCTCCCCCTTTCCCCGGGTGATATGAAGCACGGTGATCTTCTTTTCGATGTACGGAAAAAAGAGAAACGCATCATGGTCGATCATGTTCAGGAACATGTCCACGTGAACGTTCAGGCCGATGGAATCCTGTGGGCCGAGCCTCTGGTTTTCGAAGACAAGCGCCAGCACGTCCGTTATTTCCCCCGACTCCATGGTTCTCTTCGCGATCTTTTCTATGGACGCAGGATGGGTCCTCTCGTTCACCCCGATGACGAACACATTCCTGCTGTAGCAGTGAACGTTTCCTCCCTCCACAGGCGCGTCATCCTCATCCGCAGCCCCGTACCATGTTTTCCATCCCGCATCATTCAGCAGGGGATGGCGGCGGAATATGGCCCTGAGACAGGGGGGTTCTTTCATCCTGTCCCTGTTCAGCATTCTTCCGAAAATCATCCCGTCCCCCAGTACAGCCCCGGAATCCCTGGAATAAAGTACATTTGTCATGGGAAAAAGGCACCACTCACTCGTTCTGTCCGCAAGATCCCTCAGGGACACTTCCCCCGTCTCCCTGCTCAGTTCGTCCTTCGTCATTCCGAAGAATAACTGCTCTACCAGAGCGTCAGGAGAAAGTCCTGACAAAAATTCCAGAAGCACTTCCAGGGTCTGATCGGAGACAAAGGAACGTTCAGCATCCAGTATTCGGGGAAGCCACTCCTCTTTCATTCCGGGCAGAGCAAAAACATCCCGGAGGAGATCCTGAAACAGAAACACCCTGGCACCATACGACTCTACCGCGGCCACCCATTTCCGGTGCTCCTCCGCCGCCTTTGCGGGGCTCGGAACGGCGTCCCACGAAAGGGATCCCACGTTCAGTGGAGTACACCGCTCTATCCCCTTTCCCGGGGGCTGCATGATAACCGCCCTGAGTTTTCCTATCTCCGAACTCACCAGAATCTTCAGTTTTTCCACGGCAGAGCCCTCCCCCTCGACTGAATCCACCCCATCAGCTGTACAGGTCGGTACTCAGGTATTTCAGGCCTGAATCACACACGAGAAACGCGACGGTGCTCCCTTTTTCCCTGCCCCTCAGAAGCGAAACCGCCGCCTGCAGGTTCGCACCGGAGGAAAAGCCTGAAAAAATACCTTCCCAGCGGGCAAGAGCCCGTGACCCTTCGGCGGCATCTTCGCTGCCCACCGCCAGGTAATCCTCCACACTTTCCGGGTCGATGAAAGGAAGATCCCTGCTGTATCCTCCGCCCTGGATCTTGTGGTTGGGATCTGTAACTTTTTTCCCTGCGAGCCACGCCGCCGTGTCCGGCTCGACAACGTAGCACCGTATGGAAGGATCGTGTTTTTTCAGTGCCCTGGTGCACCCGGCGAAAGAGCCTCCCGTTCCGGCGAAGTCCACAAAGGCGTCGATCCTGCCTTCCGCCTGTTCCCACATCTCTTCGCCGGTGCCGAACTCGTGGGCCCTGACATTCCCTTCCAGCAGGAACTGGTCAGCCCTGAACGCGTTCTTCTCCCTGACGATGCGCCGGGCCTCAGCCTCCACAAGCTCAAGGTCCTCGCCGGAAACCTGTCCCGGAGGAGATCCCGGCGCCTGTTCCACAAGTACGACCTGCGCTCCAAGGGCAGCCATCATCCGGGCCCGTTCCATAGAATTGCCCCTGGACATGACAGCGGTAAAAGGATATCCCTTCACGGCACACACAATGGCAAGCCCAGTTCCGGTATTCCCGCTCGTAAGTTCCACGACGGCCTGGCCGGGAACAAGGCGACCGGACTGTTCCGCTTCCTCTATCATTCTGAGGGCGATCCTGTCTTTCTTGCTGAAGCCCGGGTTCAGGTACTCCAACTTGGCGTAGAGGGTACCTTCAAGCCCCCAGGCTTTCACCAGCCGGTCAAGCCTTACCAGAGGCGTGTTTCCTATTGCCCCGAGGACGTTTTCAAGCGCTTTTTCCATTCTGATTCACGCTCCCCTCTGCCTTTGCGGCATGCATATTCTCTCAGCAAACGACCTTCCCCTGCAATAGGGTCCGTCCAAAACCATTGCAAGCCACCTGCCATTGATACGTTTTCCCTGATTGACACGGAGACTGGGAAACTCCATACTTTTTTTAACTCGCAGCATTTCGGGGAGGCAGGACGTCATGGAAAACATCAAGATCATCCTCTGGGGAATCGGAACAATGGGAACGCTCATGGCAAAAATCCTTGCAGGAAAGGAAGGGGTCGAACTGGTCGGGACCCTGGACTCATCGCCCGGAAAAGCCGGGCGGCCTCTCAGTGAAATTACGGGGATCAGCGGACACGAAAAAATCAACGTATCCCGGGATACCGAAGAAGTGCTTTTAATGGATGCAGATGTCGTTCTTCTCGCTGTTTCTTCCTTTATGGGAGAGACGCTGGAGCCCATCAGAAAGATAATTCAAAACGGCAAAAATGTGATAACCATCGCTGAAGAATGGGCATATCCACGGCTGACCGCCCCGAAAGAGTCCGGGGAAATCGATGCCCTTGCAAGATCACGGGGAGTCACTGTGCTGGGAACGGGGGTCAATCCCGGTTTTGTGCTCGATACACTGATAATAGCCCTTTCAGGTACATGTTCCAGCATCCGGAAGATCTCGGCGAAAAGGATAAACGACCTATCCCCCTTCGGACCGACGGTCATGAAAACACAGGGTGTAGGCTGCACCCCGGAGGAATTCCGCCGCGGGCTTGAAGACGGCACAATCGTAGGCCATATAGGCTTCCCCCAATCAATACACATGATCGCATCTTCACTGGGGATCAGGCTCGAAAAAATCACCCAGTCCATTGATCCGATCATCTCCGGGATCCACAGGAAAACCGCCTGCGCAGACGTCAGGCCGGGACAGGTTGCGGGCTGCAGCCATCGTGCCGAAGGCTGGTCGGGAGGGGAACCGGTCATCATCCTCGAACACCCGCAGCAGGTTCAGCCGGATGCCGAGGGAGTTGAAACAGGAGACTACATAAACATCGAGGGGATCCCGAACATCCAGGTCGCGATCAAGCCGGAAATACCGGGAGGAACGGCCACCGCAGCTCTCGCCGTGAATATGATCCCCCAGGTCATAAATGCCCCGGCAGGACTGGCTTCGATGGCGGAGCTTCCCGTACCGTCCGCACGGCTGGCCAATTTCAGGGAATTTCTAAAATAAAGGTCAGGAGGCATACCCTCCCGACCTTTATCATTCTTTAATCACCCAGAAGCTTCAGCACCACGTCGAGCAACACTTCGGCTCCCGCAGCCATGTCATCCTCCGAAGTGTGCTCATCCGGATTATGGCTGATCCCGCCGACGCTCGGAACAAATATCATTGCGGCCCTGCACATCCTGGCCATCATCTGGGCATCGTGCCCCGCTCCGGACACCATGCGCATGGAAGAAAGTCCCCTCGCCGCCGCCACCTTTTCTATCTCGTCGGCAAGTCCCCTGTCAAAGACGACGGGATCGAACCGCACAAGGTGCTCGGCAGATATCCGGACCCCCTCTTCCCCGGCTGTCTTCTGAAGAAACTCCGCGAGTTTTTCCTCGGCCTCTGTCAGCCTGGTGCAGTCGGGGTCGCGAAGATCGACTGTAAATACTGCCCTGGATGGGATAACGTTCACTGCCCCGGGTTCAAAATTGATGGTCCCGATGGTGGCGAGCGTAGTTCCCGTTGAAACCGCCAGGTCCCTCAGGAAAACTGAGACACTGGCGGCGGCATATCCCGCGTCGTGGCGCATGTTCGTGGGGGTCGTTCCCTCGTGGTTCGCCTTCCCCGTGATCGAAACACGCCACCAGGAAATACCCTGTACTCCCTCCACCACCCCGATACGTATTTTTTCCGTGTCAAGCCTCGGTCCCTGCTCCACGTGAAGTTCAAGGTATTCCGAAGGAATAAGAAATCCCGGCTCTTCATTTCCGTTGTACCCAATCCGTGAAAGCGCCTCACCCACGGTGGTCCCCCCGTCATCCTTCACAGAGAGGGCTTCGTCCGCCGGAATACCTCCCACAAAGGCCAGTGAACCAAGCATATCCGGCTGAAATCTCACCCCTTCTTCGTTGGTGAACGCTGCAACTACAAGGGAACGCCCGGGAATACAGCCGGCTTCGCGAAAAGCCCTGGCAACCGCCAGTCCCGAAAGCACACCGTAGCATCCGTCGTAAGGCCCGGCATGGATCACCGTATCGATGTGAGATCCTATCATCAGGCTGTCCTTGCCCCCGTCTTTCCCCTCAAGGATACCGAAAATGTTTCCGAAACGATCCACCCTCACATCCAGGTCCAGTTCCTTCATCCACTTCACGAGAATATCCCTGGCCTTCCGGTCTTCTTCTGTCAGGGTCAGCCTCGTCCTTCCCCCAAGCGGATCGGCCCCTATCAAAGAAAGCGTCCTTATATGATCAAAAAGAATATCACCGCGGATTTCGGGCCGCGGTTTCCCTGTTCCGTCAGACACAGCCATGCCTCCTGTCCTGTCTGTAGTTCCTCTTCCAGATACTGGATCGTATTAAAAAAGTGTACCATGTGCTCTTCAAAAGCCGAAGAGAAAAGCTCTTCCTGTTCTGGAAGAACGTTCACCCGGTTCCCGTGCTGTCAGCCGCATCACATTCCTCCTGGGGGGCCGGGCCTTAGGCCAAGAAAGAGCTCCCGTTCCGGACCGCTGTCCCTTCCGGGAGCAAAGGGAACAGCCAGAGGTTCGAATCCCGCCGCTCCTATCAGCTCAAGCCACACTGACCTGGGGAAGAGCCCCATCCAGTGGCGGTCTTGGGCTACCTCCACGCTCCCGTCCCGGTCCCTCAACATATAGGCCATGTCGGCCACGTACATTTCCGCCCCGGGATCAGGGATCCATCGCCATTCGAGATAGCGCACTGCACGGCCATCTTTTTCGCTGCCTCCCGTCTCCGTGCCGGATTCGAAAGTTTCGGCCACAAAATCCGGCTGGAAGAGGGCCGCTCCCCCATGGGCCGTATGGACGAAGGCGGTTGTGAGGGCGTTAACGAGATCGGTTCGGCTTCTCATGTAATTCACCGCATCATGGAGAAGAACGCAATCGAACACCTGCCTGAGCCGGATGGATCTCATGTCTCCCTGCACATGCCTGCATTCCGGGTTCATGCGGCGGTTCAGTTTCACCATAGCCGGCTCCTGGTCCACCAGGGTGCAGGAAAAAGAGCCCTTCAGGTACGCCGCATTGTGACCCGCGCCGCTGCCGAGATCAAGGAGAGTGCGGGGAGTCCGACGGCAGTAAAACGTGAAAAGACTGCGGTAGAAACCAGCCTCTTCCTCGTAGTCCTCCACAGGCGTCAAAAGGGGGTACCATTCCGCCAGTTCACGGTAGAGTTTGAGATGCGGCACCGAAGCCACTTCGTTTTTTCTCTCCATGTCCATCCCCTTCTACCCCGTATTCCTCCGGTCACAGGCTCATCCCGAAAGATATGCCGGGACATTCAGTCCTACCGATGCGCGACAAAAAACTCGTAAGCGTAACAGTTCGAGTGCTTCCGGTGCATTTCGGGCTCCCGGGCCAGAATGTCGATCACGGCCAGAGCTTCGGCGATCACGGTCACAGACGGTGCAGTCTCGGTCACGAGGACCACCATACCGGTCCCCACCGACAATCCACGGCCATGTTTGCCATCGGGTGCTCGGGCCTGCCCGTTCCGCGGCCCGGCGGGTACCGCCACCGGTGGGGATCGGCGCCACCATCTAGGTTTCGGGCATGACCCACCCCAAGCTCGGAGTCACCTTCGCCAGCCTCATGCCGCTCGGGCCCCAGACCGCGGTCGAGACCGCCAAGCAGGCCAAGGCGCTCGGCTACTCGTCGTACTGGACCGCCGAGACCACCGGGCCGGAGGCGTTCTCCGTGCTCGCCGCAGCCGGGGCCGCCGCGCCGGGCCTGGGGCTGGGCACGGGCGTCCTCGCCCTGCAGCTTCGAACCCCGATGCTGGCTGCCATGGGAGCCGCCACCCTCCAGGCCCTCCACCCCGACGTCGACATCTGCCTCGGGGTCGGGATCTCTTCGCCGGTGGT
>ENA-UOUL01004756-UOUL01004756.1-bioreactor-metagenome-genome-assembly--contig:-NODE-4756-length-12250-cov-4.063173_pt1 | contig 12250 bp, 7 predicted proteins | sample MGYA00249838_ERZ747220 | MGnify/ENA primary metagenome ERZ747220 (study PRJEB28778, sample SAMN05720191) | bioreactor metagenome | isolation source: Anaerobic biogas reactor | place: USA:Washington...
TACTTCTGAAGCTGCATGGGCATGATGACGTGCGTGAATTCCTCGGGCCCCGCACCGACCGGCCGGATGACGCCCGGGCGGTCGCTGCGCGTCGTCTCCAGGACGACCTGCGGCGTGTCGATCACGTTCATGACATCCATCAGGTAGCGCACGTTGAAGGCGATCTCCACCGGCGTTCCCTCGACCAGCGCGTCGAGCTCGCTGAAGTTATCGCCCGCTTCCTGTGACGTCGCGCGGATCGCCAGTTGCCCCGGCTCCGTGTCGGTGCCCGGCGTGATGGTGAACACGACGCGATCGTTGGCGTCCCGCGCAAATAGGGATGCGACCTTCAAGGCGCGCAGGAACGCGTCCGTGTCCAACACCGTACGGGTGACACTGCTCTTGGGGATGATGGCGTTGTAGTCCGGGAACTTGGCGTCGATCAGCTGCGAGACGAGGTCCACCTGGTGGAACGCGCCCTTGTCGCCCTCGCCCTTGCCGTGCAGCCGGAACAGGATCTGGTTCCGCGCGCCGGCAACGACGAAATCAACCGGCCGGTCGCCGTCGGACTCGCCGCTGATGCGGCTCACCTCGGCCAGCGAGCGTGCGGGAATGATGATCGACGCGTCCGAGGGCGCGGCGGCCGGCAACATCGTGCGGCGCACGGAAAGTCGGTAGCCATCGGTGGCCGCCAGGGTGAGGCGGTCTCCCTCGAACTTCGCCAGCACGCCCGTCAGCGCGGGCCGGCTGGTGTCCTTCGCGTCCGCCGCGGCGAAGACCACCTGGTCGATGATCTGCCGGATGGTGGCAGGGGGCAGGCCCAGCGGCTGCTCGCCATCTGCGGTGGGGATCAGGGGAAACTCGCTCGCGTCGATCCCCTTGATGTTCGACTCGGACCGGCCACTCCGCAGGTGCACGCTCATGGTGCGTACGCTCAACTCCATGTCGATGCGACCCGGCTGCATCGAGTTGACCCAATCGGTGAGCAATCGCGCTGGCAGCGTCACCGCGCCGTCGTCCTCGATCTGACCGCCCAGCCAACAGCTCACCCCGACTTCGAGGTTCGTAGCCGCCAGTTTCAACCGGTCGTCGTCAGTGCTGAGCAGGATGTTGCTGAGCACGGGCAGGGTGCTGCGGGTAGCTACGGCGCGGCCCACGATGGCCAAGCCCTTGGCCAGGTTCTCTTGCAGACAGGAGACTTTCATGCGCCCGTCCTCCTTTGCGTGTTCGTGCGGTTGAGTATAGAGGCTTCGCGAGGCATCGTCAACCATCGCTGGGGCCAACCTCGACGTCCTTGAAGACGTGGACGCCATCGACGATGGGCCACGCGGCGCCGCAGCCATGGCATTCCCACCCCCCAGCCGCCCTCATCAGCGGCTCGTGGCCACACGACGGGCAGCGAAAGGTCAACGCTCCACCGGCGGCGACATCGCCCGCCTTGGTGGCCCGACACCGGTAAAAGTGGCTCGGCGCCAGCGCCAGGGGCGCCAGGGGCCGCTGTAGCGCGGCATCGAGTCTCGCCAGCGCGCCGGCGGGCAAGGCGCGCTTGAGGGCGCCGACGCGCAAGAGGGATACCGAGCGCGCCTGCTCTCGCGCGAAACCCGCCTCCTCGAGGCGCTGCCGCACCCACTCGGGATGAAAGTCCAAGTGCAGCGGCGCAAAGGCGTAGGGCTCCGGCGAAAAGGGGTTGGCGCCCCGCCCCAGCAGGTGGCGCGCCACGTTCTTCAGGTGGCGCTTGTTGGCGAACTCGAGCACAAAGGCGCCGCCCGGCCGCGTGGCGCGGGCGATCTGCCGGAACGCCAGGGGCACGTCCACCAGGTGGTGCAACACGCGCACCATCACGGTGGTGTCGACGGCGTCCGTCCCCAGGGGCAGCCGGTAGATGTCGGCCGCCACATAGGTGAAGCGCGCGTCCCCCAGGCGCTGCCGGGCGTAGCGCAACTGGGAGAGGGAATAGTCGAGCAGCACGACCTGACGGTAGCCGTCGTAGAGATCGGCGAGGCGCCCAAAGCCGGCCCCGATGTCCAGCAGGCGTTCGCCCTCGGGCGGCAGGAGGGCGCGCAGGGCGGCGCGCTCGGCGAGATCCTCGTACTCGCGCCCCTGCCCCTCCCAAAAGTCGGTGCGATAGGTGCTGTTCTCATAGTCGCAGATGGGGCGCTCGTCCCCGCCGTTCGTCGATGCTGTCACGCGGCCTCCGTGCCTGCGCCGATGTTTCACGTCAAACAATTGCGGCCTGCCGGCCCCCGTGGGCCGCCCCGCATTCTAGTGGCCTCGTCCCCCGGTGTCAATGCGGCATACGGTCCCTCCGCCTGCCAAGAAAAAAAGAATTCTCGGCTTACCATGATATTAAAAAGTATTATGAGTGATTTAAACAAATCAAACACAAACAAAGTAACAGCGAGAGAAGAAATCATGGTGCCCTTGGAGTCCTTGGTGCCTTGGTGGTTAGGCGCTCCCACCGCAATTGACACCCATGCCCGTCCCGTGTATACTGTCCCTTCGCAAATGCTCAGACCGTCTAGCCGCCGTCTGGAGGGATACCGTTGGCTAACATCAAATCCGCCATCAAGCGCATCCGCCAGAGCGAAAAGCGCCGCGTTCGCAACCGCGCCGTTCGCTCGCGCATGCGGACCTATGTCAAGCAGGCGAATACCGCCATCGTCACGGGCGAAGAGGACGCCGTGGAGGCCGTGCGCGCCGCCATCAGCGAGCTGGATCGCGCCGCGAAAAAGGGCATCATCCACTCCAACAACGCCGCCCGCCGCAAGTCGCGCTTGATGAAAAAGCTCAACGCCGCCGAGTAGGCGCTCCACGCCCCTTCGGCTGAAACCACCGATCACCGAGGACATCGCTGCCCCCAGCGGTGTCCTTTCGTGCTTCCCGATATCCTAGCGCGACAGGCGGTACAACCGCACCTCGCCTGCCGCATAGGCCGTCTCGAGCCACGTTTCGTACCACGCCAGCCGCTCCGCGTCCAGGCCGTACCGCTCCCGCTCGTAGGGACCCACGTACAGGTAGGTGGCGCCATACGTCCGCATGGCGCTCTCGACGGCGTCGCGATCCGCGTCGGTATAGATCGTCTCGAGATCGGCCAGCCGCTCCGCCAGCCAATCCGTGCTGCCCCGCCACTGGGCCTCGTGCCCCGGCCATCCGAGGATGGTGGGTACGCCCGTCCAGCCCGACAGCCGGCTGGTATCGGGACGGTACTCCTCCCCCGGGGCCTCCACCACCACGTCGTCGCCGTTGCCAGCGGCATCGAGCCAGCGATAGGCGCCGTACTCTGCCGGGCTCGTCTCGTGCAGGTACGCGCTGCCGTCCAGCGTCGCCACGCCCCGGTAGCCGTCGCCCCGCGTGTATGCCGCAGCGATGGGGTAGTAGAAAGTGAGCATCAACAATAACAGGGATGCATATACCGTATTACGCCGCCACCCGCCACGATGCCACTGCCGGTATGCCGCCAGCGTCGCACCCACGCCCATGAGCACCCACGCCTGGTAGTACAGTTTAAAGACGGTGTTCATGCGCGTGTCGAACAGGTCGCGCAGGTAGGCAAACTCGCACAGGTAGGCCAGCCCCAGCGCCAGGAGCAGTGCCACGCCGGCCATCCACCCGGCGGCGCAGGGCTCAATGTCCGAGTCGTGCGCCCACAGGAGCCGCGCGCCCAGCAGCGCCAGCACCACGCTCAGCGCGACCCACAGCGGCGATGCCGACACGGCGGCCACCCCCAGCCCCAGGATCAGCCGGCCCGGTCCCCCCAGCACCGCCGTCAGCGCCCAGGGAATCACCACGACGCCCGCCCACAGCGCCGCCGTGCGCCGCGCCAGCCCCCGGCGGCGCACCGTCCCCGCCGCCGATGCCGCTTCCACGACCACGGGAAGCAACCACGGCAAGAAGCACAGCGCAAAGGCGCGCAGCGGCGTCTTGGCATAGTACGCCAGCCCGACACCCTGCGCCTGGGAGCTGAGGTCGCGGTAGAAGGGGAGGTAGAGGAAGATGGCGGCCGCCAGCAGCCCCCCACCGAGGAGCGCGCCATCGCGCCAGGCGCGTCCGGCCGTCGCGCCTCCGTGCAGCCGCCCCCCGACGAAGCAGAGCGCCCCGAGGGCGATCCAGGTCGGCAGGTCCCAGGTATTGAGGAACCCCAACACGCCGAGCCCGAGTGCCACAGCGGCCAGCGTGACGCCATCGCGGCGCGACCGCGCCTCGCCCCGGCGCCCTAGCGCGTACAGCGCGCCGGCCAGCGCGATCCCCAGCATCTGGTAGGGGAGCGCCATCACGTGAGGGTGCAGGTCGCCGAGGACCAGGCTGAAGGCGGGGAACTCGGTGATCACGGTGGGGATCTTGCCGAGGATGTTGGCGTCCTGAAAGACGCGGCTGGCGCGCCACCACCAGGTCCCCTCGGGCAGCCAGGAGCCGGTGGGCGCCGCCTCGGCCAGGCCCGGCACGCCGAACCAGCGCGCTGCGGCATCAGAGAGCACGCCCCGCGCCCGCAGCGCCTCCAGGAGCCCCACCCCGTTCCCCGCCAGGGCCACCGCCACGCCGCCGAGGACGCCGGTCGCGTGCGTGGCGCGCCGACCCCGGTCGCCGTCCGACGCCCGCAGCAGGCCATAGAGGACGCCATAGCCCCCGACCACCGTCAGCGCCAGGGTGTGCGCCAGGCCCAGGTTGTAGCCGATGGCCGTCGGCACCCCCGCCAGCCGCCCGACGATGGACACCGTGAGGTAGCCCAGGTAGTAGTAGCTCACCGCGTGCCCCGCCAGCCAGGGGTCGTTGGGCGGGAGCCGCGGGCTACGCACCATGGCGTTGAGAAGAGCGAAATCCATCGGCTCTTCCGTGTGATCGATGGCCGGGTCGTGCGCCTTGTGGAGGGCGTAAAGCACCAAGAAGAGGGCGAACAGCGCCTCCACCAGCAGGATGTGGCGCCACTCGCGCCGCGCCTCTGTCGTGAGGTCGTTCCGGCCGAGCCACCACCCCGCCAGGCCCGCAGCGGTCAGGACGGCCGCCACACCCCACAGGGCGCCGTCGCTGTTGGGGATGACGCCGAGCACCCCCAGGAGCCAGTAGACGTACGACAGCGCCAGCAACCCCAGGGCACGCGCCAGCCCGTACCCCCGTCCGGGCAGGTCGCGCAGAACGCCGGCGGCCAGTGGCCAGGCCAGGATGCCCATCAGCGTCATCGTCGCCCACCAGCGCACCACCGCCGACACGAGGCTTCTCCTTCCGGGATGCAGCGATCCGTCCGTGCCCGATTCTAGTCGCCACCGAGGGCCATGCAAAGGAGTCCAGCCATCGCCCGCACGCCCTTTCGCACCGCGATACGGCGCTCGCCAGGTCGCCGCGGTCCAGATACCTCCACGCAAAACGGGGGGAGCCAGGGCTCCCCCCGTCGCGATTCCGAGCAGGTCCGGTGCTAGCGTCGCACGCGAAACGCCCCCATCCCGGCGAACCGGGCGGCGTCACCGAGCTGCTCCTCGATGCGCAGCAGGCGGTTGTACTTGGCCACGCGGTCGCTGCGGGCCGGCGCGCCCGTCTTGATCTGGCCGGTGTTCAGCGCCACGACGATGTCGGCGATGGTGGTGTCCTCCGTCTCGCCGGAGCGATGCGAGACGATGCTGGCCCAGCCGGCGCGGTGCGCCATCTCTACGGCGGCGATCGCCTCGGTGAGCGTGCCGATCTGGTTCACCTTGCACAACAGCGCCGTAGCCGCTTTCATCTCGATGGCGCGCTCGATACGGTCCGTGTTGGTCACCAGCAGGTCGTCGCCCACCACCTGCACCTTGTCGCCCACCGCCGCCACGAGCTGTGCCCAGCCCTCCCAGTCGTCCTCAGCCATGCCGTCCTCGAGAGAGATGATGGGATACTTGCCCATCCACCCGCTCCAAAAGTCCACCATCTCCTCACTGCTCAGGGCGCGCCCCTCACGCTGGAGGTTGTACTTGCCGTCCTCGTACAGCTCGGAGGAGGCGGGGTCCAGGGCGATCCACACGTCCTCGCCCGGGCGGTAGCCGGCCCGCTCGATGGCCTGCAGGATCACCTCCACCGCCTCGGCGTTGGAGCCCAGCGACGGGGCGAACCCGCCCTCGTCACCGACGTTCGTGCCGTACCCCTTGTCCGCCAGCACCTTGCGGAGGCTGTGATAGATCTCGGCGCCCCAGCGCAGGCACTCGGCAAAGGTTGGCGCGCCGGCGGGCATCACCATGAACTCTTGGAAATCCGTGCTATTGGCCGCGTGCTTGCCGCCGTTGAGGATGTTCATCATGGGCACCGGCAGCACATGGGCGTGCACGCCGCCGAGGTAGCGATACAGTGGGACGTCGAGGGCGTTGGCCGCCGCCTTGGCCACCGCCAGCGACACCCCCAGGATGGCGTTGGCGCCCAGGTTGCCCTTGTTCGGGGTGTCGTCGAGGCCGATCATGAACTCGTCCAGGGCGATCTGGTCCAGGGCGTCCATCCCCACCACCTGCGGGGCGATGACGTCGTTGACGCTCTCGACCGCCTTGAGCACCCCCTTGCCGTTGTAGCGCTTGGCATCGGCGTCGCGCAGCTCCACCGCCTCGTGGACGCCGGTGGAGGCGCCCGACGGCACCGCCGCCAAACCGAACCCACCCGATACGAGTTCCACCTCCACCTCGACGGTGGGGTTGCCGCGCGAATCCAAGACCTCGCGTCCCGTGACGTTCGCTATGAGCGTCATCTCTGTCCTCTCCTTCTGACTCCAGGTTGCTCGCCCCTCGTCCCCAGCCTTGCTTCGGGGTACAGGGAGAAAGAGCCGGCGACCCCTCACCCCCAACCCTCGTCCCAGAGTACTGAGTCCCGAGTACGGGGAGAGGGGGCAAGGGCGCCTCTGTCCGGCCCGACGATCAAAAACGGGGCGGCCACACGGGCCGCCCCATTGCATGCCGTCACGCGCTCAGCGCCCCTCCGTTCAGGGCGCACTCTATGCTAGCTGAGGATCAAGCGCATGTCAACCGCCACGGCGCCCTTGCCCTGCTCGCGCACCAGCAGCGGGTTGATGTCCAGCTCGGCGATCTCGGGGAAATCGACCACCAGCTGCGCCACGCGCAGGATCGTGTCCACCGTCGCCTCGAGGTCCGCCGGCGCCTGACCACGCACGCCGGTGAGCAGCTTGTAGGAGCGGATCGACTCCACCATCTGCTCCGCCTGCAGCCGCGACATGGGCGCCACGCGGAACGCCACGTCGCGCAGCACCTCGACATAGATGCCGCCCAGACCGAACATGATCACCGGACCGAATTGCGGGTCGCGGTTGAGGCCGATGATGATCTCGCGCGCGTCGGCCACCATCTCTTGCACCTGGGCGCCCCAGATGGTGGCATCGGGCATGTGCGCCTTGGCGCGCTCCACCAGCGTGCCGAACGCCTCCCGCGCCTCTGCCTCGTTCTGCACCCCAACGATAATCCCGCCCACGTCCGACTTGTGGAGGATGTCGGGGGAGGCGATCTTTATCACCACCGGGAACCCGATCTCGGCCGCCAGCTTGGCCGCCTCATCGGGCGTGGCCCCCACCGCCGACTGCGGCGTCGTGATGCCGTACGCCTTGAGAATCGCCTGCGCCTCGGTGTCGCCGATGGTGTTGCGGCCGTCCTCGCGCACCTTGGCAAAGAGCTCGGCCACGGCCTTCTTGTCGGCCTCGAACGACTCGACGGTCATCTCGGGCTGCTGCAGCCAGCTGTGGTAGCGGTACATGGCGCCGAACGCCGCCACGGCGCGCTCGGGGAAGGGGTAGCTCGGCACGCGGTTCTTGGCCAGGATGCGCGTCCCGTGGACGATCTTTTCCTCGCCCATCCAGCATCCGAGCAGCGGCTTGGTGGCCGTCTTGGAGCGCTCTACCAGCACCTCAGCCGTGGCCTCGATCTCGGTCGAGGACTGGGGCGTAAGAATGACGAGCACGCCGTCGACGCCCGGATCCTTCAGGACGATGTCCAGCGCCACACCGTAGCGGTCCGCCGCCGCATCCCCCAGGACGTCCACGGGGTTGTGAATGTTTGCGGCCGCCGGCAGCACCCCCTGCAGGGCCGCCTCCGTCTCGGGGGTCAGCGTCGCCAGGACGAGGCCGTTGCGCTCCAGCGCATCCGTCGCCATGACGCCAGGGCCGCCGGCGTTGGTGACGAGGGCTATGCGGTTGCCCTGCAACAGCGGCTGGTAGGCAAAGGCGGTGGACCAGTCGAACAGCTCCTGCACCGAATCGGCGCGCAATACCCCCGCCTGGTTAAAGGCGGCGTCGTAGGCGGTATCGGCGCCAGCGAGGCTGCCGGTGTGCGACGAGACCGCCTTGGAGCCGGAAGCCGTGCGTCCCGACTTGACCGCCACGATGGGCTTGTTCCGGGCGGTCTTGCGTGCCGCCTCGATGAACGCCGCACCGTCCTTCAATCCCTCAATGTAGGCGATGATGACGTTGGTGCTGTCATCGTCGCGCCAGGCATCCAGCAGCGACACCTCATCGACATCGGCCTTGTTGCCGAGGCTCATAAAGTGCGAGAAACCAATGCTCTCGGCGAGCGCATAGTCGAGCACCGCGGCGCCCAGGGCGCCCGATTGCGACGTGAAGGCGATGGTGCCGAGTTCCGGTGTGCCCGACGCGAACGAGGCGTTCATCGGGATGGGCATGGAGATGATGCCCAGGCAGTTCGGGCCAATGACGCGCATGTCGTACTGCTCGGCGATGCACAGCAAATCCTGCTCCAGCGCCGCGCCCTCGGGCCCCGCCTCCTTAAAGCCGGCGGTGATCACGATGGCGCCCTTGATCCCCTTCTTGCCCGACTCCTCCAACACGCCCGACACGAACTTGGCCGGCACGATGACGACGGCGCAATCGATTGGCCCCGGCACATCCAGCACCGACTTGAAGCAGGGCAGGCCGAGGATCTTCTCGGCCCTCGGATTGATCGGGTAGACCTGGCCTGGAAAACCACTCGAGATGAGGTTCGCCAGCACCTGGTTCCCAAGCTTGCCCGGGCTCTCAGAGGCGCCGATGACTGCTACGGCCCTGGGATTGAAGAACATCTCTAGCATTGCTATCCCCCTTGACGCAGATATAGACTTGCCAATCTTACCCCGAACGCAGGCATGGCGCAAATCGATTCGCACCAACATGAACAAAGTCTTGCCTACTCGCCTTGGCTGTGATTATGTCCATTTGGCTGGCTCCTTGGGCCACTACCTGGAGGCTCTCCGCGCCAAGCCCTGCGAATCGGCGATCCCTGCGGCGGGGGACCGCCGGGGAGTGGCCCGGGACGCCGGGCAGCGAGAGGTGGCGGGTCGACCCCGCACGCTTTCCTTGACGGCAACACACCCTGGGATTACGATACATACATAACATCGTGGCATCGGGGTGGTAGGAGGCCTGTATGGGCGCCCGTACGTATCCCCCAACGGTTTTCGTCCTCGGAACCGATCGCGATATCGGCAAGACCGTCACGTGCATCGGCATCATCGCCAAGCTGCTCGCGCCGGAGCACGGCTACCGCACCAGTGAGATCGGCTACATCAAGCCCGTGGGGCAGCAGACGCTGACCGTCCTCAACGGCGAGGGGATCCCCATTCAGGCCGACAAGGACGCCGTCCTTGTCACAGCCCTCATGGGCATCCAGTGCCATGGCTATGAGAAGGCCAGTCCCGTGGTGTGGGCCGACGGCGTCACCGCCGAGTACATCGACCGCGCCACGACGGGCGACCCGCTGCAGGGGCGCGAGGATTTCATGGCCCTCATCCGCGACGCCTACGATCACGTCTCCACAGACAAGCGGGTCGTCATCGTCGAGGGGACCGGCCAGCCCGGCGTGGGATCGGTGGCCGGCATCTCGAACGCCGACGTCATCAACATGCTGCGCGGCATGGGCGTGCCCGTGTTCGTCATTATGGTGACGCGCGGCGGCATCGGCAGCACCATCGACCAGGTGTTCCCCTACCTCATGGCCCTCGACCACATGGGCACCCGGGTGGACGGCCTGATCATCAACGGTGTTTTCGCCGCCAAGATGGCCAAGATCCAGGACTATCTTACCGGCTACTACCAGCGCATCTTTGGCCGTCTGTATGGCGACCACCTTCTGGCGCAGGAGGTGCCCCCCATCCTGGGATTCGTGCCGGCCATCCCCGACCTGCGCCTGCCGACGATGCGCCTCATCGCCGAGCACTTTGCGCGGCGGAGCGACAGCAACCTGGAGATCATCGCCCCCGAGGATTTCGACGCCGGCGCCTGCCGCCTGGTGCGCAAGCTCAAGGTCATCAGCCTGGAGTTCGGCTACGAGCCCTTCCTCGAGCCGGGGGACGCCGTCGTGGTAGGGGTGAACGCCAACGACGTCATCCTCGCCATGCTGCTGCTCCACGAGCGCATGGTGCGGCGCTACGGCACGGGCCTCTCGGGCCTCATCCTCTCGTGCAAGCACGTGGGCGGCCTCTCCAAGCAGATTCGCGAACTCGTCGCCTCGAGCGACCTACCCGTCATCACCCTGGACTATGACACCGCCGACATCGTGCAGCGCGTCGAGGGGATGACGGTCAAGATCCAGCCCTACGACGAGGGAAAGAAGAAACTCATCGCCCGCGCCTACCAGGAGCACCTCAGCCTCTGGTCGGAGCTGCGCCACGAGGCGTAGGCGAACACCGCCGTTCGTGGTATCATACGGCCCACTCGCTTGTGAAGAGTGCCATACCGACGTTTACAGGTTGCAGGTTGCAGACGAAGAGCCAGGCACATTGTCTGCAGCCTGCAACTTGTAACAACAGACCACTCCATAGTCATATCCGCTCGAGAAAGGACGCATCCATGTCAGCCACCTACCGCGGCATCTTTACCATCCCTGCCACGCCCTTTGACGAGAACTATCAGGTCGATTGGCCCGGCCTGCGCAGCGTCGTCGATTTCTGCGTCGACTGCAGCGCTCACGGCATCGTCTGGCCGGTGAACGCCAGCGGATTCAGCACCCTCTCCGACGAGGAGCGCCTCGAGGGGATGAAGGTGGTCGTCGAACAGGTCGCCGGCCGCGCGCCGGTGGTGCTCGGCGTGCAGGGGGTCTCGGCCCAGCACGCCGCCATGTTCGCACGCCGGGCGCGCGAGGTCGGCGCCGACGCCGTCATCGCCATGGCGCCCTACGTCGTCAAGATCGGCGATATCGGCAACCTCATGGCCTACTTTCGCGCCGTGGCCGCGGCGGCCCAGCTCCCCGTCTTTATCCAGAACCACTCCGTGGGCACGGATATGTCGGTGGCCGTCCTGGAGCGCCTGGTGCGCGAGATCGAGTACGTCGACTATATCAAGGAAGAGACCATGCCGGTGACCCACAAGATCACCGGGCTCATGGAGCAAAAGATGCCCAAGCTCAAGGGGATCTTTGGTGGCGCCGGCGGGCGCTACATGCTCCTGGAGTACCCCCGCGGCGTCGCTGGGCAGATGCCGGGCTGTCACGTCACCGACGTGATGGTGCGCTATTGGGACGCACTGGAGGCGGGCGACCTCGCTGAGGCCAAACGCATCTATGGCCTCCTCTCGCCCCTCTACGCCATCGAGACGCAGTGTCACGGCGCCATCTACAAGGAGGTCCTGCGTCGCCGCGGCGTCATCCAGAGCGCCCGCTCGCGCAACGCCGCCCCCGGCGCGATGGACGAGCACGACCACCGCGCCCTGGACGACATCCTGTGCGACCTGGAGCCCCTCTTTACCTGGCCCGGTGGCAAGCCACTGCAGTACGGCGTGCACCATCCCGAGCCCTTTGACCGTGTCACCGACGGCACGGACAACGCCGCGGCCGCTACGACCCGGGGCGAACTCGCGCCCTTTGATCGGCAATAGGAGCGGCTACGATGCAGATCGTCGATCTCAAGACGTACGTCGTCGGTAACCCCTGGAAGAACTGGATTTTCGTGCAGCTCGTCACCGACGAGGGGCTCACCGGCCTCGGAGAGGCCACCGGCGGCCTCTCGACCAAACCCAATCTGGGGGATGTAGAGGAACTGCGCCCTCACCTCATCGGCGAAGATCCCTGCCAGCCCAGCAGGATCATCCTCAAGCTGGTTAAGGCGCGTGCACTGCACCGCTCCACGGGCATCTCCGCCGTGGAGCAGGCCTGCTGGGACATCCTGGCCAAGAGCCTGGGCGTGCCTATGTGGAAGCTCTTTGGCGGCAAGCACCACGCGCGCCTGCGGGTCTATGCCAACGGTTGGTACCAGGGGCCGCGCGACCCGGTCTTTTTCGCGGAAAAGGCGGCCGAGATGGCCTCCCGTGGCTACACGGCGTTCAAATTCGACCCCTTTG
>ENA-UOUL01004757-UOUL01004757.1-bioreactor-metagenome-genome-assembly--contig:-NODE-4757-length-12249-cov-4.389008_pt1 | contig 12249 bp, 3 predicted proteins | sample MGYA00249838_ERZ747220 | MGnify/ENA primary metagenome ERZ747220 (study PRJEB28778, sample SAMN05720191) | bioreactor metagenome | isolation source: Anaerobic biogas reactor | place: USA:Washington...
TTGAGCGAGGCCTCCACCAATGAGCCGCGCCGCCTGATCGCCGCCTCCGTCGGCGTGGCGGTGCCCCGCGATCCCGGCCAGTTCGGCTACCTTTCCGAACACCACAGCTACGGGGAGACCGGGGACAAAGCCGGCGACTATGCGGAAGACCTCGCGGCGGAAATGCTGGCGACGGTGCTGGGGCTCCAGTTCGATCCCGACAAGAGCTGGGATGAAAAACGGGAGATATGGAGCATCAGCGGCAAAATTATCCGCACAGCCAATATCACCAAGGCGGCACTGGGCGATAAAGACGGGCGCTGGACGACCGTGCTTTCCGCTGCGGTGCTGGTACCTTGAACGGAAGGGTGTTTTCCCGGACATTCCCATCATGACCAATGAGCCCTACAAGCATATTTTCGGTCCCGTGCTGTCCCGCAGGCTGGGCAGATCCCTCGGGCTGGACATCATGCCTTTCAAGACCTGCACCTACGATTGCATTTACTGCGAGCAGGGCAGGACCACGCACAAAACCTCGGAACGCGGGCTTTATGTGCCCGTCGCGGAACTGCTGGGTGAAGTAAAGGCCTATCTCGCCGCCCACCCCGCCCCCGACTTCATCACGGTGTCAGCGGCCGGCGAGCCCACGCTGCACACGGGGCTCGGTGAGATTATCCACGGTATCAAAGCGTTGACCCCTGTCCACCTGGCCGTAATCACGAACGGAGCCCTGCTCTGGGATCCCGGGGTGCGCGCCGCCCTGCAGGAAGCCGACGTCGTCATGCCCTCCCTGGATGCGGGAAATGCCCGGCTCTTCACCCGGATCGACCGTCCAGAAACAGGCATTTCCTTTGAACGTATGCTTGACGGGCTGATCGCCTTTCGCGATTCCTTCAAGAACGCCCTCTGGCTGGAAGTCATGCTCATAGACGGTATGAATTCGGAGGAGGACGAGGTGCTTGAAATTGCCGCGTGCGTTCGGCGCATCCACCCCGATCGCGTCCAGTTGAACACTGTGGTACGTCCCCCCGCGTTTTCTTCCGCCCGGCCGGTCTCCTTTGAACGCCTGGAATATCTCGCCGGACTCTTTGAACCGCGCGGCGAGGTGATCGCCCATTTCGGCGCCGCCGCCCCGGGGCTGGACGCGACACCCGATGTCGCACGCGTGTTAAGCACGGTGGAACGGCGGCCTTGCCCGCCGGAGGAAATTTCCGCCGCCCTGGGGATCCATCCCCTGGAACTGTCGAAACTGCTGCAGCAGTTAGTGGAACAAGGCCGGATTGAAGAAATCCGGCACGATGACCGGGTATATTTCGCCGCGGTTCATAAAGACGGAAGACGGTAACGGCATTGGTTTGATTCGCGCCTCCAAAATCATCTACTCTTATAGGTACGGTCCGGTTAAATGGTACGCGTGTGGCATGGTCGTGTCATCCTGCGCGCAACATTAAATCGTTTACCCACAAGTATATGCGGGCGATGACGATCATTCCGGGCGCCGTTTCTCTGAAAGGTAAAAATCATGCGTAACCGATTGTCACTGTTAATCCTGCTCTCCGTAGTATTGATCGCGGTTTCTGGATGCAACACCTTTTCCAAACAGCCCCAGATTACACGCGCCGCCATAGACCCGCCGGTACTGAAACCCGGCGATTCCGCGGTCATAACGCTTGCCGTCAAGGACCGTCATAAAATCGTGGAGCGTATCGAGGGTGTAGTTCTGGAGGATCCCCGGCTGACCTTCAAACTCAGGGATGACGGACAGGATCCGGACGAAAAGGCGGACGACAAGGTCTGGTCTATGCGGGTCGACGTGCCCTTCCAGGCGCCCCCCGGAGAATTCCGCCTCGAGTTTACCGCATTCGATGAAGTGGGAACCCCCATCTCTGTGCGTGATGAACACAAACGCGTGGTTCCCCTGCAACAGGTGCTTCTGATCAAGATTGAATATCCTCCGCAACAATAACGCCTTCCTGCTCACAGGCATAACGCTTTTCTGCGCCCTGGCCGCGGGAGAAACGCCTGGCGTGCTTCTTCTTTCCGTGGACACCTTGCGCGCCGATTTCCTGGGCTGCTACGGATGCGAGTGGGATACTTCCCCCAATATCGACCGGCTGGCCGAAAAATCCCTGGTATTTGAAAACGCCTGCTGTGAAACGCCGCTCACCGCCCCCTCGTTCACGGCCATGCTCACTTCACGCTACCCGCGCATGTCGGGCGTGACCCGCAACGGCATGCATGTGGCCGATGAAGCCCCGCTCATTACCGAGCTATTCCGGGAAGCGGGCTACTATACCTTTGCCGTCCAGAGCAACTGGACCTTGCGTGCGAGATTGTCCGGGCTGAACCGCGGGTTTGACTTCTACGAGGATGACCTGGATAAACGCCGTTGGGGTCTTTTCAACGGCGAACGCCGCGCCGAAGAGGTCACCCGGGTAGCGCTCGAAGCCCTGCGGAACCGGCCGACGGACAAACCCTTTTTCGCATGGATACATTACAGCGATCCCCACGGACCCTATCAGTATCACGCCGATTTCAGCCCCGTGCGACGCGGTCTGCGCACTATGGACCCGAGAGAACGGGTACGCGTGAAATACGCGTCGGAAGTCGCCTATGCGGACCACCACATCGGTATCCTCCTCAAAGCGCTTCCGGAAGGCACCCGGATTCTCTTTGTGGCGGACCATGGCGAAAACCTGTATGAACACGGTTACCTCGGCCACGGCCGCTACCTGTACCAGGAAGGGCTGCATGTTCCCTTTATGGTGTGTTGCCCGGACATAACGCCCGGGCGCACCCCGCTGCCCGCGCAAACCATGGATGTGGGTCCCACACTGCTGGGCCTGGCCGGACTACCGCCCGCCCCCTTCGCCTTGGGAAAAAATCTGGCCGCCGGCATGCCCCCGGAAGACCGTCCCCGTTTCATGGAAACCTACGGCGGCGCAGTGCCGAAACTGCCCGGCGCGAAAATGCTGCTTACCCGCACCTCGCCCGCCTTTCAGGCTGTCATTCGCAAGGGTTGGAAACTGATACGGCCCCAGGACCGGCCGGCAACACTTTACTATCTGCCGGAGGACCCCGGGGAACAACGCGCCCGGCATGGGACAGACAGCGCGGTCTACGAGGAACTCAACAAACTGCTGGACCAATGGAACGCCACCCATCCCCACGGCATGGGAACCGCTGCGGAGCTCCGCGAAGAAGACCTGGAAGCCCTTCAAGCGCTCGGTTACGTGGAATAACCACCCGGAATCGGGGCCTTTGCAATTACCCACAAATCGTGACAAGACATGCATGAAGGTGTTCCGGTCCGGGAAAGCTTTTCAGTGGGAGGCAGACGATTTCTGTCTGCCTCTTTTTTCTCTTTTTTGGGCAAACAAGCATGTCCCCCCCCTCCCGCAAAGAAAAACAAGGGCAGGTAAATTTTCGTCATTACTCGAAATTACCCACAGGCATATTCCAGCGATACAAATGCTTTGTCCTGTGAAAAAACTTCTTGACATTTCAGATGAAATAGTGTATTAAAGATATGACATGGACGGTATCGGTTTCAGGTTTACAGTGCTTAGACTAGACATCTTGAACGCGAAATGACAGGGAGGTAGGTTCATGCGCGCAGTATTCTCGCATAGGGTTAGGGGGGGGGCAATGACTCGGTACAGTATTGTTCTGGTGCTCCTTATTGTGCTGGTTGCGCTATGCATTTTGGTTCGCCTTGAAAAAACAGGCGCCACGGCCATGGCCGCCGATAGTCCGCCGATCCTGCTTGCTTCGTTGCCTATGACGCCCTTTGTACTGGATCCCCTGTTGGTAGCGGCTCTTTCCCGGGACGTGGCGGAGGATACGCCGGAGGAGGACCCGTACCGGGAGGAGGAACCGTCCTCCGATGTGGCTGCCATCACCAAAACTTATATGGAGGAAAAGGTCGAGGAGTTGATGGAACTCTCGGGCAGGTATGAAGTGGCCCCGCAAGCCCTGCAGCGCGAAGAGGACCAGGAAGCCGTGGCAGCGCTGGTCATTGACACCGAAACGGGAGCGTTCAAGAATCCCCCCATCGAGTTGTTTCCGGGCGTGCGTATCGTCAGCCTTGCGCCCCTGGGAAAACAGCCCCTACTCGAGAGCGCGATCAAGAGAAGTCGCGGCATGCTCAAAAGCGGAGAAGGCGAAGGGGAGGCGGAGGGGGAAGGAGAGCCGGATCCTTTCGCCACGTTGGATTTACAGTCGGATTTTATTGCGTTCCTGTCGAGTTTTTTCGAAGACTATAGCTCGGGTATGGAGGATACCTTTGATTTCAATGCCTTCACCGTAGAGACCATTGATGACGTGGAAGAGATCCTGCCCGCGCCCAACGGCATCCCCGACCTGGCCGAACTGCTGTTACTGGAAACCTTCCTGAAAACGCCCACTCTCGATTTCTCGTTGACCGGCGGGCCTTCCCACCAGAGCGCGGTGAATCGCTGGCAGTATTTTGAGACACCGTACGGACCGGTCAGTGATCCGTCCCTCGCGCCGCTTTACCGGGTGGGCCTGGCCTACAGTTGCCTGGACGACTTCATGTCGATCTATTTGGGCGCGGTGTTGCTGTCTATCGCCACCGAGGCGGAGGTGGACTTTGCCAACCTTATCGATGCCATGGAGACTACGGCCTACCACTTCTCGCAATCAGGGGATATCGACGGCGACCAGTACAGCGCCCTGATAGAATGGCAACAGTATGGGACGGGCCAGACCTTCGCGCAGGCCTATGCGGCCTATGAAGCGGCCGTGCTCAACCCGGCCGTGTATCCTTCGAGCATCACCCTGCATACGGTTACGCGCACCTGCGACACCAATGTGATTTTACTCTACCCGTTCCAGGAAAAGGTGGCCGACGGCGTAACGTTAACCCAATATGCCACCTTTGGCTATGATGAGGCCTTGTTTGCTTATGACCCGTACTTCGACCACTGGGTGATTACCGGAGAAAGTCCCGTGTCGCCCCGATACAGTGGCGCCGATACCATCGAGGTGCTGGTTGAGGACGATGTCACGATTCAACATGGGATCCTCACTCCGGACCTGTCCGTGACAGTAAGTTTTCCGGATAGCGCTCTGGAAGCCAAGGTCCGTACCGCTATCAATAAGCCTTCGGGCACCCTTTTGCTGGGGGATGTGTACACCCCCTCGTTTACGGTATTAAATGCCACCAATGCAGGGATTGTGTCCCTTGAAGGTCTTCAACACTGCCGCTTCCTGAAAAGTCTTTCCCTCGGCGGCAACAGCATTGTCACCCTGACGCCGCTGTCTACTCTGTACCGCTTGAATGAATTGGACTTGGGGCGTAATCAAATCACCGACTTGTCCGCCCTGGCCAACCTGCATGATCTGACAGACCTGGAACTGGGCATTATGTTTTTGAACTACCTGTTCAATCCCAGCCTCGTCAATACTAACCGCCCCGCGAATCTTGCGCCGCTCACGTCCCTGCTCCATTTGGAATACCTCGGCCTGACGGATACGGGGCTGCAGGGAAGCGCCCTGGCGCCTTTTGCCGCTTCGGGGTCCGCGCTGGATGCCTTACCACTCCTGTCCATCGGCAAGAATCCCGGCCTGGACCTGACGCCCCTGGCTTCTCTGGACGGCCTGCTGGCGCTGATCGATCATGACTCAAATTTGACCAATACGGTTCTGGCGGGACTCTCCGGCAGTTCAAGCCTCATGATGGTCTACCTGTTCAATAACAACCTGGAAAGCCTGGCCGCCCTGTCCGGATGCACGGACATGCTGGAGGTGAACGTCTATAACAACCCGAGTTTTTCCGTCGTTCCCAATACCTTTCCGGACATGCGCGCCTTTGCCGCCGACAACTGCGCCTTGTCAGACATCACCAACCTGGGCAGTCTGAGCCTCGTCAGCCAGTTGTCCCTGTCCGACAATGACATCAACGACATCACCCCGCTGCTGAATATTACGGCCTTCGAGGAGAATGCTGCTATTGATCTGATTGACAACCCCCTGGCCCACGCGCAAAGCTGCGCGGTCATCACGGCCCTGCGCGCCCGTGGCGTGGAGGTGCAGGAGAACGCGGCGCAATGCCGGCACACCCTGGCGTATTCGGCGGGGCCCAATGGTTCCATTGCGGGCGCGTCACCCCAGACCGTGTATATTGGCGGAGATGGCACTTCCGTGGAGGCGGTTCCCGATTGGGGCTACTATTTCCTGGCGTGGAGCGATGACGAGACGGAGAATCCCAGAACGGACACCAACGTGACCGATGACATCACGGTTGCCGCCATTTTCGCGCCCTATCAATACCCCCTCAACTACCTGGCGGGCGACCACGGCAGTATCGACGGCCTCACACCGCAGCTGGTGGACCATGGCGAGGACGGGCTGCCCGTGACGGCGGTGCCGGACTATGGCTATCACTTTACGGACTGGGACGACGGGCGCATCAATAATCCCCGTATCGACACGGCCAATACGGAACCGCTCACCGTATACGCCTCCTTCGACATCAATCAGTACAATCTAGTCTACATGGCTGGGCCCAATGGAACGTTGGAAGGTCCTACCAGCCAACAAGTCAATCACGGGGAGGATGGATTGCCGGTAGCCGCAATACCGGATACGGGCTATCATTTCACTGACTGGAGTGATGGCTTGGCGAATAACCCGCGTGTTGATACGGGGAATACGCAGCCTCTTAGTGTTACAGCGTCTTTTCTTATCAACCAATACACACTGACCTACAATGCGGACGCTTATGGCTCGCTGTCTGGAATAACGACGCAGACAGTCAATCATGGGGACAACGGGAGTACAGTATCCGCCCTGCCAGAGACGGGATATCACTTTGTAAAGTGGAGTGACGGGGTGACGGACAACCCGCGTACAGATCTGTACATCGAGGCGGATCTGGAAGTGACGGCGGAATTTGACGTCAATCTGTACACTTTTACGTTTACCAATGCTGAAGGCGGCGCTGTAGCCTGCGGTATGTTCAGCATATATGACGACAGTATTGAGATCCTGGAAATCGCCGAAACGCGCTCCTGGGAACTTCCCTACGGTTGTGACATAATTGTGGCCCAGCTTCCGGCACAGGGCTACCGCTTTGACCAATGGGGCGGAACCGGATCGTTCCCCTGCGGCGGAAGCGAGGAGTTTCTTTGTTCCTTTCCCCTTACGGAGCCGACCACGGCGCAAAGCGCGTTCGTAAGGCAATATAGCGCCACCTTCACGGCTAACGGCGAGGGAACTGTTACCGTGGCCTCCCCGGGCACTGCCGGGAGCCCATGGACTGTCGGTACCTGCTTCGACGCGTCCCCGACCCTTTCCCTGTTGCTGGATGCGGGCACTTCGCTTTCCGTTACAGCCCAGTCCGTTGCCGGATGCTATTTCAACGGATGGGCCGAGCCTTACTTGCAGGCCATGCCGACGGCATTTACCCTTACCCTCGCCAGCGACACGACCATAACAGGGGAGTTTGAGTGCACCTATGATCTGCTGGTGGTTTCCGAATGCGAAGGGGAAGGGACCGAATGCGGTGAAATCACTGTTGAGGCGACCTGTCCGGAAAATGAAGGGGAAGGCGAAGGGGCATGTGTGCCCCCCTGTACGCAACACGTACTGAACCCCTGTGCCGGCCTGGACTATCGCTTCTCCCATTGGGAAGATGAATCCGGGGCATCCCTGGGAAGTGAGACGCCCTTTACGATCACCTTGTTGCAGCCGGACACAACCCTCCGGTCGATATTCGCGGAACAACCCGTGTTGACCGCCTTCGCCACCGGGAACGGCATTCTTGAACAGGATTATACGCGGTTGTTGTGCGGGGACGAAGATTATGATCCCGTTGAAGGTCCTCAGGCGTATAATACCCACACGCTTGTTCCGTATACGTATATCAGCGCGGATATCAGTGAAATCGCCCCGGGCAGTCAGGAAATGGATGATCTGATGGATACGGTAGGGTGGCGTTTTGACCATTGGACACGCACGAGTTCCGTTCCTCCGCTATCCCTGGGAACCGCCATCCCGCTGCAACGCACGCCGGTGGAGGATGAAACCATTGAAGCGGTATTCATCCAGCATCATCTGCCCACCGACCTGCAAAGCTGGGTGGACTTTATGCGCGACAGTGAAGCGGAAGAACCGCTGGACACGCTTGCGTGGCTGCGCAATGATCGAACCGGTCTGTACAACTACGTTTACGGGTATTGGGATAATTTTTTGGTACGCTATGCGGCCTCCCTTGCCTTTTCTTCCGTAGCCGCCAATGCCCCCCTGGAACTGAATTACATTGGCCAGTTTAATCTCCATACGGAACGAAAAGGCGTTGCCATTCCGGATGTGCTGGAATTCTATCTGCTGGAAACGATCCTGGAGGATACGGAGCATCCTTTGCATGCAAGCGTTATCGATGCCTATAGAAATAACCTCAAGGTATGGACGGAGTATCATGCCCTATTGGCCGAAACGTTGAGCGGTTTTGTCTATCCGCCCGCGGGCGTGATGCATGCCCTTGCGGCCTACTGTACCATCAGTCCGCCCAACACGACCAACCTGTGCGTGTTTCTGTATGCGGCGCATTTGTCCCGCCTTTACAGCGGGCTTGTTCCGTTGCCGTCGTTTTTGTTTTATCAGGCGCCCGAGCTGTCCCAATGGGGCGATCTGGATAGCGACGGCTTCAATAACCTTTCCGAGTGGTTGTTCGCGGATATGCAATCAGGCTATCTTCTTGCCACCGTGACCGATTGGTCGAATCCCGGCTGGTTGCATGCACTCATCTTGGTGGGCTACGGAGAATACCTGGGGAACGGGAATGTATTTCCGGAAGTGGATCCTCAGTCCACGGACCCGACGTCGCCGCCCTTTGTGACGCTTACCCTGGCCAAGGAAGGGAACGGCGCCCTGTCCCCCTTCACCGGAACCAAGTATCTGCCCCGCTATAATCTGGTGGACTGGTACGCCTGGATCGCCGATGAAAACAATGACCCGGACGAGGATGATCCGGGCGAAGACTGCGCGGATGCCCGGTTATGCGTTTCCGTGGAGCCCGAGGAGAACTGGGTGTTCAAGTACTGGGAACTGGCTCCGGGCGATCTGAGTGCGATTGCAACGGCCAGTAATGCCACGCCCAACGCCTATTGGCAGTTGGAAAACCCGGCGCTTATCGTGCCATTGACGTGCGACACTGCGTTGACGGCGCTGCTGGCCAATCGCGAGGAACAGGCGGCACTGGATATGGTAAGTCATTTGGGTACATTTCTGGTTACCATTGGTGAACTTCAGGATGCGGAAGATGTGGAAGAGCTTACCTGGGACTTGGGTGGCCTGGGCAGCGAGGATGGAAATGGGGTGCCGGACGCGGCGGAAGTGTACCTGCTCCAGGTGGTGCTGGAAAATCACAGCCTGAACCTTGCGGACCGGGGCGGGGTGAACAGCGATGTGGTCTATGACATCTGGGCGGATAACGTGGCCCAGGTTGAAGTGGACCTACCGTCGTATTCCATAGACATCCAACGCACCGTGGCGGCTTATATGACCCTGGGGTATGGGCGTATCCTATCGGAAGTCGTTTCCAATAAACTGGCGGTAACCTTGGATACCCAGGACTATAGCCGCGAGGCGGCGGTCTGGCTGGCGGCTGATGGTGATGCCGATTTTGACGGGTATGACAATCATCAGGAATGGCAGACCATTGTCGGGAATGGCGTTACGGGCATGGGGGCCGTGGCCGCTTATGGCGTCGCGGCGACAGATCCCGAGACTGACGGGAGCGATGCGCAACCGGGCGGCGGTCCCGGCGGTGGATCGGAAGGTGAGGGTGAGACTGAAGGAGAGGAAGGCGAAGATGAGGGGGAAGGTGAGGGGGAAGGCGAAGGTGAAGGTGAAGGCGAGGGCGAAGGGGAACCCTGTTCCGTCTATTCCAATGATGCATACATACCAACGGTGGGGGTGGGTATCTATGATTATTGGCACGGCAATATAAAAGTGTTGGAAATCCGGGGAACCAGCGACGATTGCGATGCCCCCGTGCTTACCCCGAACGGCGTGACGGCGGTGCGTATCGGACACAAAGTCAACGTAACGGCGGAAAACGTGAGCCCGGAGCATGCACGTTTCCGGTGCTGGGATGCGTCCGGCCTGTTGATCGACGGTTATCCGCGCGGTGCTGCGTCGTTTATTGTTTATCGTGCGGTGGACGTTCACGGGAGCATCACACTGGTGGACCAGGCCATGACCTTTGTTCCGGCATCGTGCATACCCGAAGGGACGACGTTGAGTCTGGAGGGCTTAAAAACAAACGTGGAACCGGTTTACAACGCCTACAGTGTCTTCCTGGGCCGTAATGTGTATGCCCAGCGAAATGCCGTATTCCGGGCCACACTCTCCGCATGTCCGAAAATTGAAGACATTCAACTGGCGCCAAAATTTTCTGACGAATCAAATTCTCACACCATCAATTATTCCGGCTCTGTGTATTTATCCAGTACGAGCGCACTTGCGAATATAACCACGGGCTGCGGCCTGTCGCCTGATGGTACGGTAACCTATACCGCCCGGGTTTCCCGCAATCTGGGTTTTGCCCAGGTGAAACGTGCTATCACCGGTGCGGAAAAATTTGTACACCAGGTAACCTTAGGAGAGGCACACGAAGCGCTGAGTCTTGCCCTTTGGAATATGTATCCGATGGGATATTACCTGACCCATAACACGAGTATCGGGCGATCTGTGACGTTTTACTACAGTCCCTGCTTCATCCTGACCGTAGGGGAGACCGGGGAACAAGGCTATGTGGCCTTTTCTGATGAGGAGGATGTCCATTACTTCTACAGCCCGCTCACAGGCTATACGGAGGTGGAGATGTCCGCCTGCGCCCTGCCGGGATATCACTTCCTTTATTGGAGCGGGGACGGTGAATGTGACTCCGGGAATATAGAAGGCAATCCATACAGCACGATCACGGTTCTCATGGACAGAAGCCATTCCGTGATGCCCGTCTTTGAAGAAAATGAGGAAGGTGAGGGCGAAGGTGAGGGGGAGGATGAGGGTGAGGGCGAAGGTGAAGGCGAAGGTGAAGGCGAGGGTGAGGGCGAAGGTGAGGGCGAAGGTGAGGGCGAAGGCGAGGGCGAGGGTGAGGGCGAAGGTGAAGGCGAAGGTGAAGGCGAAGGTGAGGGCGAAGGTGAGGGCGAAGGTGAGGGCGAAGGTGAGGGCGAAGGCGAAGGTGAAGGCGAGGGCGAAGGCGAGGGTGAAGGCGAAGGTGAAGGTGAGGGCGAAGGCGAGGGTGAAGGCGAGGGTGAAGGCGAGGGTGAAGGCGAGGGTGAAGGCGAGGGTGAAGGCGAGGGTGAAGGTGAGGGTGAAGGTGAGGGTGAGGGTGAGGGTGAGGGTGAGGGTGAAGCACCGCCTGATGAAGGGGAGACACCGCCTGATGAAGGCGAAACTCCACCCGATGAGGGGGAAGGCGAAAACGAAGAGCCTAGGCTGATAGTCGAGGTGCAAGAGTTTGCCGACAATGAATTTCGAGAGGTTCCCGATCATGGGGTTGTGTGGATACAAAATGATAATGCAAATGGGGGTATGCCGCATATGCCGTCTGTTCGTGCATATATCCATCCGTCCACTGAAGAAACGTTGAACTGCGCATTAACCATCCGGTGGAGCCGCAACAATCTTTATGGTTTGAGCGCTCCGGGCGCCATTGAAGCAAATCTCACTGTGGCGGAGGACGACGAGCCGTGGTCATTAAACGCGATGATTAATAACGTTACCGTTGGGGGCACATTCAGGGTGTTATGCATCACTGACAGCCATCGTACTTTTGTACGCACGTTTTATGTCCGGGCGCAAAATCCGACCGTTGAGCAGGCGAAAAACTACATAGGCAGTTCTCCTTGGTATAGACGGCGAGTGGCGGTAAAGGAGAGCGGCACTCAGAATTACCGCAGCTACTTGAACTTCAATGAGATACATGCATGGGCAGGAGATGATCCTGGTCCGAATCATGCAACTGATAAACGCTACACGGTCAATGAATCCTTTGACGGCGGCATGGGCATGTATCAACTTACAAATGAACGGCCAACTGCAGAACAATCTTGGAACTGGATGTCGAATTGTGATGAGGGCGTGAGGAGACTCGAGGAATGCATGCAAGGAGGCGAAGACGAACTTGCAAGGATTAGGCAGGTTGCCGCAATCGAATCTATGCCTTTTCCTGCTCCACCGATACCGGAGGAAACGATACCGGAGGAAACGATAAACGGCATAACTTTCACGGAAACC
>ENA-UOUL01004760-UOUL01004760.1-bioreactor-metagenome-genome-assembly--contig:-NODE-4760-length-12247-cov-3.768447_pt1 | contig 12247 bp, 10 predicted proteins | sample MGYA00249838_ERZ747220 | MGnify/ENA primary metagenome ERZ747220 (study PRJEB28778, sample SAMN05720191) | bioreactor metagenome | isolation source: Anaerobic biogas reactor | place: USA:Washington...
TCGCACGCCGCCCCGCCCGGTCGAACGCCACCCCACCCGCGTCGATGCCCGCTCACCGCACTCCTCACCCGCCCCACCCGCCACATACCGAGGGCATGTGACCCTCTGGGCGACATCTGATGCTGCTGCTGACAAGTGACCCTGGCACTGCAGGGTCACTTGTCGGCGCAAGGGACACATGCCGAGGGTATGTGTCGAGAAGCCGGCGCGGGCCTGGCGCGGGGCGGCGCGGGTGGCCCGCTACCGCTCGCGCGTCGATCAGCAGTCCGGCATGGGCCTGATCTATGGCGTCGATGCGCGCTACCTGGGAGCGGTGGCCTTTTTCAGGGACGATTTCGCCAACGAGTCGTTGGGCGGGCTGATGAACCGCCTGGCCGCACAACGAAATGGCGTGCTGATCACCTCGCAGGCCATGCGTGAGACCGGCCTGCGCGTGGGCGACGTGGCCCGCATCCATGTCAATACCGAATTCTACGAAGAGATGGGCACCTTTACCGTCGTAGGCGTCCTAGACTATTTCCCCACCGCCTATCCGCACCATAGTCCTGTGTTTGTCGCCAACCTGGATTATGTCTTTGACGTGATGGGCCAAGAGCTGCCCTATCGTGTGTGGCTGGACACTGAGCCCGACACCGCACCCGAACAGCTCGCGGAGGACCTGGAAGAGCACGGGTTCTACCTGCTAGAGATGCGCACGGCCACCGAGCTGATCGACGAGGCCCGCCAAGACAAGGATCGCATGGGCGTATTTGGGTTCCTCTCGGTCGGTTTTGTGGTGACGGTGGGCCTGAGTGTGCTGGCCCAGGCCCTGAACGCCCTGATGGCAGGCGCCAAAGCCAGCATCTCCGGGGATAATGTCCTCAACACAAGCCTCTCTTTCTCGATGTACAGCCTTCTCATGTCAGCCGGGCGGGACGGCGTTGGTAATATCTCCTCCAAAGGCCTCTCCGGAGAAGGTTATGAGGGGCACTACTTCTGGGATACGGAAGTCTATATGTTCCCTTTCTTCCTGCTGACTAACCCTGAGATCGCCAGGGCGCTGCTCATGAGCCGGGCACGCATGCTCCCGGGCGCCAAAGCGCATGCCCGGGAAATGGGGCATCCCCAAGGGGCGCTGTATGCCTGGCGCACCATCACCGGCACCGAATGCTCCAGCTATTTCCCCTCCGGCTCCGCCCAATACCACATCAATGCCGACATCGCCCACGCCTTCCTAAGCTTCTGGCGGGTGACGGATGACCTGGATTTCATGGCTGGCCATGGGCTTGAGGTGCTGGTTGAAACCGCGCGGCTGTGGCTGGACGCGGGGCATTTTTCCGGCGGCCAGTTCCGGATTGACAATGTGACGGGTCCGGATGAGTACACCTGTATCGTCAACAACAACTACTACACCAACAAGGCCGCCCAGCATCATCTCCGGGGCGTGTGCCAGCTGGCCAGAGCGCTCCAGGACCAGGGAAAATTTCATGCGCCTGAGAGGCTGGGGCTCACCCAGGAGGAGCTGGAACAGTTTCAGGAAGCTGCCGACAGGATGTTCCTGCCCTTTGATGAGGCTTTGGGGATCTGTTCCCAGGATGACAGTTTCCTGGGCAAAAAACGCCTGGACCTCTCCCGGATCCCCCGGGAGAACTTCCCCCTGCTGATGCACTATCACCCCCTCTTCCTCTACCGCCACCAGGTTTTAAAGCAGGCCGATACCGTGCTGAGCCACTTTCTTTTTGAAGAAGGGGAGCCGGAGGAGGCCATACGGCAAAGCTACCACTACTATGAGGCCATCACCACCCACGACTCCTCCCTTTCCCCTTGTGTCCATGCCATGATGGCTGCCCGTATCGGCGAGACGGCCAAGGCGCTTGCCTATTATGAGAGTGTCGCCGCACTGGACCTGATGGACACCCACAAAAACACCGCCGATGGCATCCACGCCGCCAATATGGGCGGATGCTGGATGGGCCTGGTATATGGCTTCGCCGGGCTTCGCATCGGCGAAAACAGCCTGCGCTTCCGCCCCACCCTGCCTGAAAGCTGGCAAAGCTACCGCTTCCGCTTCCGCTGGCGCGGAAGCCTGGCAGAGGCGGCGGTGGACGAAAAGGGCATCCGCTTCACCCTGCTGGACGGCCCCGCATTCGCGCTGAGCGTGGACGGCAAGCAGGTGGACATCGCCGGGCCCCAGCCTGTTTGATTGACACTCCAATGCCCAAGTGCTATAATCCGCTTTGCCTTGAAGGGCTTGCTTTTCAGGCACGGGCTCCCGTAGCTCAGTTGGATAGAGTGCCAGACTCCGACTCTGGAGGTCGCGCGTTCGAGTCGCGCCGGGTGCGCCAAAAAACCGCTTGATGCATAGCAATCAGGCGGTCTTGTTCTTGTGCGGCTTCATTGGCCTGCTGAAACGTTCAATAGGCAATCATCCTGCTTCATCCCCCATCCCATGCCCCGGCAGAGCGATAATCTCCTTGCCGGCGATGCCCTGCAGATCCCCGCTCATGCCATAGAGGCTGCTGGTTACCTTCTCCAGGATTTTCTCCTGGGCAGCCCAGCGTTTTTGCGCCTGCTTCTTCTCGGTATCCAGCTGTTTGGCCATTTCATCGTAGGATTCGATGATATAGCGGATGCGGTTGCTGAACTCCCCGCCTGTCAGATAATTGTACACAAGCTCCGTTTTGACGTCCTTGCCCTGGGCATTGCGGTTGGCAATAAAGACCCGGATCAGCGCGTCCCGGAGAAAAGCGGCCAGCATCACCACATAGCGGGGCCTGACCATCCAGATATTGTCGGCCAGCTGCTGGAAATCTTCCCCGCCCTCAGGTGTATTGAACACGATGACGCCCGCTTGGGCTTTTTCCCGGGCCAGCTCATCCTTCAGCTTGCCAAGCCAGGCGGCTTGGTATGTTTTCGCGTTCTTGCATTCCCAGAGGATCGTGCCGCAGTTCTGATGGAGCCGGTCATTCACCACCTGGCGGATGTCACTTCCACGCTCGCCCTTCTTCACTTCGTCGATGCTGTCCAGCGGAAAACTGCCGCTGAGGCTCTCCTCAATGTCCAGCTCCAGGATTTCCCCCTGCAGTTGTTGGGACCCCTGCTCGGCCACCTGCTTGGCAGTGGTAAGCTGCTCCCGGAGCTTGTTGATGGTCTCCTCCTGCTCCCGGATCTTCATATAGAAATCCTCCGAGGTTTTCTGCGTCACCTCCTGGCGGATGGCCTTCTCTTTTTCCAACATATCTTTTCGCGCAGCAGTCTGGGCTTCATCCCGGGCCTTATTGGCCTTCTCCAGCTCATCCAGCAGTGCCCCCAGCTGCTCCCGCAGTTCCTTTTCGCTCTCCCTGGCGGCCTGAGCCTGGCGCCTTAAGCGCTCCGCCTCAAACTCAGTGGCCTGCTTAGATTTCTCCATTTCAAAGGCCGTGGCCTGCTTTGCCTTCTCCAGTTCAAGAAGGGCCTTGCGGCGCTCCTGTTCAAGCGCCATCTCCGCGGCCTCCCGGGCCTCCGCCAGGGCGTTTTCAACTGCCTGCCGGGTTTTTTTTCCGGCCTGCGCGTCAAATTCCTTCCTGAGTGTTTCGGACTGTTCGTCCTTGGCTCTTGTCAGTTCATCCTCAATCTGGCGCTGGATAGCGTCGGATATTTCAAACTGCATTTTGCAAAACGGGCAGACAACGGTGGTTGCGCTCATGGTTCCCCCTTCTTCAGCCGGGTTATTCTCGCTCCATCACAAAGGTATTATAGCATGCCGGACGGCCCATAGCCAAGGCTGCCGGGATTCCCGGCAGCCCTGTGGGGGTTCCTCAATATCAGCGCTTCGTGCCGCGATGGCGGTAATCCCGCTCGATTTTCTCCTGCCAGTCCGCGGGCAGCTGGCTGTCCGTCCGATAGCTGCGCATGGCTTCACCCATCACATGGAAGTTGAGCTTTACCCCCGCGCTGTCCGCATGGTAGTTCTGGGAACGATCGGCGCCGATGCCCATATCCCCCGCGGCTTCCACCGCGTCAATATTGGCACCCAGGAAGATAAACTCCCATCCGTATCCGGCCTTTTGCCGCTGAATCATCGCCTTCACCTTTTCAGGGGTGTAACACCTGCTGGCGTTTTCCATCCCATCGGTGATGATTACCACCATTACTTTCTGCGCTCTGTGGTCCTCCGCGGTGTTTTTCTGGGCATTGCCGATTTTATCAATCGTTTTCCCCACGGCGTCAAGCAGCGCCGTCATGCCGCCCACCTGGTATTCCTTTTCTGTCACAGGCCGCACCGCCTGGATGTCGATGCGGTCATGCAGCAGGCAGTACTCATGGTCAAAAAGCACGGTGGTGATGCGGCATTCCCCGTCCAGGCCCTTCTGTTTTTCCAGCATGGCGTTGAAGCCGCCGATGGTATCCCCTTCAAGCCCCCCCATGGATCCGCTCTTGTCCAGGATAAACACCAGCTCCGTCAAATCTTTTTTCATGCGTTTTCCTCCTCATTCCTTTTTGTTGTTTGAGGATAACGCATTTCAGGGAAGCTGTGGTCGCTTTTCAGGCGACAAATACGGCTCTCAGTTCCCTCCCAGCAGCGGCTGGTCATAGGTGAACAGCACCTCATTGATTTCGTAGATGTCATACCTTTCACTGCTGATGAAATACCCAACAATCACATCAAATATCTGGCTGCGGGACAAAGCATGCCCCGCCCGCCTGAGGAGGTCATCTGTTTCCCGTGGGTTCAATCCCAGCGCCACCGCCAGCGCCAGCACGGTGCGCTTGCTGGGTGACTCATTTTTCCCGGTCCTGATTTTGGAAAACAGCTTACGGTCCAGGTTGGCGCGCTTGTACACCTCCGCGTCTTTCCAGCCTTTCTGGTCGATAAGCCGGAGGAGTGCCTGGGAAAAGGGCTCGTCCATCTGCCTGATGATTTCGTCCAATGATTTTTGGGGGCTGCGTGTCAGTTCCCTGTCCATTTCGTGCCGCTCAGCAGCGGACGGGCGCCTGTACGGCATGGAACCATCCATATTGTGCGCCGCTTCCCAGGCCCGCCGCCCGACACTGTGGCTGGACACATAGTGCTCATCAATGTAGCTGGCGACCTTTCCCAACAGCTCCTCGCCCGCCGCGAAGGCCGCCTTGCCAAACACGGCCAGGAACACATCCATGTCGTGGCCCTCAAGGAATTCCCGGATTGCCGCTGTGGCTGCCTGCAAAGCCTCCCGTTTGGGATAGCCGAAAATGCCGCTTGAAATCAGCGGGAACGCTATGCTTTCATACCCATTCTCCGCTGCCAGCCTCAGGCTGCTCTGGTAGCAGGCTTTCAGCTGCGCTTCCTCGCCTTGCCGCCCATCCACATAGACCGGCCCCGCGGTGTGGATGATGTATTTGGCCGGCAATCCAAAGCCTGGCGTGATAACCGCCTCGCCCACCGCAATGGGCGCCAGCCTCTCGCACGCGGCCCGCAGACTGCCTGCGCCGGCGGCCTGGAAGATAGCCCCGCACACACCGCCGCCCTGCCTTAAATTGGTATTGGCCGCGTTTACAATGGCGTCCACGCGCATTTTTGTGATGTCCTGCCGGATAATGGTATAGGGCATGGGAATCCCCCCCTGCACAGTTTTTTCATATTGGGCAGCCAAAGTTTATCACATCTGCAAATCCGCCGCAAACACAGCACCGGGCAGCGACCGGAGCGCATCTCACAGCGTCCCCTGCCGCGGTCCTGGAAAAGGCACGGGGAACTTCTCGTGAAAAAGGGTCCCTGCCCTGCTCCTGTTCCTTAATTGCCGCTTCAAAAAAGCCTGGGCAATGACTGCCGCCTCCGTCCAGTATTTCACTCGGTTTGCTGATGAAGTGATCAGGCCGGGTATGATTTCAACAGCCATCAACAAGGAGGTGCTTTCTGTGGCAGACGATCCAAAGTCCCTCTCCGCCAGCCAGCAGGGGACGCTGATGAATGCGCTCAAAACCCGATTTGGGCAGAATATGTCCCGGCACAAGGGCCTCGCCTGGAATGAGGTGGCAAAACGCCTGCAGGAAACGCCGGAAAAGCTGTGGTCCCTAAACTGGATGGAGCAGACCGGCGGGGAGCCGGATGTTGTGGATGTTGGTAAAAAGACGGGTGTGCTCACCTTTGCGGACTGCGCACCCCAAAGCCCTTCAGGCCGCCGCAGCCTGTGCTTTGATGAGGCGGCCCTGGAATCCCGCAAAAGGAACAGGCCGGCGGGCAGCGCCTGTGGGCTGGCTGAGGATATGGGCGTAGAACTCCTCACAGAGGAGGACTACCGGTTCCTCCAGTCTTTGGGGGAATTTGACACCACCACCTCCAGCTGGCTTTGGACCCCTCCCGGCATGCGTGATAAAGGCGGTGCCCTCTTTGGCGACCGCCGCTATGGCCGGGTGTTTATCTACCACAATGGCGCGGAGTCCTACTATGCCGCGCGGGGATTCCGGGGAAAGCTTGCGGTGTAGGCGCCTCAGCCGCTGGTGATAATCACCCGCATCGCGCCGGGTTTGATGGCGGCTTCAAAGGCCTTTTGGCCCTCTTCGAAGGGAAATACGTCTGATATCAGGTGCCGGCAGCCAATCAAACCATGGTTGAGCAGACGGTTGGCGGTGGCGAAATCCTCCACCACGGGGCTGACAGAACCGGTGATGGTAACCTCATTCGTATGGACATGCTGAGGGCTGATGGCCGTGGGAACATCAGGGTGGAGGGAACTGTATTGGATCACCCGGCCTCCCTTTCCCGCCATCAACACCGCTTGGGCAAAGGCGCCCGCTTCCGGTGTGGTGTTGAATACCACGCCTGCGCCCTGTCCCCCCGACCATTCCCGGATGGCGGCCACCGGGTCGCCCCCGGCGGGATCGACGGCCCGGTCCGCGCCGTGCCCACAGGCCAGCCGCCGGCGCGTTTCCATGGGTTCGCTTAACAGCACCCTGGCCCCCCGCAGCCTGGCCAGCATTACGTGAAATTGCCCCATCACGCCGCCGCCGATGACCACCACATCCTCCCCCAGGCTTATCTGTGCCCGGTTAACGCTGTGCACACAGCAGGCAAGGGGCTCCGTCAGGCTGGCTTCGTCAAAGCCCAGGCGGTCTGACATGCCAAAAAGCATATTGGCCGGCACAATCACCTGGTCCATCAGGCCCCCGGGCCCGGGTAAAAGCCCCTCCCGCACCGGCTTATGGCGCGCATGGTCGCACAGGTTGCTTTGCCCTCTGCGGCAGGCGGGGCAGGCGCCACAGTTGTAGAGCAGGCGCACCGCAACCCGGTCCCCAGGCTTGAAGCCTGAGATATGGGCTTCCTCGCCCAGCGCAATGACCTCACCCGCCACCTCATGCCCTCCCACAAATGGCAACGGCACTTTGACCACGCCCCTGAACACCCGCTGTTCCAGGGTGCACAGCGCAACCGCCCGCACCCTCACCAGCGCCTCCATAGGCCCCAGGGCCGGGGTAAAAAGCGCAACAAGCCCCGTTTCTCCAAAGCCCGTTACTGCCAGGGCTTTCACCGGGATCATTGGACACCTCCGGCCAGCTTCAACGCTTCTTTCACATCCGCATCCCCATGCACCACAGCCGCTACCGCCGCGCAAACCCGGGCGATGTTCTCATGCCGGTAAATGTTGCGGCCCATGATGACTCCCCGCGCGCCAAAGCCAAGCGCCTCTTTCACTCCATGGAGCAGAGCCTCCAGCCCCTGGTTATCGCTCCCGCCCAGGACCAGCACAGGGGCGGGGCAATGGTCTGCCACCTCCCGGAAACGCTCGCCGCCCACAAAGGCGGTCTTGATGAAATCAGCTCCCAACTCCACCCCCTGGCGCGCGGCAAAAGCGACATTTTCCACCGACCAGGGTGTGATCCCCAAAGGCTTTTCAAAGCCATAGGGCAGCATCTCCGCTCCCAGGGGCAGGCCCCAGCGATCGCAATCTGCCGCCAGGCGAGCCAGATAGCCCAGGGTATGTTCATTGTTCTCGGATCCGGGATAGCCCATCACCAGCATGGCGTCCGCCCCCAGGCGCAGCGCGTCCTCAGCCCTGTACAACGCCTCCAGGCATCCCATGGGTTTTTTCAGCGCTGATGCGCCCCCGTCCCCTCTCAAAATGATCCCCGCACGGCCGAAATCCTTTGAAAATGCCTTGACAATCCCAAAGGTGGCCAAAAAGGCATCCACCCCGCCGGCCGCGGCCTCCCTGGCCACATGTCCCGGATCTTTTAGCGCCGGCGAAGGCATCAGTGCTGCGTGATCCATGGCCAGCACAAAGGCACGGCCGTCAGGTCCAAAAAAGTGGCGCATCCTGGATTTCATCATGGGATATTCCCCTCCGCTCTCTCATATAGTTTCTGGAGTTCTTTGCCGATCGCCAGTGAGTGCTCAATCATCAGGGGCTTCAGGGCGTTGGGAAGGTTTCGCCCGAACTCCTGGATTTCGTAGGTGATTTCCCCGGTAAACCCGATGTCATGAAGGCCCGCCATAGCCTGGGCCCAGTCAATGGTGCCGTAGAAGGGCATCAGGTGCTCGTCCGCTTTCCCATGGTTGTCCGCCACATGGGTGGCTTTCAGCCTTTTGCCAATACGGCCCAGGTTCCGGCGGTGGAAACCGCCGGTAAGGTGGGCGTGGCCAAAATCATAGCAGATACCCACGCGCTCCGGTTCAGCAAATGCGTCCACCAGCGTACACAGTTCCCCCACCTCCGCACAGAAGATCCGCTGGTATGGGGGTACCTTGTACTCGAAATCATTCTCCAGGGCGATGCCGATGCCTGCCTGGCGCGCCAGGGCAACATGGGGCGCGAAATACGCCAGATTGCGCTCATGGGAAACTGCCATGTCTGCCCCAGCCTCATACACCGTGCCGGGATGGGTCACCGCCCAGCGCACGCCCAGGATCCCGGAAGCGATGATGCTGCGCCGTATCAGCGCCTCCATCATTTGCTTTCTCTCCTTGTCCATGGGGCGGAACAGGTCATAGTAAGGCAGGTGCGTTTGGTTGAACACCACCCCCGCGTCACGTCCCATCCGGGCGATCCTGCGCACATAATCTTCCCATTCATCCCCGCACAGCGGCGAATCCGGGTTCATCGCCTCGCAAAGGTTTACATCCAGCACCCGGTAGCCGGCCCGGGCGCAGGCATCCACGCACCAGGGGATGCCGTTGCGTTTCCCTGCCGGTGCAAAAGCGCAGATGTTGGTGGATGTGGAAAGCGCAATCATATGAAGATACTCCTTATTATGGGGCAGGCATCAGCGGGGAGCCAGGCAGAAAGGCTCCCCGCTGATGCGCGGATCCCTTTTACTTGTTCGCCTGCTCGTACTGGTACAGCAAGCCCTGCAGATCATCGGCCATCATTTCCACTGTCTCCGCCACAGATAAACCCTCGTCCAGCATCATGGCAATATTGTCCTGGATGGCATAGTAGAAGTCCTTGGCGGGGCCCACAGTCACGCTCTTCATGTCCGCAGGCGTGATGGCGAGCTGCTCGCCAGCCACAGCGTACTGGGGGGTCCCGGCCACCAGGGCCTTATACTCCGCCATCTCCTGCGCCGCCGTGTTCACCGGCACATAGCCTGTGGCGGCAGCGAATTCTGCCTGCACCTCCGGGGAGGCCAGGTATTTGACCAGTTCCCAGGCCGCGGCCTTTCTGGCTTCATCCTGCTTGTCAAACATCACAACACAGCTGCCGGACACGGTGGCGCCATCGCTGGCCTGCGCGTTGACCCGGGGGTAGAACCCGGCGCCCAGTTCAAAAGCGCCCCCGATTTTTTCAAGCAGGGAGGTGACATTGGAGGATGAGGTGGTGAGGACAGCCAGCTGCCCCGCCACAAACTGGTCGGTGGTGCCGGCGGCATTGGTCAGGGCGCCTGCGTCATACATGGCCTTCCATTCCGTCAAAAAGGTTTCAAGGGCGCCGTTTTCAAGGCATTCCAGCCCCGTCGCCATGGCCTCAGAGCCATTTTTGTTGTTCACCACATAGCTGCCCAGCTGCCCCAGCCAGTTGGCCAGAGTGGGCGTGTTAGGCACCACGGAATAGGCCAGGACATCAAGGCCCCCGGCCGACTTCTCCGGCAGCTTTTCGCTCAGGGATATGATGTCCTGGAAGGTTTCAGGCGCCATGGCCCCCGCCTCGTCCAGCATCGTCTTGTTGTAGAACATGATGGTGGTGGAGGCCGCGAAGGGCATCCCCAGCCGGACGCCCGAAAATTCCCAGTTGCTCAGGGTGATGGGCAGGATCTGGCTGATATCATAGCCAGGGTCAGCCGCCAGCGCGTCGTCCAGCGTCCAGGCACGCCCGGAGTTGAAATAGGCTACCTTTCCCGTGGCGTCCAGGTTCATCACATCAGGCAGCTGCGCATAGTCTTCCGCTGTCAGGATGCTGTTGAGCTTGGTGGTGGCATCGGAATACTGGCCCTGGAACACCGCTTTCACGGAGATTTGCCTGTCCTTGCCGATGGTGGCGTTGAACTGCGTGACAAATTTGTCCACCAGCACGCCGGCCTCGTCTGACATGGAGTGCCAGAAGAGAAGGGATACAGGCTGTGCTGGCTCCTGGGCATAAGCTCCAGGGGTGAGGGCCATGGCTGCCACAAGCAGCAGGGGGAGCATTCTCTTCAACATGGTGTTTCTCCTTTTTTTGTGATCCTGTCTTCAGGGAAGGGGCCGCCTTCCGCAAAAACATCTCTGGGGTCAGCCCACCAGGGCACCGCCGGTCATGTTGCGCTGGATGTTGCGCCTGAGGAGGATAAACAGCAGGAATGAAGGGAGAAGCGACAGGGCAACTCCCGCCAGCACCAGGTGATAGTTGGTATCCTCAAAAGAGGTGATCATGGTGATACCCACCTGGATGGTGCGCATATGATTGGAGTTGGTGACAAGCAGGGGCCAGAGGTAGGCGTTCCACAGGGTTACGAAGCTTTGCACAAACAGCGTCACCAGGACAGGCTTTGACATGGGCAGGAGAACCGTCGCCAGAAAACGTAGGTCGCCGCAGCCGTCCACCTGCCCCGCGTCCTTCAGTTCCCGGGGAAAGGTGAGAAAGGACTGGCGCAGCATAAACATCTGCGTGGCCCCCACAAAGGACGTAATGGCCATGCCCAGGTAGCTGTCAAGGAGCCTGAGCCGGCTTACCGTCAGGAAATTGGTCACAAGCAGCGTATCCCCAGGGAGCATCATGGTGGCCAGGACGGCCAGGAACAGCGCGTTTTTACAACGGAAATCATAAAACGCAAAGGCAAACGCGGCTAAAACCGCAAACAGAAGCCTCATCACGGTGCCAATGAACGCCACCACCAGGGAGTTGAAGCCGAAGCGCAGAAAAGGCACCCGGGCGAAAGCATCCCGAAAATTCCGGGTATAGGCGAAGCTTTCGGGCCAGAAAGTGGGCGGATAGGCAGAGAACTCCGCAGGGGACTTAAAGGCCCCCAGGATGCCGTACACGATGGGGAATATGATGACGAGCCCCAGCGCCAGGGCCGCAGCCTGCACCGCGATGCCGCCCCACAACTGCCGCCGCTTCATGCCGCTCATTGGTAATGCACCCGTTTGCGCTCAACCCAGAACGCCATCAGCGCCAGGGAGAAGGTGAGGGCAAAGGCCACCAGGCTGATGCAGGCGGACAGGCTGTAGTTGGCCGAGCCATAGCCGGAATTGTACATCATGAAAATGAGCGTGGTGGTGGCCCGGGCAGGACCGCCCTGGGTCAGGATGATGACAGGGCCCGACACCATCATGGCAAGCACCATGTTGGTCAGCGCCACATAAAGAATGGTGGGTGAAATCAGCGGCAGCTGTATCCGGAAAAAACGGGACCAGGGCCCTGCGCCATCCATGGTGCCCGCTTCCATCAGCTGATCCGGCACTGCCCGGAAAGCGGAAAGGAACAACAGGAAATCAAAGCCGATGCCCATCCAGACGGTGAGCATCAGGATGCCGTACAGGGCGTATTCCCGGCTCTGGTACCAGCCGATATCAAGCCCCAGGGCATAGTTCAGCCAGCCCACGGTGGGGTTCAGAAGAACCTTGAAAATCATGGCCGCTGCCGACATGGCAATTGCCATGGGCAGGGTGAACATGGTTTCATACACGGGGCTGAGCCGCCGCTTTTTTGTGGCCAGGAGCGCCAGGCCCATCGTGATAAACACCGTGACGGGCACATTGATGGCGGTGATTTTCAGCGTGTTCCGCAGGGCGATTCCGAAGTCCCTCCTGGAGAACAGATAAGTGAAGTTGTCCAGCCCCGCGAAGCCCGTGATGACACCCTTGGCGTTAACGGTGCTGAAACTGAACAAAAAAGTC
>ENA-UOUL01004767-UOUL01004767.1-bioreactor-metagenome-genome-assembly--contig:-NODE-4767-length-12237-cov-3.802714_pt1 | contig 12237 bp, 8 predicted proteins | sample MGYA00249838_ERZ747220 | MGnify/ENA primary metagenome ERZ747220 (study PRJEB28778, sample SAMN05720191) | bioreactor metagenome | isolation source: Anaerobic biogas reactor | place: USA:Washington...
CGTATTCCGCGTCCGCCGGCGCCTCCTGCTGCATCACGGAATCGATGCCGATGCCGTGGGCGCCCAGCACGGCGGCCACCTTCGCGAGGGTGCCGGGCTGGTCTTTCATGGAGAACCGCACATAGTGGCGGGCGACGATCCCGCCCGGATCGCGGAACACCACCGGGGTCCGGGCGTGCACGCCGCTCAAATCGCGGCGACGCCCGCCCGCCCGCAGGTTCAGCGCGGCGTCGGCCAGGTCGGCCACCACCGCGCTCGCCGTGGCGGCGCGGCCCGCGCCGCGCCCGTAGTACAGGGTGGTGCCCACGATGTCCCCGTGCACCAGCACGGCGTTGTACACCCCGGACACCGTGGCCAGCGGATGCCGGTGCTCCACCAGCGTCGGCTGCACGCTCACTTCGACGCCCTCCGCCCCGCCCCGGGTGCCAAAGCCCTTGTAGCAGGCCACCATCGCGATCGACCCGCCGAACAGAACGCTCTTGGCCAGGCCGACCATGATATCCCAGGTCTCCAGCGACTGGGCGGTATAGCGCCAGTACGGATTCTCCGAAACGCCGAAAACCCAGCAGGAGATCGCATAGCCGCCGAACACGCCCATCAGATCGGCGTAGCAGGTCAGCAGGGGGGTCAGCATCAGGCACGCCAGGAACCGCGGCACCACCAGGTACCGGATCGGATTGGTGCCCATGCTCCGCAACGCGTCGATCTGCTCGGTCACGTTCATCGTACCCAGCTCAGCCGTCATCGCCCCGCCCACCCGGCCCGCCAGCATCACGCCCGCCAGCACCGGCCCCAACTCCCGCACCACCGACAGGTTGATCACCGAACCCAGATAGTTCTCCAGCCCAACCGCTTCGAACTGCACCACCGTCTGAACCGCCAGCACCATACCCACAAAAAGGCCCGTTATGCCCACGATCGGCACCGAACGCGCCCCGATCTCGTGGAACTGCGGCATCAACAGGGCCAGGTCCTGACGGGTCCGGGCACTCGACGGCGTCCACCACAACGCCGCCCCAGCGAATCGCCAGAAGTCCCCGAACGCCGCCACCAGCGCCAGGGCCTTCCGTGACAAACCCTCGGGCTTCCCTTCCGCCATCAAGCCATCCTCCATCTCCAGACCCTCCTTTCTAGCCGAAGTCGGCCCCATCGTCAACGACCAGGAAATTCACCCGCCTCAACGAACGTGACGGATTCCCAGCCGACGCGACACGAAGCCGACCGCCCGACGACCCCAACACCTCGCTCAGCCCTGATCAAACCACCAGCCCGCCGCCCACTATAGATCCGCTATCCCAGCGTCATCCAATGCTGTCACCCCCGACCAGCCCACCAACTCCAGAGCCCAGAACACGAAACATGCCGCTTCACACAGATCAACAGGCCAACCGATCAACCCCGCGAGGCTGCTCCCCGACCGCCACCGCGGAGCGGGTGGAAGCAAGCAAGCCGTTCTCAACGGAGCCGTCTCGCCATTTCGCCGTTGTGGAGCCCATTGACACCCAGAGCAACTCCCGCTATCCGAAAGCATAGCAAGCTATATAGCTTGCATGCCATGGACTCGTACTCACGGCCAAACCCGGACCAGGTCGATGGTGACGCATATCGACGATAACGCCGAAATGACCGAAAAGGCCGAAATGGCCGCGAAGACCGCAAAGGCCCGTCGGCGGCCAACGGGTCGCTCCAAACAAGGGCGGCCCGACCCCAAACCCAACTCCGAGGCCGCCACGCCTCGATACGCTCAGATCCGCGACGTCCTTGCCGCCGAACTTCACGAAGGGCGGTTCAAAGCCGGACGGACCATTCCCTCAGAACGCGACATCGCCTCCCGATTCGGCGTCAGCATCATCACGGTTCGGCTCGCCCTCGCCGCCCTCCAGCGCCAAGGCCTGATCTACCGCGTGCCGCGCCTCGGCACCTTCGCCGGGCCCCGCCCGTCGGGCGGCCCGTTGCGACGCCACGGCAAAACCTGCCTTGCCCTGTTGGTGCCCATGCTCCGCACTGGCGTCGGCCCGCTGATCCTGGCCGGAGCCGAGGACGCGTGCCTCGAACACGGCATCCATCTCGAGGTCTACCACGCCAACAACGATCCGCGCACCGAGGCCCGCCAACTCGAACGGCTCATCACCGCCGAAGTCGACGGCGCAATCATCTTCGCGTACAGCTCAGACGTGGCCGAACGCGTCCTGAGGCTGAAAGTCGCCGGCCTCCCGCTGGTCGTGGTCGATCATCGGATTCCCGGCGTCCAAGCCGACTTCGTATCCGCCGACAACCGCCAGGGCGGTCAACGGGCGGCTGAACATCTGGCCGCCCTGAAACTCAAACACCACGTCTTTGTGACCATCGATACCACCACGTCCAGCAATCGCGACCGACTCGAAGGCTTCACCTCCGGCCTCAAAGCCGCCGGTCAACACGATCCGCTGCTGATCACCTATCCCGGCGGCGACGGGTGGTCGCCGCGCCGGAACATCCGCGACGCCTGCCTGCCGGCGTTCAAGACGCTGCCCACTCCGATCGGCGTGTTCTGCCACAACGACTACGCCGCCGTCGGCGTCTACCAGGCCGCCTTCGACCTCGGCTGGCGGATCGGCCGCGACATATTCATCCTCGGCTTCGATGATGATCCGATCGCCCAGGCGATGACCCCGGAACTCTCGACGATACGCCAACCGGCCGAAGAGATCGGAGCCGCCGCCGCCGCACTCCTGCTGGAACGCCTGGCCGGCAAGACGCCCGCGGATCACGCCCAAACACAAACGCTCCCGGTCGAACTGATCCCCCGGGCTTCCACGCATCGGGAGATCGACCAATGAAGTCGTTTACCCTGATTGAACTGCTCGTGGTGGTGGCGATCATCGCCGTGCTCGTGGCCATGCTCCTGCCGGCGCTTGGCCACGCTCGCAGCCAGGCCCAGATCGCCGGCTGTGGAAGCAATCTCCGACAAATAGGCCTTGGCGGCCATCTCTTCGCCCAAGGCAACGACGACCGCCTGCCGGTCAACTACAACCACTACGGCTACGGCAACCACGCCGTCTGGCACCTGTACGTGCCCGGCCGTTGGGCGAACTTCGGCCGCCTTTTCGCCGACCGGTTCGTCGCCGAGCCCGCCGCGTTCTACTGCCCAGCCTACACGGGCGCCGCCGATCCGCAGGTCCTCCCGATCGAAAAGGCCCTGCCGCTCTGGCACAACCCGGATTCCGCGCAAATGCAGGACCAGCAGCTTCACATCCCGTACAACTACCTGATCCCTCACATCGAGGCCCTGGTCGCGGTTCCCAACTACCAGCCGCTGCCGGACGCCGCGACCGCCGACAACGGCTGGCCGCGCTTCGTCACCGCCGCCACCGACAATGCCGGGCCGTACGCCATCGGGTCGGACCTGATCCTGAACCGCTCAACCTGGATCCACCAACGCTCCGGCGGGATGAACGCCCTCTACGGCGACGGCCACGTCGCATTCAGGACGCTCCCCTCCTACCTGGCCGACGACCCCAACGTCTGGCCCGGCTACTGGGACCTCGGCACCTACTTCCTGCACTACTTCTACCGCGCCTTCAGCGACCGCTGACCTGAGCCGCGTTCTTTCGCGTGCTCACTTCGCCTCAAAGGTCAGGCAGTCGGCGTCGTCCTCGCTCTTAAAGGTGAAATCGAGTTGATTCTTGCGGACTGGATGATTATTATGATCGGTATTATGATCGAAATGATCGTCAGGTCGGCCCATGACTGATCGAGAAGAAGAAATCCTCAAGCACCTCCGCTCCTCCGGACGCTTGGCCGTCGGTCGGCTGGCTGAGCTGTGCGACTGCTCAGCCGTCACCGTCCGCCGGGGCCTGACCGCCCTCGAGGCCCGAAATCTCGTCGTCCGAACGCCTGGCGGGGCCATGCCGGTCGACCAGGTCGCTATCGAAGTGGCCTTCCCAGAACGACTTACAATCAACGCCGACCGCAAAGAGCGCATCGCCTCAGCCGCCGCCGAACATGTCAAGGACGGCCAGGTGCTCCTGCTGGACAACGGTTCGAGCGTCTACCTGCTCGCTGAGTACCTGGCCGGCAAGCAGGATCTGACCATCCTGACCTTCTTCCTGCCCCTGGTGAACAAACTCTCTCAGAACAATAACTGGAAAATCATTCTCACTGGCGGACAGATCCGAAACGGCCGCGGCGACCTGGTCGGCCCGCTGACCGAGGAGTTCTTCGCCAAGGTCTACGCCGACGTGGCCTTCTTCGGAGCCGACGGGCTCGACGTCGAGACGGGAGTCTGGACCGTCGATCCCGAGTCCGCCCGCCTGACCCAGCGGATGTGCAATGCCGCCGCCAAGCGGATCCTGCTGGCCGACAGCAGTAAGCTCACCCGGCGGGCCGCCTTCGCCGCGGCCAACTGGGACCTCATTGACCTGTGGATTACCGACCGCCAGGCCCCAGCCGACCTGGTGGCCGCGGTCCGTGACAAAGGCATCGAAATAGAACTGGTCTAGTTTCTGGAGGAATACGTTCATGGGTACGCAAACCGTCGCCGCCGGCAAAACGACCGCCAAACGCACCGGCAAGTACGATCCAACCCCGTATCAGCTCGACCTGAACGAGTGGCCCAAGATCACCGTTCCGCCGCCCGGGCCCAAAAGCAACGCGATGCACGATGCCACCGCCAAAATCATGAAGGGCCTCTCCGGCCAGGTCCGACTCTTCCCGGTCGTCTTCGACGAAGGCCAGGGCTGCACCCTGACCGACCTCGACGGCAATAAGTACATCGACTTCTCCAGCGGCATCTACGTGACCACGCTGGGCCACTGCCACCCCAAGGTCTCCGAAGCCGTCGCCCACTGGGCCAAACGCCTCATGAATGCACACGACTTCACCACGCCGGTCAAGCACAAGCTGCTCGAAAAGATGATGGAGGTCCTGCCCGGCGATTTCGGCGGCGTCCAGCTCTACGACTCCGGCACCACCGCCGTCGAAGCCGCCATCCGAACCACTCGCGCCGCCACCGGCAAGCACGAGTTCCTCTCCTGCTTCGCCGATTTCCACGGCAAGAGCGGCTGCGCCGTCTCACTGGCGCGGATGAACAACGTCTACGGCCCGACCCGCATGCCCGGCTTCTACATGCTCCCGCGCCCGGACACCTACCGGCCGTGGTGGACCCGCGCCGACGGATCGCTCGACACTGAAAAGTACCTCGAGTTCTACGACAAGTACATCACCGAAGGCACCACCGGCCAGGTCGCCGGAATCGTCCTCGAACCCATCCAGGGCTGGGCCGGCAGCGTCTTCCCGCCCGATGACTTCTTCCCCAAACTCCGCAAGTGGTGCAATCAGCGGGGCATCCTCCTGGTCGACGACGAGGTCCTCTGCAGCATCGGCCGCTGCGGCTACTGGTACGCCCTGGAGCACTGGGACGTCGTCCCGGACGTCCTGACCCTCGGCAAGGGCTTCGGCAACGGATTCCCCGTCACCGCCATGGTCGTCCGCAAGGACTACGCCGAAGCGGTCGACAAGATCTCCGCCTCCACCAGCTACGGCGGCAACCCCATGGCCTGCGCCGCCGCCCTGGCCTCCATCGAGGTCATCGAGGAGGAGGGCCTGCTCGCCCACGCCAAGGAACTCGAAGCCCTCTTCAACAAACGCCTCGCCAAGATGAAGCAGGATCACAAGATCGTCGGCGACGTCCGCTGCATGGGCTGCCTCATGGGCGTCGAACTGGTCAAGGACCGCGCGACCAAGGAGCCGTTCGACCAGGCGGGCAAGATGGTCTACCAGAAGGCCTTCGCCAAGGGCCTCGCGTGGATTCCCGCCGGCCACATCCTGCGGATGAGCCCGCCCATCGTCATGCCCAACGACGTGGCCGAAAAGGCGATGGACATCATCGACGAAGCCATCGGCGAAACGGCAAAGGAACTGGGCTGCTAGCGACAACAACGCGGACCGGGACGGGCGGACCAGCCGCCGCCCGTCCCTTCCGTCCCCTTGATCGCGGTTCTATCGAGGCCCACGCGATGCTCGAATCGCTGCTGAACATGCTCGACGGCAAGCCCGCCCGCCGGGTCGTCTGGACGGCCGACCTGCACTACTGGTTCGCCGCCCATCGGCCGGACCTGGCCCGCGACGAGCGGGCGCATCTGGCGTTCTGCCGCGAACTGGGCGTCATGCCGTACTACTGGTACGAACGGTTCTGGCTCGGCGAGCCGCGCTACGACGGCGTCGAATTCTCGCAAATCCGCGACGGCGAGCGAACGGTCCGACTCTGGAAGACTCCCGCCGGAGAGCTTCGCGAACACCGCCAGTTCATGGCCGAGAGCTGCTCCGAGGCGATCACGCGGCATCCCGTTCAAGACCAGCGCGACCTGGAGACCCTGCTCTACGTGCTCCAGCATCGACATCTGGAACCGGCCAACCTCGACGACTACCACCAGCGCCGTCAACTCTGGTCGCAATGCGACGGCCTGCCCTCGGTCGGCCTGCCGCGAAGCCCGCTGCCGGCCTTCCTCTACGAATGGGCCGGCCTCGAACACGGCATCTACCTGCTGATGGACCACGAGGAACTCGTGGGCCGCATCTTCGACCTGCTCGACGCTCAGGAACAACCCATCCTCGACGCGGTCTGCCAAGCCAAGCCGCCGCTGGTCCACTTTCCCGACAACCTCTCCGGCGACAACCTCGCCGGCCTCTTCGACCTGCACATGGCCGACCGCTACCGCCGCCGCCTGGACCGGCTGCACGAAGCGGGCATCCGCGTCGCCGTCCATCTCGACGGCGTCGTGCGGCCGCTGCTGCCGAAGCTGGCCGCGCTGGGCTTCGACGCCGTCGAGGCCCTCACGCCCGCTCCGGTCGGCGATGTGACGCTTGAGGATCTCCGGCCGCTGGCCGGCAGTGACCGGGTCGTCCTCTGGGGCGGATTGCCCGGCGCCATGTTCGCACCGCCGTTCGCCTGGTCCGACCTGCGCGCCCATCTGGACAAACTGCTCGCCTGTTGGCGAGGTACGCCCTTCGTGATCGGTGTGGCCGATCAGGTCCCGCCCGACGGCGATATCGAATTTGTGAAGAGAATATCCGAGTTACTCAAAACACTAACGTAATGGTGGCATGATCATGGCGGCATTCGCGCATCGTTCCTACTACGTCAACTTCGCCTCGCACCTCCTGAACGCCTGGAACGCCAACATGATGCATCCGGGCGCGGGCGGCCGCTGGGGCGTCAGGGAGTTCGCCGGCCTGCTCGACATGATCAAGGCCTTCGGCTTCACCTGCTTCGAATACTGGCTCGAACCGACCGTCTACAAATCCGCCCTCGACCGCAGCGGCACCTACGCCGAGTTCGTCGAAACGATGACCGCCGTGATCGACCTGGCCCACCAGCGCGGCCTTCAGGTCAAGTACATCAGCGCACCCAACACGATCGGCCACGAATGGTACTTCGCCTGCCCCAACAACCCCGACGACAAAGCCCTGATCGAAAAACTCTGGCGACACTGGGCCGGCGTGCTCAAAGGTACGGACATCATCGGGATCTTTCCCGGCGATCCGGGCGGCTGCAACCGCAACGGCTGCGACCATAACACGTTCATCGACCTGGCCCTGCGCCTCAGCGAGATCACCCTTCAGGAAAGTCCTTCGTCGGTGGTCGAGATCGGCACGTGGGGCACGCCGTTCTCCGGCTGGGGCGACGACCTGATCCACGTGCCCGGCTGGGACGGGTCGTGGACCAAGCTGCTGGAAGGTCGCTGCGACCCCAAGACCGGCATCGGAGCCCACATCTGGAACGGCTCACCGCAGCGGGCCGAGGTCGCGATGGCCGATTTCCTCAAACGCCTGCCCGAATTCCCCGACAACGCAATGGTCGGCGTCAACCTTGGCTTCAGCCCCGACGCCGACTGCACCTGCGGCGGCGACGCCCGCCCGTACTGCCGCGAAATCGCCCGCCTCCGGCGAATCAGCAGTTGGGACTATTCGGTCACCGAGGGCGAACTGGTGGTCCACCCGCACTGGCGCCTGCCGCGAATCTTCTCACGCCGCCGCGAGGAACGGTCCGCCGCCCCGTTCCACGGTGCGATGAGCTACACCATGTCGCCCAAGCTCAGCCATATGTGCCTCTATGCCGCCGGTCAGGCCGCGATCGATCCGGACCGCGATCCGGACCCCGTCTCACGCGAGTTTGCCCGCCGCGTCTTCGGCCCGCAGCACGAAGCCCTGGGCGAGCTGTTCGAGGCGTTCGAGGTCGTCGGCGGCTGGGGCCGGTATCCCCGCCGTCAATGGTCGCGACAGGAGGCCCACCGCGCGTATCTTCAGATCATCGAACACCTCCGCTCCGCCGATATGGACAACTGCGACCTGCCGCTGTTCCCCTCGCCGCGGGAATACCGCGACGATCTGCTCTGGTTTGCCGAAATGTTCGCCAAGCTCTCGCAGAGCGAGCCGGACCGCGAGTCCATCCGCAATGAGTACTGGCGGCGGGCCCTGGCTATTTACGACAACGTCCCCATGTCCGTCGACCAGCGGGCCGAGCAAGCCGCCCGCCAATTCTCACAGACGTTCGCCTAAAAAACAGATGATCGACGATCGACAACGACAAACTCACATGCCACGGTAACGAATCAGGAGTAAAACCCATGCGCACCGTACGCTTCGGAATCATCGGCTGCGGCCTGATGGGCCGCGAATTCGCCAGCATCACCGCCCGCTGGTGCCACCTGCTCGATATGGACGTCCGGCCCGAACTGGTCGCCGTCTGCGACCCCAACGAGGCCCTCTGGAAATGGTACCAGACCCACTTCCCCTCGATCCGCCAGGCGACCAAAGACTACACCGAACTGCTGGCCAACGACCAGGTGGAGGCCGTCTACTGCGCCGTGCCGCACAACCTCCACCAACGCTTCTACTGCGATATTATCCAAGCCGGCAAGCACCTGATGGGCGAAAAACCCTTCGGCATCGACAAACCCGCCAACGACGCCATCCTTGAATGCATCAAGGCGCATCCGAATGTCTTCGTCCGCAGCACTTCGCACTTCCCGTTCTACCCCGCCGCCCAGCGGATCGGCGACATGATCGAATCCGGCGCCTTCGGCCGCATCATCGAGGTCGAAGCAGGGTTCTGGCACTCAAGCGACCTCAACCCCGAAAAACCTATCAACTGGAAACGACGCATCGCCACCAATGGTGAATATGGCTGCATGGGCGACCTGGGAATGCACGTTGTCCACCTGCCTTTCCGGCTTGGCTGGCGCCCTCGCAACGTGCGGGCTCTATTGTCCAAGATCGTGCATGAACGCCCGGATGGTCAAGGCGGGATGGCGCCGTGTGAAACCTGGGACAACGCGACGCTTGCCTGCGAAGTGCAGACCGGGGCAGGGGACTTCCCAATGTTGCTCTCCACCAAGCGCATCGCGCCTGGCCATGGGAACACATGGTTCATCCGGGTCATCGGCACCGAGTTCTCGGCGTCCTTCACAACTCAAAATCCCAAGCAGTTCGCGATGATGCCCTACGCTCCGGGCGACGAGCAGGCGTGGCGCACTGTCGACCTCCCCTATCGATCGGCGTATCCCACGATCACGGGCAGCATCTTCGAGTTCGGATTCACCGACGCGATCCTGCAGATGTGGGCTGCCTTCTGTGACGAACTGGTCAACGGCCCGGCGATGGCTCAGCCCTTTTGCTGCGCCACCCCGAATGAAGCACACGCCAGCCACGAGCTCTTCACCGCAGCACTGCAATCCCAGCGCACGGGACAGACGGTTGCCTTACCCTAACCCGAACTCGCTCTGCTCGCGTCCGTCAGATAAAAAGGGGGCCGCAAGGCCCCCTACTTAATACATCCCGGTGCCTTGGATCAGGCGCCGCCCGTGATGCGCACCGCGTGGTCCGTAGGCTCTCAGCCACCCGCGTCAAGACGTTGCCCGACCGGCCTCCGCACCAGCTTCGTGCCGGCGTTGCACCAGCACGCCGACCGCTACAAGCAGCAGAATCAACGGCGTCACGGGCAGCCGGAAACGGATCTGGCTGATTGGGCCCGGCACAAAGGTGACGTAGAAGATCGTTGCCATGATAAAGAGCGACAGGATGCGCGGGCGCAGCCGCCACGCGCCCACCCCAAAGAACACCGCAGCCACGACGTAGCCAACGCCCCACCCTATCCACAGGATCAATGCGAGCGGGGGCAGAGCCAGGAGACGCTCATCGACGATGATCCAAATGGCTGCCCCCACCTTCCCGGCAGCCACGGCGCGCAGCGCACGGCCCAGTGCGTCCCCCTCTGTGGGGATGGAAGTCCAGGGTACCCCGGTCAGCCGCGTATACCAGAACCGGTGCTCCTGAGGCACGAGCGACCAGAGCCATGCACGTGTGTGGCTCCACACGAAGTCAACCGGGTGCTCCCGCACGATCTCGATCGATACCGACTTGAGCTGCTGCAGTCGCACATCCCGTTGCTGTGCTGTGACCTCGCTATCGTCCAGCACCGGCCAATCATATCGCTGCGCCGTCCGCACGATGATTTCATCGTAGAGCTCTTCCCATCGCGGCGACCACGGCGCGACGCGCTCGCCACGCACCTGCGCCAGGGTGGCAACGGCACTGACGTGCGCCAGATTGTCGTCGAAGGTACGCGTGTAGAACCACTCACCGAAGATCACCCGGTTCCGCACCACCCAAGGCGATAGCATCAGAAGTATCGTCCCCACCAGGATCAGCATGCCCTGCCACGCTCGCCTGCGTCCGGAATAGAGGTTGTGCGCCAACAGCGCAACCAACGCCAGCGGCAAGAACTGCACATTTGGCTTGCACAGGATCGCGAGGCCGAAGCAGACCCCGCAACGCCACGCATCGCCGGTGCGCCCATTCATAATGTAGCGTGCGAACATCCAAACGGCCGTGGTCAACAGCAGCCCGAAGAGTATCTCTGTCAGCAACTCGTTGCAGAAACGCCAGGACGACGGATTCACGGCATAGAGCGCAGCGGCAACCATCCCGACACGCTCATCGGCAACCGACTTACCCAGACGATAGAGGACGACGACCGTCAGGGCATCGACCAGAACATGGGCAAACGCCACGACCTGAGGATCAGGTCCACCGATTGCGTACCAGAAAGCCACAAAGAGAGGATAGAGCGGAGCGCGAACGTTGTCGGGACGAAATGGGGGCTCGGTGTTCATCGAAAACACACCCCGCTCGAGGAGGTTCACGGCCAGCCAATGATAGCCCTGCGCGTCCACGTGGTGAAACTGCATATCCCTGGGGGCGATCACCAGATAGCCAGCGCGCAGCGCCGTCGCCAGGAGGATCAGGACGATCAGCGCGGTCCAGCGGGCTAGACGAGCTCTTCTCGCGTCGGGATGCTTCTGCGACTTAGCACGTCTGACGAGACCTTCCTTTTCACAGCAGCATGACAGCATCTTGGGCGCCATCCAACTCCTGTATCCCAATAAGCGTCGCTCGCGCCGAGATGCGCTCGGCGACCTCCATCGTCCTAACCACATCGCCGCAGTGCGAGCCCGGAAGCGTCCGGGCCCTGAGGCAACCGATAGACTCGCGGTCTAGACGAAGAGCGACCGCGCGAATGCACTGTCGCGCGCAATCAGGCGTTCCACGGCCTCCTCGTCGGTGTATTCCGCCGTGAGGCAGACGATACCCCGGTAGCCACGCGCCTTTAGCACGGCGGCTACGTCAGACCAGGAAGCGCGTCCTTGGGCTCCGCTCGTCCAGTAGACCTGCCACGCGGCGACCTCGGCCTCTGGACCACTCACCGGCCGCCAGAACGCGTTCTTCAGGTTGACCATACAGAGATGCGACCAGACAACATCGAGCGCCAGCTCGGGCTGCATCCCTTCGAGCGCCTCGTGTGCCGCGTCCCACACGATGCCGATGTGCCGCCGGTCATACTGCTGAACGAGGGCACGCAACCCCAGCGCATGGGTCACGAACCGCCCATAGTGGTTCTGCACGCCCACCCGAACGCCGTACCGGTCGAGGAGGGGAATCAGCGCATCATACTCACCCTGGTAGCGCGCTTCGGCCTCCAGATAGGTTTCGTCTCGACCGATGGGAGCCATCACGCGGATCGTCGGGATCCCTGCCTCAGCACAGGCGGCGATCGTTGCCTCGTCGGTTGGACCAGCGACACTCAGGATCTTCACGCCGTACTCCGCCAGTTCTCGAGCCGCCTTGGGCAGCGTTGCGACGGTGTGAGGCTCGACCTGATAGCCGGGGCGCACCGGAAGCTCAATGCCGTCGAAGCCC
>ENA-UOUL01004768-UOUL01004768.1-bioreactor-metagenome-genome-assembly--contig:-NODE-4768-length-12236-cov-24.765112_pt1 | contig 12236 bp, 11 predicted proteins | sample MGYA00249838_ERZ747220 | MGnify/ENA primary metagenome ERZ747220 (study PRJEB28778, sample SAMN05720191) | bioreactor metagenome | isolation source: Anaerobic biogas reactor | place: USA:Washington...
CCCTTCCCGCTGCTGGCCGCGGTCGGCGCCCGGACCTCCCGGATCGAGATCGGGACCGGCGTCATCGACATGCGCTACGAGAACCCGCTCTACATGGCCGAGACCGCTGGCGCCGCGGATCTCATCTCCGGCGGGCGGCTGCAGCTCGGCATCAGCCGCGGATCACCTGAGCAGGTCATCGAGGGGTACCGCCTCTTCGGCTACCACCCCGCCGAGGGTGAGAGCGACGCGGACATGGCGCGCCGGCATACCGCGCGGTTCCTCGAGGTCATCACCGGGGAGGGCTTCGCCGAGCCGAACCCACGACCGATGTTCCCCAACCCTCCCGGGCTGCTGCGGATCGAGCCGTACTCCGAAGGGCTGCGCGAGCGGATCTGGTGGGGTGCCGGCTCCCGCAGCACAGCCCAGTGGGCCGCCGAGCAGGGAATGAACCTCATGAGCTCGACGCTGCTCACCGAGGATCTCGGTGTTCCCTTCCACCAGGCTCAGGCCGAGCAGATCAGGGCCTTCCGGGAGGCCTGGGCGGCTGCCGGTCACACACGGGAGCCGCGGATCTCGGTGAGTCGCAGCATTTTTCCCCTGGTCACGGCGACGGATCACGCCTACTTCGGTCTCGAGACCCACAGCCAGGACCAGATCGGCATGCTCGAGGGTGGCCGGGCGATCTTCGGCAAGACGTATGCGGCGGAGCCCGACGAGCTCGTCCGCCAGCTCGCGCAGGACGAGGCGATCGCGGCGGCGGACACCCTGCTGCTCACCATCCCCAACCAGCTCGGGGTGGACTACTGCGCGCACGTCCTGGAGTCGGTCGTCACCCACGTCGCTCCGGCTCTCGCCTGGCGCTGAGCAGGTACGTCGGCTCGGATCGTCGCCGGCCGGGATGCGTCCCGCGCGTCCCCTGCTGCCTGCCGTATTGCGTTCCGAGCTCGTGGTTCTCACCCTTTGGTGGATCACTCTGACGTGCACGACCCTGGCGGCCGGTGCCCCGGACCCCTAGCATGGCGATCACCCGCTCGAGGAGGAGCACGATGGCCGACAAGCCCTGTGAGCACATGGAGACGGTCCGGGACGTGAGCCCGAACGCCCAAGGATGTGAGGACTGCCTACGGATCGGATCCACCTGGGTCCATCTGCGGATGTGCATGACGTGTGGTCACATCGGCTGCTGCGACAGCTCGCCGAACAGGCATGCCCGGCAGCACTTCAAGGCACATCCGGACCATCCGATCGCCCGCTCGTACGAGCCGGGCGAGAACTGGTGGTGGTGTTTCGCGGACGGGCGCCTCTTCATGGTGCCGGGTGCACCGAAGGCGCCGTCCTACTCAGACAGCTGAACTCGTAGGCGCCGGCTGCTGACTGCGTCGAGCGCGCGCTTTCGGCACGGACATATCACTGCGGTTCGGCGCGCAGGTACTCGCGGAAGTACGGCAGCGCGAAGTCGACGAAGCCGTGGCCGGCGGGGCTGACGAGCTCGCGGGCGATGAGACGGCTGCGGTAGACGTTCTGGTGCTGCATGTTGATCTTGAGACGGCGCGCGAGATCCTTTGTCGCAGAAGGACCGTCGTCCTCAGCCATGGCGAGGAGGTATGCGCGCTGGGACTGCGGCAGCTCACGCACCGCAGGCGCATGGATCAGTCGGCCCATGCGCTCCTTGACCGCCGGGATCGTCGAGGTCACGTCATCGACGGTGAGTCGCTGGCGGCGCCCTGCCGCACGCCACGCGCCGTGGCCGACGAGCTGGAGGAGGTAGGGGTATCCATGCACGATGTCGCCGAACCGGTCGAGAGCGTCGTCGCCGATGCGTCCCCCGCCCTCCTCCACTGTTCGGCGGGCCGCCTCCCGAACCTCGGCGGTGATGAGGGCGGGCAGATGGATGCGCTCGGCACGTCGGAGAAACGTCGTCCCCCTGTGGCGAAGCAGCTGGTCGATGCCGACGGGGAGCCCCGCTGCCACGAAGGCGATCTCCCTCTCGTCGCGCATGAGGTGCTGGTAGACCGAGGCGAACTCCGCCAAGGACTCCCGGTCGACGGCCTGGACCTCGTCGAGGGTGAGTAGCACGCCGGTCTGGTGCTCGGCGAGGACGTCGAGCAGCCTTCTCAGCAGGCTCTCGGCCGACTCACGAACCGGATAGCGCTCGGCCGCCGTTGTCGTCATCGAGGCGACCCCTCCCACGGCACCCCCGGTGACGCGACGTCGGACGGCGCGCGAGGAGTCGTGCTCGGCGAGCAGCGCCGGCAGTGTGGTCTGCTCGAGCTGCTCGATGAGGCTGGTGGTCTCGGGGAGTCGGATGGTGAGCCACCCGCGGACCATGGCGAGATCCTCGAGCTCGTTGAGGACGACCGTCTTGCCCATCCCGCGGGCTCCGCTGACCAGGACTGAACGCAGTGGCGAGCCAGGACCCTCGTCGAGGGCTATCCCGAACTCGGTGAGCAGGTCGTCCCGGCCCGCGAGGACGCGCGGGGAGATGCCGAAGCCAGGTCGGAAGGGGTTGGGACCACGTGGCATGGCATCTCCTTTGTTATATCTGTTATATCTGCGTCCACTCGTTATATCCGTTATAGGTGTATCCACCGACAGTCCTGCCCCGTCAGAATGGAACGGTGCGTGCCGGAGGGATCCTCACCCCCCGTCGCGGATTGCAGACGGGCTGGGCACTGACCACCACAGGACGACTCTTCGTACCCGTGGCGTTGCTGGTGCTTGCGTACCAGCGCGGCGGAACGGGAGCCCTCGCTGCGACCTCGGTGGCTCTTGCCTTCATCGGTGCTGTGGTCTCGGTGGTGGTCGGCCGACTGGGGGACCGTACCCACCTCGCGCACGTCCTCATGGGAGTGGTCTGCCTTGCCGCAGCCTCCCTCGTGGTCTCGATGATCGCGGCAGTGCTCGAGTGGCCGCTCCTCGTCTGCCTCGCAGCAGGCACCATGGCGTGCGGTCTGCTCGCCACCTACCGTCCCTTGCAGGCCTCCCTCTTCCCGTGGTTGGTACACACCCCGCGGGACCTGGCCTCGGCCAACGTCGCAGCCATCGGGATCGAGAGCGCCGCCTCGCTCATCGGGCCGTTGCTCGCCGGTGTAGCGCTGCTGACGACGACACCCGACCGGGCTCTCGGTGTGGGCGCAGCGTGCGTGCTGCTGGCGCTCCTCCCCGTCGCTGCGGTGCGGCTGCCGGAGTCGTACGGGCACCGGGAGAGGGACTCGACGCAGCGAGGGTCGTTCCTGGCCGGGTTGTTCGTGCTCTTCCGGCTGGCCCGGGGCGGTGCCTTTCCAGCGCTGGCAGGTGTCCAGACCTTTGCCCGAGGGGCTCTCAACGTCCTCCTCGTGCTCCTCGTCCTCGAGGACCTCCGGGTGAGCGAGGACACCGTGGGCTGGCTGTGGGCGGCCATGGGAGTCGGCGGCCTCGCCGGTGCCGCGCTCGGGAGCCGGATCCTGCGCGTCGCCCGGCTGCTGCGATCCTTCGCCGGTGGGGTCTTCCTGTGGGGGGTGGGCCTGCTTGTCCTCGCTGCCGGCTCGAGTCCTGCCACGGCAGCGATGGGTATGTTCGTCATCGGTGTCGCGAACGCGATCGAGGATCCCGGTCTCTTCACCTCGGTCCCGCGGCTCGCGCCGAAGGAGATGGCAGCGCAGGCGCTGGGAGCGGTCGAGATCGTCGTCTGCGTCGGCATGGCGCTCGGCTCGGCGGCGGCCCCTGGGCTGGCGGCGGCGATCGATGTACGCCCTGCCATCTTCGCCATCGGAGTGGGCGTCATCCTCGTCGCGCTGCTCTACTGGCCGTCGTTGAGCCGGATGGATCGGGCGACTGTCGTCACCGATGCCTCCACGAGCCTGCTCGCCGAGGTGGAGGTCTTCGAGCCGCTGCCACTCGTCGTCGTCGAGCACCTCGCCACGCGACTCACCCGCAACGACTACGCCCCCGGCGAGGTCGTCGTCCGCGAGGGCGATGCCGGCGACACCCTGCACGTCATCAGTGCAGGTCGGGCCGCCGTGTCGGTGGCCGGTTCCCCCCGACCCGAGCTCGGACCTCATGACGTCTTCGGGGAGATCGCGCTGCTGCGGGACACGCCTCGCACCGCGACGGTGACGGCTGCCGACGACCTGACCACCTACACCCTGCACCGGACCGACTTCCTCACCGCGATCCAGGGTGACTGTGCCCCCGTCGAGACCCTGGCGAGTGCCCGGCTCCGGAGGGACGGAGTCCTCGACCCTTAGGCCGTCGTTCGCCGTCTACTCCCTGGTTCGACTCCTGCTGGCCGATTTGAGCGCAATTGCGCACGATTGACGGGCTACGTGGCGAACGACGGAGGAAGGGGCGCTGACATACGGTCCGCCGCGGATGCTGCAACCTGGTCAGGCGGGCTCGAGGCGCCGGTCGTCCAGTGCGCACCTGAGCGTGTCGATGATCCTGGACAGCATCCGGGAGACCTGCATCTGGGAGACCCCGATCCGCGCCGCGATCTCGCACTGGGTCAGGTCGTCGGCGAACCGCAACCGCACGACCAGGCGCTGTCGCTCATCCAGCGAGGCGACACCGCGACGCAGCGCATCCCGCACGACGATGTCCTCCGCCGGTGAGGCGGCTCCGCTCATCTGGTCGCCGAGGGTGTCTCCTGCCGGGGTCGGGGCGTCGAGCGAGGTCGCGTGGAACGCGCCCGAGGAGGCGCGGGCCTCGACGACCTCGTGGGGAGTGCACCGGACGACCGCGGCGATCTCGCTGTCAGTCGGATGCCGGAGCATGAGGTGGCGCAGTCGTTCCTCCTCGGACTGCACGCGCATCCTGAGCTCCTGGACGCGGCGCGGTGGACGCACACTCCAGCCGTGGTCCCGGAAGAACCGCTTGACCTCTCCCGAGATGGTGGGCACCGCATACGCCGTGAAGCCCGTGCCTGCGCCCAGGCGGTAGCGACGGACCGCCTTGACCACCGCGAGTCGTGCCACCTGGACGAGATCGTCGTGGTCGATCCCATGATTGAAGTAGCGCCGGGCGATCGAGTCCGCGAGCGGCACTGCCTGAAGGGCCATCTCGTCGTAGAGGTCGGCACGTAGAGCGGGGGTGTCGGCGAGCTCGACCTGCGCAGCGAGCCGAGCGATCTCGTGGTCGATCGCCGCTGTACACCCGGTCCGGGAGCTCAAGTGATCCATCGGGGCACCCTTCGATGAGCGATTGGCGCCACTGCTGGACCAGGTGCTGCGCCTGATGAGATGCGCTGCTCTGGCGACTGTATGCCCGGTGCAATGTCGTGCAGGGTCGCCGAGGCCGTGGTCGACGCGAGATCGAGCCGCTGGAATCCGCCGGATGGCGCACCAGGGTTTACGCAGGGCCGATTCGGGGCATCTACCCGGTGTGTCACCACGTACGCGAAGCGATGCCCGCGCCATGCCCGGCGCGATCAACCGACCTGGCCTGTCCCGGCTCGCGTGCGAGGTCGTCATTCCGGTCAGGTGGCACGGTCCTCCGGCAGAGGAGTGCGATGACTTCCGGTGCTATCTGGACGAGCTCGTCAGGTGGTGTGACATCACCGTGGTCGACGGCTCGACCGACCCAGGGGTCGAGGACCGCTGGGCGACCTGGTCACCGAGCGTGCGGATCCTGCGTCCTGCAGCCCGGTGGGCCGGGGCCAATGGCAAGGTCGTCGGGTCGATGACCGGCCTCGAGGCGGCCCGTCACGAGCAGGTGGTCATCGCCGATGACGACGTCCGGTACACCCGGGAGGCGCTCACCGCGCTCGTCCGTGCGCTGGACGGAGCCGATCTCGTCGTCCCGCAGAACCACCCGACCCGGTGGACCTGGTGGGTCTGGTGGGAGGCCGGCCGGGTCCTGCTCAACCGTGCGGTCTCCACGGACTGGCCCGGCACCGCAGCGCTGCGCCGGAGCACCGCGTTGGCGATGGGCGGCTGGTGCCCTGACGTGCTCTTCGAGAACCTCGAGATGGCGCGCACCGTCGAGGCGTTCGGCGGAGTGGTGTGCCACCGGCCGGATCTCCTCGTGGCCCGACATCCGCCCACGATGCAGCACTTCGTGGCGCAGCGGCTCCGACAAGCCTATGAGGACCAGGCCGTGCCCGCCCGGTTGGCCGCTCAGCTGAGCGTCCTGCCTGCGCTCCTGGCGCTCGGTCGTCGCCCGCACCGCCTAGGAGCAGCGGTTCTCGGCCTCGTCGCTCTCGCCGAGCTCGGCCGACGTCGGGACGGGGCGGCGGCCCACTTCCATCCCGCCGCTCCACTGGCGGCCCCGGTGTGGTTGGTCGAGCGCGGGCTCCTGTCGTGGGCCGCTCTCGTCGCGAGGGCGAGGGGTGGACTGCCCTATCACGGTCGGCGCATCAGGCTCCCGGCCCACACCGTCGCCCAGCTGCGGACGCGCGTCGTGCGCTGAGTGGCCGCGCGACCAAACCGCCCCTCGGTGTGCAGCCCGCACGGCGATTCCCCCATCTCGGGTCGGTGCCCGGGGGTACCGTCTTGGCAAGGAGGGAATCATGAGCCGGAGCACCAGAGCAGTCGCGGTCCTCGCCGTACTCGCCACGCTGGCACTCGGTGCCTGCGGAGGTGACGATCCCGAGGAGCCGCAGACGTCCCCCGCGGTCACCCTGGGGACGAACACCGCGTCCCCCACGACGGCTGCCCCGGCGGATCCAGCAACGACTGATCCGACGCCGACCACGGCGCCCACGGCCACCGAGACCGTGCTCCCCGAGGACGACTCGTGGTCGACGGCGGAGAACAGCTCGAACTTCCCGGGCGGTGGGGGAGACCTGCTACCAGTGGGGGTGCGGACCGGGGACCACGATGGCTTCGACCGCGTCGTCTTCGATCTGTCCGGGTCGGGGCAGCCCGGGTGGCGGGTCACCTATGTCGAGCGCGCGATCGAGGACCCGAGCGGTGAAGAGATCACCCTCGAGGGTGACGCCGTCTCCGAGGTCATCATCAGCGGTCTGCGGATGCCGGAGGAGTCCGAGTTCGACTCGGTCCTGCGCGCCGGACCCATCGACGTGGATGACCTCGACGAGGTCGAGGTCATCCACGTGTCCGGGCTCTTCGAAGGTCAGCTGCAGGTTCTCATCGGCCTGGAGTCCGAGGTGCCCTTCCGGGTGTTCGTCCTCCAGGACCCGGTCCGGCTCGTCATCGACTACCAGGACGACTGAGCCCGGTTCGCCACAAGCGCTTACGCGCCCGAGGGGAACCGTTCCCACACGCGGTGCCGACGCATACTGGCGAGCAGGCCGTCCACGACCGTCTCCCCGGCGCCGACGTGCACTCCCGCAGCTGTGTCGAGACCGAGCGCCGCTGCTGTGTCGGCGTCGCCGACCACGCCCATCGCCTTCGCGTGGCGGTACAGCTCGCCGACCATGAGCGTCATCCGCGGGTCGAGAGCGGGGAGGGAGTCCGCGCCGGCCTTGGCGTCGAGTGAGGGCACGGCGTCTGCAGCAGGGGCGAGCAGGGCCATGAAGATCACCGCGTCGTACTCGATGGAACGCGCCGTGAGCAGAGTCCGGTGGGCCACCTCGGGGCGATCCGGCCAGATCGGCCCACCCTTCGGCGCGATGAGCAGCGGGACGGTCTTGGCGGCAGCGAGGCTGTCGACGACCGTCGCCACGACGTCCGGGTCGACGGTCCCGTCGACCATGACCCCGACAATCCGGCCGTCGACCGGCCACTCCCCACCGATCTGCGCCAGCGCCGGACTCGGGGTCACGTCCTCCACCTCGACCGCCGGCTCGGGCGCGGGCAGTCCGAGACCGGCCGCCACCCCCGCGGCCAGGCGCCCGTCGACACGGGCCAACGACTGCAGCTGCCGAACGCGGATGTTCTCGTCGAAGCACTTGCCGAGCTCGAAGGTATACGCCTGCACGGTGTGTGCCTGCTCCTCGGGGGTGAGGCTGAGCCAGAACAGTCGGGCCTGGCTGTAGTGGTCGTCGAAGGAGACCGGCGCCTCCCGCACCGTCCGGCTGTCCGCCGGGATGGCGCGGGGGACGTCGACGAAGGCGTTCTCCGGGTCGCCGGCGATGAAGGGGCAGCCGCCGTCGAGGGTGTTCGGCTTGTAGGGCGCGACACCGCCGTGCACTGCCGTCTGGTGCATCCCGTCTCGAAGCATGTCGTTGACGGGAGCGTGCGTGCGGTTGATCGGCAGCTGGTTGAAGTTCGGGCCGCCGAGCCGCGAGAGCTGGGTGTCGACATACGAGAACAGTCGGGTCTGCAGGAGCGGGTCGTCGGTCACGGCAATGCCGGGGACGAGGTGGCCGACGTGGAAGGCGACCTGCTCGGACTCGGCGAAGAAGTTCGTGGGCGTGCCGTGCAGGGTGAGGATGCCGATGGGCTGCACCGGGGCGAGCTCCTCGGGGACGAGCTTCGTGGGGTCGAGCAGGTCGATCCCGGAGAAGGTCTGGTCCTCGGTGTCCTCGAACACCTGGATGCCGAGCTCCCACTGCGGGTATGCGCCGGCCTCGATCGAGTCGTAGAGGTCCCGGCGGTGGTAGTCGGGATCGACACCGGCGAGCATCTGTGCCTCCTCCCACACCAGGGAGTGCACGCCGAGCCGCGGCTTCCAGTGGAACTTGACCAGGGAGGTGGTCCCGTCGGCCGCGACGAGGCGGAAGGTGTGGACTCCGAAGCCCTCCATCATCCGGTAGGAGCGCGGGATGGCCCGGTCCGACATCGCCCAGATCGTGTGGTGCTGGGCCTCGGTGTGCAGGGAGACGAAGTCCCAGAAGGTGTCGTGCGCCGTCTGGGCCTGTGGGATCTCCCGGTCGGGGTGCCACTTCGCCGCGTGGACGACGTCGGGGAACTTGATCCCGTCCTGGATGAAGAAGACCGGCATGTTGTTCGCGACGAGGTCGAACACTCCCTCATCGGTGTAGAACTTGGTCGCGAAGCCCCGGGTGTCGCGGACGGTGTCCGCCGAGCCCCGGGAACCGATGACGGTGGAGAACCGGACGAAGACAGGGGTGGTCACGTCCTTGCCGAGGAAGGCCGCACTCGTCAGGTCCGCGGCAGCGCCGCTGCTCACGAACACTCCGTGGGCGCCGGCGCCGCGGGCGTGGACGACCCGCTCCGGGATGCGCTCGTGGTCGAAGTGGGTGATCTTCTCGCGGAGGTGGTGGTCCTCCAAGAGGGTGGGTCCGCGCCGGCCGGCCTTGAGCGAGTGGTCGGTGTCCCGCAGCCGGGTGCCGGTCGAGGTCGTGAGAAAGGCGCCCTGCTGGCTCATGTCGGTCGGTTCGGCCGGCAAGGCCCTCCCGGTCGGGGTCACCGTCTCCGGTGAGCGCTGCTCGGGCTTGGGAGGGAGAGGGCCCTGCGCCGTGTCGGGCTCCTCCATGGGGACGGCGGCGTGAGTGGGGGCGCCGGGAGGTGGGGTCGGGCGGACGGTGTCGTCGGGGCTCATGCCCTTCCCGTACCCCGCTGCCGCGGTTCTACACCTGTCAGCCGCTCTCGGCCCGGTAGCGGCCCTCGGCCAGGAGGACGAGGCGACGGAGGGCTTCGCGGTTGCGGGGCAGGATCATCGCCTGCCGGGCAGGCATGGGGACGAGCTTGCCCAGGCCGCTCGTAGCATCCTCCGCCATTGTCACGGTGCAGGCCTCCGGGCCGTCCGGCTCGATCGTGATCTCGACCCGGGCCGAGCCGATCACCTTGGCGTGCGCAATGAGGACGAGCCGGTGTGGCTCCAGGCTGGCCTCGACCTCGGTGAAGTCCGAGAGCAGGGCCGGCCACAGTCCGACGCTGTGGTAGAGCCGCGCCCCCGGGCTCGGCCAGCGCGGGTCGACATCGCGCACCCGGGACGCACCTACGACCCAGGAGGCGTACAGCCAGCCGTCCGAGAGCACCTCCCAGACCGCCTCAGCCGGGGCGGCCGCAAATCGTGAGATCTGGGGTCTCTTCAGGATGTCCGGCTCGATCATGTCTCTCTCCCCTCGCCGGGCTACGCGAATGCTGCGACCCTAACGCCGTGCAAACCCTGCTGACCATGACAGGAGAGCCCGTCGGATCCTGTCTCCCCAGCGGTCGGGGAGCGGCTTCGGTCTAGGTCGGAGTCCGCACACACGGACATACTCGAAGTCATGGACGACGGCGGTCACCAGATCCTCGGGGATGTCGATCACCCGACGAACGGCGCCCCTTCTGCTCCGGGTGCGACTCGCGTGCAGACGGATTCGACCCTCCACCTCGGCGAAGGCAGCGACCAGGCCGCGCTGCCGGGCCTTCTCGATCTGGTGGACCTGATGCTCCGGTCGAGCCGGCACGGTGCGGCCGAGCTGGGCGCCAAGGGCATGATCGATAGCCTCGTGCTTCGGGCGTCCGAGGTGGTCGAGGGCGTGGAGTGGGCGAGTGTCACACTGGTGCGCTCCAGCGTCCTGAAGACCCTGACGGCGTCCGACCCCCATGCCCTGCGTGTGGACGCGATCCAGTACGAGACCGGAGCGGGGCCTTGTCTTGACGCTATCCTCGAGGACCACGTCTATCTCACCGGTGACGTCGCGCGGGACGAGAGGTGGCCGGAGTTCGGCGCACGAGCCTCGCAGGAGGTCGGGCTGAACAGTGTGCTGGCGTTCCGTCTCGTCCTGCTCGATGAGTCGAAGGAGATCGCCGGACTCAACCTGTACTCCCCGGAACGCAACGCCTTCGACGACGAGGCCGTCCGGAACGGCACGATGCTGGCCACACAGTGCTCGCTGCTCGTGAGTGCCCACCTCGCCAGCGACGAGGCGGAGAACCTCGCCCGCGCAATGGTGACCAACCGCGAGATCGGAGTCGCCATGGGCGTTCTCATGACGCGGAACAACCTCACCCGCGAGCAGGCCTTTGCGTTGCTCCGGATGGCGAGCCAGGACCTGAATCGCAAGGTCTCCGACATCGCGGCCGAGGTCGCAGACACCGGCCAGCTGCCGCTGAAGAGGCTGCGACCACGTCGCTGAGGCCGGCCGGCTCGCCGTTGCAGCGACTGCGAGCAGGCTGTCCGTTCCTGACGGGTCTGGAGGGAGCGGCTGACATCAGCCGATGAGGTCAGACCCAGTCGATGGGCTCCACCGGCGGCAGGGTCTGAGCCCTGAAGTGCAGGACGACGAACTCTGCTGGCTTCAGCGGGGCGAAGCCGACCACGATGTTGAGGTCGAGCGCCAGCATGACATAGAGCAGCGCCACGCCCATCACCCGCACCCAGAAGTTGCCGAAGTACCCGGCGAACGAGCGCCCGGACCCGCGTCCGGTTCGTCAGACGGGATACCGCACCGACATCGAACGCATGGACGTGAGTTCCAAGGATGAGGGCTTCCTGAAGGGAATGCTGGAGGCCGAGCGAGACTCGGGCAGTTAGGAAGTGCCATGGGGTGTTGCGGTCAGAACGGAACTCACTTGCGAAGCCAGTATGACCGCTTCATGAGGGGGGAACCGGTGATGCGCGAGTCGTGCAGGGAATGCGCCTGCAAACACATTGCGCAGGCGCGGGTGTTGTTGTTGGAGAAATAGTAGGTGCGGTCGCGATTGCTGACGATGAAGAGCTGCATGAAGCAGAGGAGGGTCTTCGTGTAGCCGTTGCCGGGGTCGTTCTTGTAATCGACAATCTGCTCCATGGCCCGGCGCGGGTTAACGCCAAGGGTCTTCAACTCCACTTGCACCACGGGAACGCCATTGATGAGCAGGAGGACATCGTAGCGGTGGTGACTGTTGTCGGTGTTGATGCGGAGCTGATGGACGACTTCAAAGTGGTTTTTGCACCAGTCCTTGATGTTGACCAGGGTGTAGTTGAGCGGAGTGCCATCATCGCGGGTGAATGCGTTGATACTACGCAGGGTTTTTGAAGCAGCGAACACATCGGGTGTGATGATCTCATCCAGCAGGCGTGCGAACTCAGAATCGGTGAGACGGACGCGGTTCAAGGCATCAAACTTATCCCGGAAGTTCTGCTCCAGTGTGGCCCGGTTGGTGATGTCGGGACGGTAGGTGTATTTGAGCGCCGTGAGCTTCGCAATGAAGTCGTTCTCGATGCATTGCTCGTTGACGGCTATTGGCAGGCGATCCGACGACTGCTGGTAGGTATTTCCGGAGCTTGGGTTCAATGGCATCGAAGGGTTCACAGGCATGAAAACAATGACAAATCGATCTCAGGGGGCATATTCCGGCAGCGCAATTGTCATTATGGAAGATTTTCTGATTCGTTCAACTCATAAACTGCAGCGAATCGGGCCGAACAGACATAGGGAAGGGGATGTGGGATAGCTCTTCCCGTAGCGGGACGCGTGAGCGTTCCAACTTCCGGAA
>ENA-UOUL01004772-UOUL01004772.1-bioreactor-metagenome-genome-assembly--contig:-NODE-4772-length-12234-cov-2.583203_pt1 | contig 12234 bp, 13 predicted proteins | sample MGYA00249838_ERZ747220 | MGnify/ENA primary metagenome ERZ747220 (study PRJEB28778, sample SAMN05720191) | bioreactor metagenome | isolation source: Anaerobic biogas reactor | place: USA:Washington...
GTTGACCTCCTCCCTTTCGGTAACGTTGGCTGCCCCCGCAGGCTCTGACCTGCGGGGGCTACCGCTCCCGGCTTAGCGGGAGGCGGCGGGGGCGAAGATGCTGGGTTGCTCGAGCACCTTGGTGAAGCGCCTCAGCATCTCCTCGAGTCCGGTGATGGCGGCGCAGTTGCCGTCCACCGTGTCGACGCCCCAGGCTTGGGCTTGGCGGATCATCCACTGGGCGTTGACCATGCCGATGTGAACGCGCATGCGGCGCTCGTGGGCGGCGTCGACGCCGGCGATCGCGGCCTGCAGGCCGGAAGCCAGCGTCGAACCGCTCGCGGCGGGATCGTTCAGCAGCGAAATCGCAGTGTCGAGCACCGCAAAGACATTCTGCCCGGCACCGGTGCCGACGAAGATCGAACGGCCGTCGTGGCTCGTGGTGAATGCGCGTTCGACGCCGGTCTGCTGCTCGCCGGCCTGCACCTGCGTCGCCAACGTGCCGTCGGCCCGGAACGGCGGAAGCGCACTGCCCTGGCCACCGAACAGATAGGCGCCGCTGCCGTCGCGCTGGTTCGCCAGCGCAAGCAGTTCCTCGCGCATGCCCGCGAGCTGCTGCGCGATCATCGCGCGATCGGCGGGCGCCAGCGTGCCGTTGCCCGCCGCGAGCAGCTGCTCGCGAACGAACTGCAGCGTCTCGCCGACCTGGCCCATCGTGCTGTCGGCCTGCGAGAGCATGCCGCGCGCAAAATCCATCATTCGCCGCTCGATCTGCATTCGCGCGAGCTGCGCGCGCGTCCGCTCGGCCTGCGCGCTGGCCAGCGGATCGTCGCTCGGCGAGTTGATTCGCTTGCCGGTCGACAGTTGTTCCTGGGCGCGGGTCAGTGCGGCGCGGCGCTCGTTCATCGCGTCGATGCTGCGATCCAGCGCGTAGAGGGTAGGAATGCGGGTCATCGCGCGGTGGCACCGAGCAGTGCGTCGAACATCGACTGGGCGGCCTGGATCACCCGGGCAGCGGCCTGGTACATCTGCTGGTACTGCATCAGCCGGGCGGCCTCCTCGTCGAGGTTGACGCCCGACTGGCTGGCGTGCGCCGCCCGCGCGTCGCCGAGCAGGCGCTGCGACACGGCTTCGGTGGCCTGCGCCGACTCGGCGCGGGTGCCCGCGTCGACCAGCAGCGCAGCAAACGCGTCGCTGAAGGTTTCGTCGCCGACGATGCCGCTCTCGGCCAGCGCCACCATCGCGCGGGCATTGCGGTTGTCGGTCGACGGGTCGGCCACGGCGACGACATCGATCGTGTCGCCGACCTCCGGCCTTCCCTGCACGGCGATCGTCCAGCCGCCGTATGCGAGCGGCTCACCGGGGTTCCAGGCGATCGTCGTCCCGGTCGATGCCGGCGGGTCGCCTCGCCTGAGTTCGAAAGCGTTGCCGCCGATGTAGCGAAGCGAGGCCGCCGCGTACCGGTCCGGGTCGGCCGGATCGGCGAGTTCGAAGCCACGGACCGTCAGGTCGCCGGTATTGGCGGCACCGAGTTCGGCCGTCATCGCCAGGCCGGTCGCGAGCCGCGCGCCCGAACCGAGGACGGCGGTGAAGCCGGCGGCGAGTACGCTGGCGCTGCGAACGACGAAGCTGTCGCCGGCGACCGGCGTACCCGTCGCGGAACCGCTGCCGTTCGGGAACACGAATTCGAGCCCGTCGACCCGCAGCGGCGTGCTCGGATCGTCGTGCTGCCACGACTGTCCGTCGGACAGCCGGGTCAACGTGTACCGGGGGCCGCCCGCGGCGTCTTCGTAACGGATCGCATAGTCGCTGGCCGCGACCTTCGTGCCGTCGACGATGATGGATGCTTCCCAGACCAGACCGCTCGGCGTGCTCGTCGGCACCCGGCACCGCACCGAGCAGCTCGGCCTCCCCGTCGACGGCACCGTCGTCACCGGCAACGAGGTGATCGGCCCCGAGGGCGTCGCGGCCTACGGGTGGGTGCACGGCCACACCGACACGACGTTCGTCGACAACGTGCTCAACGACGAACCCGCCGCGCTCGCGCCCGGCACCCAGCCGACGATCGACCCGTTCCTGTTCGTGATCCGGGTCTGGCTGCCCTGACCGCCGACTGACCCGCATGCCGGTCAGTCGCCGAGGAGCCGGTCCCGGTCGGCGGGCGTGAGGCGGCCGATCACGGGGCCGAGGTCGTCGACGGCGCGGACCTCGACGGCGGAGGCGAGCACCGACGGCTTGCGGAGACCCGCCGCCCTCCAGTCGCGGATGCGGCGGCCGGTGCCCGAGCGGCGGACCGCGCTGTTCGTGCCGTAGACGAGCGACACCTCGACCTGGGCCGAGCCGGGCTCGTGGGCGACGATCACCGCGGGGCGCACCTTCTCCGACGCGCCGGCGTCGCGCGCGGCGGTGGAGCGTCCGTCCATGCCCTGGAACACGGTACGGATCGTGCCCGGAGCGAGCGGGGTCCTCGCGGCCGGCTCGTCCCGCACGACGATGGGCGCGCCGTCGACCAGCACGGGGGCGCGGTCGACGTCGGCCGCGTGGTCCGGAGCCGCCGGGGCCGGGTCGAGCCAGCGCACCGCCCGCCACGAGGTGCCCTCCGCGCGGACCTCGACGAGCACCGTGGCCCCGACCTCGACGTCGGCGCGGCAGCGGTGGAGGCGACCCCGCTGGCCGGTGACGACGTCGGTCCAGGTCCACTCGCCGTCGACGACGCCGACGATGCGCAGTCGCCGGATCTCGGTCACCTCGCCCCTCCGCTCATCCCCCGCAAGGTACCGAGCCGGTACGACGGTCCTCGGCCTACCCTCCACCGGAGCCGACCGAGAGCGGTGCCGCCGTGACCGAACCCACCACCCAGCCCGAGCCCGGCGCGACGTCGGCGGTCGTGGTGGGCGGCGGGATCGCGGGGGTGTCGGTGGCCGCCGAGCTGGCCGGCGCCGGGATCGAGGTGACGCTGGTCGAGGCGGAGGACGTCCTCGCCCACCACACCACCGGGCGCTCGGCCGCGATGTACATGCCGGGCTACGGGAACGCCGTGGTGCGGGCGCTGACCGCGGCGAGCGCGGCCGACTACGAGGCGATGGGCGTCGAGGCGGGCACGGCGATCCTCACGCCGCGCACGACGGTGTGGGTCGGCGGCCCCGAGGACCTCGCCGCGCTCGATGCGCTCGCCTCGGGCAACGACGCCCTCCGGGTCGCGCCGGTCGACGAGGTGCTCGACCTCGCCGCGGTGCTGCGGCCCGAGCGGGTCGGGGGCGGGCTGGTCGACGACGCCGGATCCGACATCGACGTCGGCCTCCTGCACCAGACGTACGTGCGCCGCCTCACCCACGCCGGCGGGACGATCGAGCGCTCGGCCCGCGTCGATGCGATCGGGCGCGCGGGCGGGCGATGGCGGATCGCGGCGGGCGAGCGGACCTGGGAGGCGGACCTCCTCGTCGACGCCGCCGGGGCGTGGGCCGACGAGGTGGCGGCGCTCGCCGGCGTCGCCCCGGTCGGCCTGGCGCCGCTGCGCCGCATGCTGTTCACCAGCCCGGTCCCCGACGACGTGGTGCCGGGTCCGATGGTGGTCGACGTGCTCGACCGCTGGTACTTCCGGGTCGACCCGGGCATCGCCCTGGTGTCGCCCGCCGACGAGACCCCGTCGCCCCCGTGCGACGCCCGCCCCGAGCCGATCGACATCGCCCGCGCGCTCGACGCGGTGAACGAGGTGACGACCCTCGGTCTCCGGTCGGTGCGCAACTCGTGGGCCGGGCTGCGCACGTTCGCCCCCGACCGGTCCCCCGTCGCCGGACCCGACCCCGCCGTCCCCGGCTTCGTGTGGTCCGCCGGCCAGGGCGGCTACGGCATCCAGATGGGGCCCGCCCTCGCCCGCGCCGCCGCCGCCCTCGCCCTCGGCCGACCCCTCCCCGCCGACGTCCACCTCACCCCCGACCAGCTCTCCCCCACCCGCTTCCGCTGACGCACAGCTGGCTCGCGCGCCCGGGCTCACTGTCACACCCCCTCTTCATAATGAGGGTGTGGGCAACGACGAGAGCTTCCCCAGGCCGCGGCCGACGCCGGCGATGGTGCGCCGGCACTTCGGTCTGCCCGATCGACCGGCGGCGAGCGAGCCGCATCGGCGCGACGACGAGTACCGCGTCGGGGTCGGTCCTGGTGGCGGCCTCGAACACCACATCGGGGCGCTGTCCCGGCTCGTCCGGCAGATCGAGGGCGAGGAGCTGGCCCACGAGGTGGTCGTCAGCCTCGACCGCGACGCGCTGGTCGACGTGATCGTCCGGGCGCACTGGGCCATGGGCTGCTGGGTGCAGATCCGCGACCACGCCGACGTGCTCGACGAGCGGGTGGTCGACGAGCTGCACCTGCTCGGGTTCACCACCCGGCCCGTTGCGGACCCGCCGATCGAGGGCCACGTCGTCCGGCACGACTGGTACGAGGAGCCCGGCCACGACCGCTCCGCCCTGGCGACCCGGGTGGTGGCGGTGTGGGCCGTGCGGGGCGTCGTCGCCGAAGACGTGCTCCGGTACCGGGTGCAGCCGGTCGTGCCCGAGGTGACCGTCGAGGAGTGGTTGCTCAACCTCTGCGACGACGACGACCTCGACCGGATCGTCGACGACGCGGGCTGACCCGTCGGGCCGGGTTCGGGTGGCTGTCTCACCCCCTCGGCACAATCGGGACATGACCACCTGCCCCACCTGCAACCAGGACACGAAGACGGCGGACGGGTGCACGGCGACCACCCTCACGTGCAACGGCCGCACCTATCCGACCTTCCCGTTCGGGAGCGACCCCGGCTGGCCCGGCGTCGTCGAACGCTGCGTCTACTGCGACGCCCGCGTCGGCTACGCGCACCACCTCGGCTGCCCCGTCCAGGTGTGCCCCGCCTGCGACGATCAGCTCATCTCGTGCGACTGCCGGTTCGACGAGCTCGCCGACGTGTACGACGACGATGACGACGACGATGACGACGACGACGATCTCGACTACCTCGACGAGGACGACGACTGGCCGCTCAGGACGTCGACCCCGCCGGGGCCCGGGATCATCGACCTGGCGACGTGGCGGCGCGGGGTCGCGGGCTCCCGACCTCGGGTCGACCCGCACCCGGCCGGCCGCCGGACGACCGCACCGGTGGTGCCGATCGGCCGCTCCCCGGCCACCGCGGCTCCGGCCGTCGCGCCGCCCACCGAGCCGGCCGCCGCGCCGCCCACCGACCCGCCCAACGCGCCCGCGGGCGCGTTGGCGGACGCGCCCGCTGACGAACCGCCCATCGGTCCCGACGGCGAGGCACTCGTCGTCGTGGCGGTCGACCACCGCGACCGTCGGCAGTTGACCGCCCGGGTCCGCGTCCACGACCGGTCCCAGCCGATCGACCCCTCCGACTGGCTGCCGTTCCTCCAGCTCGTCGACGGGGCCGACCCGCAGCCGGGCGCCCGCGGCATCCACCAGCCGGTCTTCCTGGGCGCCACCGTCGACCGCCGCCACGGTCGACTCTGGCTCTACCGCCCGGCGGTCGATCGGCCGTTCGGGGGGCCGCTCGCCATCGACTCCGACGGCTCCGCCTTCCTCGCCGAGCCCGACCGCCGCTACCGCGAGGGCTTCCGGTGGGAGCCGATCGGCACCGGCCGCCTCCCCCTCTTCGTCACCGGCTTCTACGACCTCGTCTAGGCGTTACATCCGGGGTCAGACCCCAGATGTAACGCCGGGCGGATGGCGCGCCGGTGCCGCCCGGGCGTCGACCCGGGCGGCACCTCGACCGTCGGTGGCGGGCGGTCACGCCACGGTGAACTCGAAGTACATCCCGTGCTCGAAGTGCGGCGGGCCACCGGCCTCCCCGGCCTGGATGGCGTCCAGGTTCTCGGGGGTGGTGCCGGTGGGCACCAGGCACATGGCGATGTGCCGGCCCGGCTCGAGGCCGAGGAAGGAGGAGCCGGTTTCGCCGGGCATGGCGTCGACGGCGCCGACCCCGGTCATCGGGCCACCCTCCTCGTGGCTCCGCGGGAGCAGATCCTCGACGCTGTCGGTCACGCCGTCGGCGACGCGGTACACGACCATGTGGTGGAACTCGGTGCCGTCGTTGCGGAGCTTCACGACCGTCGGGCCCGCCTCCCAGGCCTCGGGGACGTCGTCGTAGGCGTAGTCGGTGGCCGACACGGCGACGAGGTTGCGGTCGCACGGCTCCTGCATCGCGTCGAGGAGCTCCCCGTACGCGGCCACGAACTCGGGCGATCCCTCCTGGCCGTCCAACGCCAGCCCGATCGCCGTGTCCACCGCGTCCCGGAACTCGTCGGGGGCGGCCGCGGTGAAGGCCTCGACCGCGGCCCCGATCGCCGATTCGTCGCCTTCCATGAAGGCGGCCTCGACCGCCTCGTGCGCTTCGCAGAAGGCGAGCAGGTCGGCGTCGCCGCTCGGCTCGTCGCTGGACGAGGCCGGGTCACCTACCGGCGCGTCGCCGGTCGCGGCGGTGGTCTCGGTCGTGTCCGGGGCGTCGGTGGCGCCGTCGTCGTCGTCGCTGCCGCAGGCGACGCCGCCGACGGCCAGGACGGCGGCGAGCGCCAGGGCGGCGAGCCGTCGCCGAGCCGGGACGGGGGTGGGGGTGGCAAGGTTCGTGTCCATGGGGACATGGTCCGCTCGCCGGTCCCGTCCGGACGAGGGTGCAGGCCCGGTTCGTGTCGGAGGTGCCCCGGCCGGAACGGGTGGTGCTGGCCCCACCCGCGGCGGTCGGTCCACATCCCTTGAAGCACCACCGCGGATCGGCCATCAATGAACGCCATGGTCATCGAGACGTCGAATCGACCGGTCGTCGTCGTCGAGCGGGCGTGGCGCACCTTCCAGGCCGACCGAGCACCGGTGCGCGCCCTGCGCGGGGTCGACTTCACCGTCGACACCGGCGAGATGGTCGCGGTCGTGGGCCCGTCGGGGGCCGGCAAGTCGACGCTGCTGAACGTGATCGCCGGCATCGACGTACCCGACGAGGGCACGGTGGCGATCGACGGCGAGGCGATGCCGGCCGACGACGACGACCGGCGGGCCGCCCTGCGCCGCAACCGCATCGGGATGGTCTTCCAGTTCTTCAGCCTGCTCGAGGACATGACCGCCCTGGAGAACGTGATGCTGCCCGTCGTGATGACCGGGTCGGGCGGGCGGGCCGCCGAGCGACGCGGCCGGGAGGTGCTCGACCTGCTCGGCATCGGCGACCGGGCCGGCGACCGGCCGCCGGTGCTCTCCGGCGGCCAACGTCAGCGCCTCGCGATCGCGCGCGCCCTGGCGAACCGGCCGGCGGTGCTCCTCGCCGACGAGCCGACCGGGGCGCTCGACGGCGACAGCGGAGGTGAGGTGCTCGAGCTGTTCCGGCGACTGCACCACGACGGGCAGACCATCGTCGTGGTGACCCACAGCGACGAGGTCGCCGCCGGGGCGGACCGCATCGTGCGGATGCGCGACGGGTCGATCCGGGACGGATGACCGGCCCACGGCCCGCGGCCTCGGGCCGCGCCCGACGCACCTGGCTGGTCTGGGGCGCTCTGACCGCGGTCCTCCTCGCCGCGCTGCTCGGGCTGCTCGGCGTCCTGGCCGGCTGGCCCGCGAGCGACCGAGGCGCGCTCTGGGTCGTCGCCGCGCCGATCCCGGTCGCGGTGGTGCTCGCCGCGGTGCCGGGGCTGCGACCGTGGGGGGTGCCGGTGCTCCGGCAGACGATCGTCTGGGGCGGCATGGTCGTGGGTGCGGTGGCCGTGTTCGCGGTGGTCGTCGTCGGGTTCGAGGGACGACCGGGCGAGGACCAACGCGCCACCGTGGGGCTCTCGATGCTCGCGGCCGGCGTGATCGCCGCGCTGGCGCTGCCCGCCCGGCGGTGGCTCGAACGGGTCGCCCGCCGGTCGGTCGAGGGCGACGCGGTCGCCGCCGACGCCGGCCTGCGGGCCTTCACCCGGCACCTGTCCCGTGCCCTGCCGATGGACGAGATCCTCCGCCAGGTCGCCGAGGCCGTGCACGGTTCGCTCGCCGTCGACCGGGCCGAGATCTGGACCGGCACCGGGTCGACGCTCGACCTCGCCGTCGCCGTGCCGGACCGGGACGCGGCGTCGTTGGCGATCGGCACCCGGGAGGCGACCGTCGCCGCCGGGCGGGCGCTGATCGGTCCGGCCGCGATCGACGCGTGGGTGCCGGGGCTGCGGGTCGGTAGGGAGGACCGGGGCGTGGCGGCGGCGCCGATCGTCCACGCGGGGCGGCTGCTCGGCCTGATCGTCCTCGAGTCGCAGGAGACCGACGCGGCCCTCGGACCCGACGTCGAGGACGCCCTCGTCGAGGTGGCGAGGCAGCTCGGCCTGGCGCTGCACAACGTGAACCTCGACGGCGCGTTGCAGCGGAGCCTGGCCGAGCTCCGGGCGCGCAACGCCGACCTGGCGTCGTCACGGGCCCGGCTCGTGGCCGCGTCCGACGAGGCGCGGCGGCGCATCGAACGCGACCTCCACGACGGAGCCCAGCAACGCCTCGTCACCCTGGCGGTCAAGCTGGGTCTGGCCCGCCAGCTGCTGGCCACCGACCTCGACGAGGTCGCCGGGCTGCTCGACGAGCTGCGCGGCGACGTGGAGGTGACCCTCGACGAGCTGCGCGAGCTCGCCCGGGGCGTGTACCCGCCGCTGCTGGCGGGGCGCGGGCTGGGCGAGGCCCTGACGGCGGCCGCGAGCCGGGCGTCGGTGACGACGACCGTGCACGCACCCGGCCTCCGCCGCTACGGCCGGGACATCGAGGCGGCGATCTACTTCTGCTGCCTCGAGGCGATCCAGAACGCGAGCAAGCACGCGGGCGGGTCGGCGACGATCGCGATCGAGGTCGCCGAATCCGACGTCCACCTCGCGTTCACGATCGCCGACGACGGCGTGGGCTTCGACCCCGCCCACCTCCCCGAGGGCCACGGTGGCGGGCTGACGGCGATGGCCGACCGCCTCGGGGCGGTGGGCGGCACGGTCCGCGTCACGTCGGTCCCCGGTGCCGGCACGACCGTGCGGGGTCGGGTCCCGGTACCTCCCGATCCGGGCGGTGACGCCGCCAGGTAGCGGCGAGGACCTCCGCCGTGAGCACCACCTTCTGGCGGTAGGCCGCCGCGCCGCACGTGCGGGCGTCGGCGGGGAGGTCGACCTCGTCGGCGGTCGACACGAGCACGACGATCGGACCGGTGGTGCCGCCCTCGGTGATGAGCCGGGTCGCGTCGATGCCGCTGATCCCCGGGAGGTTGACGTCCATCAGCACCAGGTCCGGGTCGAGGAGGACGGCCGCCTCGACGCCCTCCTCGCCGGTGCTTGCCTCGCCGGCGATGGCGAACCCCGGCGTGCGGTCGAGCAGGGCCCGCAGCGCCGCGCGGAACCCGGGCTGATCGTCGACCACGAGCACCCGGACGTCGTTCACGACGGGTGCTCGGCCCTGCCGGCCGGGGCGGCACCGGTCTCGGCCAGGTACAGCAGCACGGCGGCGACCCGGCGGTGCCCGTCGTGGTCCGAGCTGAGCCCCAGCTTCGGCAGCAACGAGTTGATGTGCTTCTCGACCGCCCGGACGCCCAGGTACAGCGCCTCGGCCACCGCCGCGTTGCTCTTGCCCTGGGCGATCTCGGCGAGGACCTCCAGCTCCCGGGGGCTGAGGGAGTCGAGCACCGAGCGCCGCGGGCCCCGGTCGGCCATGAGCGACTCGACGACCTTCGGGTCGACGACCGAGCCGCCGGCGGCGACCTCGCGCAGCGCGGCGACGAGCTGGTCCGGGTCGCCGACGCGTTCCTTCAGCAGGTAGGCCCGGCCGTCGGACCCTCCATCCAGGAGCGCCACCGCCCACGCGGCGTCGACGTGCTGGGACAGGACGACCACCCCGACGCCGGGGTGCGACGAACGCAACTCGACCGCGGCCCGGATGCCGGCGTCGTCGCCGCCCGGCGGCATCCGGATGTCCGTGAGCACCGCGTCGGGATCGTGGCGGTCGACCGCTTCGAGCAGCGCGTCGACGTCCGCGCAGCTGGCCACCACCTCGACGTCGGGCTGGTGCTCGAGCAGGCGGACGATGCCCTCGCGCACGATGAGGACGTCGTCGGCCACGACGACCCGCAGCGGTGCGTCCGCTCGATCCACGCCGCGGACCCTACGTGCGTCCGAGTGCGCCCCGCAGGGGTGCTGGCACGATCCCGCGGGGCGGGACGGCACCCTGGGCGGCACCGGATCCGACCCGTACCATCGCCGGCGATGGAGGGCGTCGGCTGGATCACGGTCCGGTGGCTGCGGTCCCGCGGCGCGGCGGTGGCGCCGATCGCGCTGCTGGTCGCGCTGGGCACGGCGGGGTCGGTCGTCGCGCTGGCCGCGGCGGACCACACCGCCGGCGCCTACCGCGGTCACCTGGAGCGGGGGCGGGTCGGGCACGTGATCATCAATCCCGGCATCCACAGCGCCGAGATCGACGAGGTGATCCGGGACCTTCCGGGGGTGGAGCACGTGACGGTCACGTCGTTCTTCACCGTCACCGTCGACGAGGGTCGTTCGCGCTCGCGCCGCGACGCCGAGGCGGACGGCTGGGACGCCCTCGTGCAGGGTTCGTCCGACGGCGCCCACATCGAGAGCGACCTCGCCGTGCTGACCTCGGGCCGCCTGCCGACCGGGCCGGCCGAGATGGTCGTCAGCGATCCGGAGGCGGCCGGGCTGCGGTTGGGCGACGAGGTCGACCTCGCGTTCTGGGAGTCCGCGCTGCTCGAGCAGTCGTTCCCCGGCGACTACGAGGAGTACCTCGACGAGGTGATCGAGCCGGTCGGCACCGAGCGGGTGACGGTGGTCGGGACGGCGACGGTGCCCAGCGCCATCCTCCCCGACTCCCAGTACCCGGGGGTGCGGGCGATCCTGTCCCCCGACCTGGCCCGCCGCTACTCGTGCCCGCCGGTCGAGGTGCGCCTGGCGACCGCGAGCCTCGAGGAGGTGGTCGCCGCGTACCGGGCCGTGCCGTGCGCCTCGAACTACAGCTACTACTCGCTGCGGCTCGCCGGCGGCGACGACGCGGTCGCCGCCACGCTCGACGCGTTCAACCGGGAGGCCGACCGCCTCGACCCCGACGGCGAGGCGCCGTCGGGCATCACCTACTCGCTGTTCCCGACCGAGTCGCGCCAGGAGCGCGAGCGGGTGGAGCACGCGATCCGGCCGACGGTGACCGCGCTGGGCGCCCTCGGGGTCGCGGGCGTGGCCACGACCGTGCTGGTCGCCGCGCTGGCCGCGGCGCGCGAGCTGCGCCAGGTCGCGCCGGTGTCGGCCCAGTGGCACCGGCTCGGGATGCCCGCCCGGTCCCGGGCGGTCGTGGCGGCCGGTCCGATCGTCGTCGCCGTGCTCGGAGGCCTCGCGATCGGTACCGCCGCGGGGATCTGGTTCGACGTGGGCGCGCTCGGATCGGTCCGACCGATGGCGCCGGGGCCGATCCGGGGGCTCGTCGTCGCGTCCGCGCTCGGCGTCGTCGCCATCGCGCTGTCGACGGTGGTGGTGGTGCTGGTGCTGGCGGTCCGTACCGCTCGCTCGGTCGCGACGCCCCCGCCGCGCGGTCGCGGCGCCACGGACGTCCCCGGCGGTGCCCGCCCCGACGGAGAGCGTCGACCGGTCGCTCATCGGTGGCTGTTGGCCCGGTCGCCGGCCGCGGCGCGGGGACTGCGGATGGCGGCGTCGCACCGGACGTCGGGACCCGCGGTCGCCGGCGCGGGCGTCCTGAGCGCCCTGATGGTCGCGACGGTGGTGTTCGGGGCGAGCCTGGTGGCGTTGCTGGACGAGCCCCGGTCGTACGGCTGGCCGTGGGACGTCGCCGCCACGATCAACGGCGGCTACTACGGGCCGAGCGCCGAGGAGGCCGACGCCGTCTGCGCCCGCCTCGCCGCCCTGGTCGAGGCCGAGCTCGCCTGACCTCGCCCGAGCGCGCCGAGCGCGCCGAGCTCGCCTGACCTCCCGCATCGCGTTCGCCCTTTGTTGTCGTATGGGCAACAAGCGGCGAACGGCCGCGGCCCTGGACGTTTCACCGAGCGCGGGACCGGCGGGCCGGCGCCGGCGGCCGTCTAACCTGTTCGGCCTCCTATGTGCGGCATCGTCGGATACGTGGGCTCGCGCCCCTGCGAAGAGCTCCTGCTCGCCGGGCTCGAAAAGCTCGAATACCGCGGCTACGACTCCGCCGGCATCTCGGTGCTGCGCCCCGACGGCGTGCAGAGCGTCCGCGCCGTCGGCAACCTCGCCAACCTGCGCGCCGCCGTCGAGGCGG
>ENA-UOUL01004774-UOUL01004774.1-bioreactor-metagenome-genome-assembly--contig:-NODE-4774-length-12224-cov-3.602371_pt1 | contig 12224 bp, 11 predicted proteins | sample MGYA00249838_ERZ747220 | MGnify/ENA primary metagenome ERZ747220 (study PRJEB28778, sample SAMN05720191) | bioreactor metagenome | isolation source: Anaerobic biogas reactor | place: USA:Washington...
TGAGCAGTGCGCCCTCGCCACATCCTTGTCACCCACCAGGAGCTCCCCATGTCCAAAGTCCTCGTTCTGTACTACTCCACCTACGGTCACCTCGAAACCATGGCCCAGGCCGTGGCGGAAGGCGCACGCAGCACCGGCGCCACCGTCGACGTCAAGCGCGTCCCGGAAACCGTGCCGGATGAGATCGCCAAGTCCGCGCACTTCAAGCTTGACCAGGCGGCCCCCATCGCCACCGTGGCCGAGCTGGTCAACTACGACGCCATCATCGTGGGCGCGCCCACCCGCTTCGGGCGCATGCCGGGGCAGATGGCCGCCTTCCTCGACCAGACGGGTGGGCTGTGGGCGCGCGGCGCGCTCAATGGCAAGGTGGGTGCGGCCTTCACCTCCACCGCCACGACCGCGCCGTAGCGGACTCCGCTCGTTGCGTTGGCCGTTCCCGTAAGCGCCGGAGTCGTGAAGGATGCGCCAACGGAAAACTGCCCGATCTGCAACTCCGGCACGCTGGCTGTCACCAACTCCACGCTTTCGCGGAACTCGGCCCTGGGAGACTACGGCTACGGCGGCGGGATTAGCAATTACTCCGGCACGCTAACGATTACCAACTCAACGCTCTCGGGAAACTGGGCGGAACGCGGCGGCGGGATTTCCAGCTACTACGGTTCGTCCGTAACCGTCCTGAATAACACGATCGCAGCCGGAAACGCGGCATCTTACGGACCGGACATCTATTGCCATCTTGATCTTGGAGTGTTCTCCGGTTCCCACAACCTCATTGGTAACGGTTGGGGCCAGTCGGCATTCGTCGACGGCGAGAACGGCAACCCATTTTTCGCGGACTACACCGACTCGCTGCGAGCGTGGGACTGGTGCCATCCGGACTACACGGTCTACAACGACCGCGTGAAGCTGGCGTCGGTGATCTGCCCGGGCGTGCCGGCGCTCTACGACGAACACATCTACTTCGCCAATCTCTACAAGTACTGCCTGCGCTCCGCTGCGGCCCGGCCGATCTTCTTCAACGTCGACGTCTTCCACGGCGACATGGTCAAACCGACGCCCAAGCAGTACCGGATGCTCGCCGAGGTGCTCGCCGTCGTGGCCGACCTGAACCGCCGCGCCCGCGACGTCACGCCGCAATCGCTGGACGAGGGACGAATCTACGACTGGTCGGACAAGCTCATCGGCAAGGTCGCAGCCGACGACACCACGCTGGTGGCCGAACGCAACGGCGCCTTTACCGCGGTGCTCCTGAACGACACCGACCAACCGCGAACCAAAGGCGTCACTATCGACCCATCCGAATTCGCCGCCCGCGGCAAACCGTTCACCCTGACCGCCAAACTCGCGCCGCAGACGCTCCGCGTGCTGACCGGACCGTAGATCAGGCCGAAGCCCGTTTCGTCACAAGCTGGTGGTATCGAGGTATTTATGACCGACAGACCAGCGATACAATCGGTCGGTTCTCCTGCTCTGCAAGTGCAACTGCTGCTCGGACAGGTACCATCGGCGATGGATCAGTGTTGTCGTTCACCCCGGTGTAAGAGAACAAAGAAGGCAGTAACCCGCAAACTGACGCGAATTTAGGTAGTTACGTGAAGCCGCCTTTAGCTCTAGCCTGCTGCCAGGGCTGCGGAATCGGATTTTTTATCGCACGGGATGCGGCGGGGGCGGATGGGGGTGTAGGGGAGGGTGACGGGCGGCGGAGGGGGTCGGCGGATCGGCGGGGACGGGCGGGCTGACTTTTTTCTTTTTCGCACGGGCTTTTTTCTGGCCTGATTATTATATGTCTGTATACTGATAATATACGAGGAGGTGTTTCGTGTCGCGATTCCACGTGCGTCGGGCGGCGGCGTTGAAGGCGTTGGCGGATGTCGGGCCGTTCGTGGCCGGGTCGCTGTGCCGGGTCCAGCGCCGCTGCGGGAACCCCCGCTGCCGGTGCGCCCGGGGCGAGCCGCACGCGGCGTACGTGTTGAGTTTCAAGGTCGACGGGCGGACCAAGACGGTCCACGTCCCCAAGGCGATGGTCAAGGAGGTCCAGGCATGGGTGGCCGAGCACCGGCGGGTCAAGCGGTTGATGGCGACGGTTTCGCGGAACAGTCTGGCGCTGATCCGCTCCCACGTTCGGACAAACCGGGGCGGCGGGCCCAGCCGCGGGTGACCCCGGCGCTGGGCGAGGTGCTGGCCAAGACGGTCCGGCGGTTCTGGCCGGGCTTTTCCCCCCTCGATTGCCGCGTTGCCCGAGCCCCGGGACCCGGAGTTGCTGTACTATCCCAAGGCGACGTTGATCTGGTCGGCGGTGCTGATCTTTCTGCTGGGCTTGCGGTCGCGTCGGCAGTTTCGCTTCGAGTCCGGCGGACCGTGGTTTGCGGCCAACCTCAATCGGCTGGCCGGAACCGCGGTCGAAACCGCCCCGCATGACGACACGATCGCTTACTACCTGGAGCGGGTGGACCCCGAGCACCTGCGGCGCTGGCCCGGCCGGATCGTCCGCCACCTGATCCGCGGCAAGGTCCTGGACCGCTGGCGGCTCTACGGGCGGTTCCTGGTCGCCATCGACGGGACCGGGCCGTTGTCCTTCCGCCAACGCCACTGCGAGCACTGCCTGACCCGCCAGACCGCCGGCGGCCGGGCCCTGTACTTCCACCACGTGCGGGAGGCCAAGCGGGTGACCGCCGGCGGCCTGGCCTTCTCCCTGACCGCCGAGTTCATCGAGAACGCCGACCCCCAGGCCGACCGGCAGGGCTGCGAGCTGAAGGCCTTCACGCGGTTGGCCCAGACCCTCCAGCACGACTGGCCCCAACTGCCGATCTGCCTGCTGGACGGCGCCCTCTACGCCAACGCCGGGCTCCTGGCCATTTGCCGGCGGAACCGATGGGACTACATTTTCACCTTCAAACCGGGACGCCTCCCCGAACGCTTCGCCGAGTTCCAGACCATCCGTCGCCTGAGCCCGCACAACCGGGCCGGCTACCGCGACGACGGCCGCCGCCAGCGATTCGCCTGGGTCGACGGCCTGGACCATCAGGGCCATCGCTTCAGCGCCTTCGACTGCCAGGAGCAAACCGCCGGGGGGTCGGGCTACTTCGCCTGGATCACCAGCTTGACCGTCGGATGCCGATCCGTGATCACCCTGGCCAATCAGGGAGGACGCCTCCGCTGGAAAATCGAAAACGAGGGATTCAACATCCAGAAACGCCATGGATACGAACTGGAGCACGCCTACAGCCAACACCCATGGGCCGCCAAGAACTTCTACTTCCTGCTCCAGGTGGCCCACGCGATCAACCAGCTGATGATCCGCGGCAGCCTGATCGCCGACTTCGACCAAACCTTCGGATCGGTCCGCAACTTCCTGCGACGCCTCGCCGAGGCCCTCCGCAACGTCCCGATCGATACCCGCCGGGTCGGCCCCGAGGCCGACCCTTACCAGATCCGGCTCGACTCCTCCTGAAAAGACAGGCCGTAGGCGGCTCCAGCGCTCCGGTAGTCTATCACCAGACCCCCTGCGTATCCAGGTCCCCCAACCGCCCACCGCGTGGGAACACCCCCCGTACGCCGTCCACCGGTCCAACCCGCCCAATACCCCCATGCCCCAGCCGCATGCCAATGCCGTTTCCATCTATTCCGCAGTCCTGCTTTGGATCACACTCTCTTGCCATCCGCCGACCAACCCGATATTATTATTCCGTTACCGTCAGTGGTCTGGGGCGTATGGAAATCCCGTCCTCTTACGGTCGCGACCCTGTAGGAACAAATTCGCAAGGAGAACAGATAGATGGCCAAGGTGCAACTGCCCAAACAGTTTCAAAGCAAGTACCCGCACAAGTTCGCCAAAGGCAAAAAGGAGTTCCTCTCGGGTCAGCGGATCCTGCCCAAGCCGATCACCGGCAAGGAAAAGCTGCCCGACCTGATGGACAACGCGTTTTTGGCCTACAACGCCGGACGGCTCCAGGAGGCGTGCCGCCTGTTCACCGAGAAGATGCTCGATCCGGACGTGACCATCGGCATGAGCCTCGCCGGAGCGCTGACGCCGGCGGGCCTTGGCGCCTCCGCCGTCGTGCCGCTCATCAAGGCCGGGTTCGTCGATTGGATCATCTCGACCGGAGCCAACCTCTACCACGACATGCACCACGCGATGAACCTGCCGCTGTTCCGCGGCTCGCCGTTCGTCCGCGATCCGGAACTCCGCAAGGTCGGCGTCGTGCGAATCTACGACATCCTGCTCGACTACAACGACGTCCTGATGGCCACCGACCACGTCCTGCGCCAGATCCTGCTCCAGGACGAGTTCCAGCACGAGATGGGCACAGCCGAACTGCACCACCGGATCGGCAAATACTGCGCCGAGTTCGAAAAGCAGACGGGCCTCAAGGACGCCTCGGTCCTCGCCGCCGCCTACCGGGCGGGCGTGCCGTGCTTCTGCCCCTCGCCGGGCGACTCGACCATCGGCATGAACGTCGCCGGCCTCGAGATGCGCGGCTCGAAGCTGCGGGTTAACCCCTCGCGCGACGTCAACGAAACCACCGCCATCGTGCTGGACGCCAAACAGTCGCGACGCAAGACCGGCGTGCTGCTGGTCGGCGGCGGCTCGCCCAAGAACTTCACCCTCCAGACCGAGCCGCAGATCCAGGAAGTCCTGCGGGTCAAAGAAGAGGGCCACGACTACTTCATCCAGTTTACCGACGCCCGCCCGGACACCGGCGGCCTCTCCGGCGCCACCCCGCAGGAGGCGGTCAGTTGGGGCAAGGTCGATCCCACGCAGCTTCCCGACGCCATCGTCTGCTACCTCGACTCGACGGTCGCCCTGCCGATGCTCACCCACTACGCCCTGGCCCGCCACGACCGCCGCAAACCCAAGCGGCTCTACGACCGGCTGCCCGAACTGCTCGAAAAGGAAACCAAGGTGTACTGGAAGCACAACAAGGAACTGTGATGCCCAAAGCCAAACCCAAGGCCCTGGAAAAACTCGCCCGCCGCCACGGCACCCCGCTGTTCGTGGTCGACCACGACGTGCTCCGCGCGAACTACGCCCAGTTCAGGCGCCATCTACCCCGCGTCCAGGCCTACTACGCGGTCAAAGCCAATCCGGACCCGGCGATCGTCAGAACGTTTTACGAAATCGGGGCCAGCTTCGACGTGGCCTCGATCGCCGAATTCCGGCTGGTCTACGAGAACATCCGCAAGCTGCCCGCCAAAGCCCGCCAGGATTTCATCTGGGACAAGATCATCTACGCCAATCCGATCAAGGACCGCCAGACCCTCGAGGAACTCGACCGCTACCGGCCGCTGGTGACCTACGACAACGTCGAAGAGATCAGGAAGATCCGCCGCCACGCCCAGCAGGCGGGTCTGGCCCTCCGTATCCGGGTGCCCAACACCGGCTCGATGGTCGAACTCTCCAGCAAGTTCGGCTGCGCACCCGCCGAGGCGGTCGACCTGATCGCCGCCGCCCACGACGCCGGCCTCGTCGTCGAAGGCCTCTGCTTCCACGTCGGCAGCCAGTGCACCAACTTCGAGAACTTCGTCCAGGCCCTGAGCATCTCAGCCGGCATCATGGAAGAGGCGTCGGCCCGCGGCTTCGCACTCAAGCTGCTCGATATCGGCGGCGGTTTTCCCGCCCGCTACGATCAGACGGTCGGCCCACTCCGCGATCTGGCCCGCGTCCTGAACTCCGAGATCAATCGCCTCTTTCCCAGGGATATCGAAATCCTGGCCGAACCGGGACGGTTCATGGTGGCCACCGCCGCCACCCTCGTCGCCGAGGTCATCGGCAAAGCCGAGCGCGACGGCAAGCGGTGCTACTATCTCAACGACGGCGTCTACCACACCTACTCGGGCATCCTCTTCGACCACTGCCACTACCCGATCAAGGCCTTCAAGGGCGGGTCGGGCCACATCAGTGCGGTCTTCGGACCGACCTGCGACGCGCTCGACACGATCTCGCAGGCTGAGTATTTGCCCGAACTCGAGATCGGCGACCTTGTCTATTCCGAGAACATCGGCGCCTACTCGCACGCCTCGTCCACCTGGTTCAACGGATTCCCGCCCGCCAAGGTCCTGCATCTGAACCGCTCCTGAACCGACCGGGCGGCGCCGGGACACGTGCCGCATCGCCGCATGCACTCAGGTCTGTCCAAGCCGATCGGTCCGGGCTACAATACGTGGATCATGGACAATCGCAGCGCAGCGGTAAAGATCATCGAGGTCCTTCGCGAGGCCGGGCACGAGGCGTACCTGGTCGGCGGCTGCGTCCGCGACATGCTGTTGGGCCGGCAAGACATCGACGAGCACGACGTGGCGACCTCGGCGCGGCCACAGGCCATTCAGGCACTGTTCCGCCGGACCCGCCTGGTCGGCGCGCAGTTCGGCGTGGTGCTGGTGGGGATGGGCGGCCAGTGGATCGAAGTCGCCAGCTTCCGCACCGATGAAAGCTACAGCGACGGACGGCATCCGGACCGGGTGCGATTCGCCACGCTCGAAGAGGACGCAGCGAGGCGAGATTTCACAATCAACGGGATGTACTACGATCCGCTGGAGGATCGCCTGATCGACCTGGTGGGCGGACGGGCGGACCTGCGGGCGGGGCTGATCCGGGCGATCGGCGAACCGGATCGCCGCTTCCGCGAGGATCATCTGCGGTTGTTGCGAGCGGTGCGGTTTGCCGCGCGGCTGGCCTTTGCCGTCGAGAACCGGACGGCGGCGGCGATCCGGTCGCAAACCGAACAAATCCAGGAAATCAGCACCGAACGAATCCTCGACGAGCTGCGCAAGATGCTCACGCGGACCGGCCGGATGCGCGGACTGCGGCTGGCCGATGAGTTGGGACTGCTGCCCTACGTGCTGCCGGAGCTGACGGATCTGCGAGGTCGGCCGGGCGTGACGTTCGCCGAAGGACACGAAGCCTCCGCCGCGGGCGACGCCTTCGACCACTCGCTGATGACCGTCGATCGGCTCGGACCGCACGTGCGATTCGAAACGGTGTTTGCAGCCGTCCTGCATCTGACCGGGTTGATGCGATCCGCAACCATCGACCGGCCGCGGACCGTCCGAACGCGGGTCAAGACGCCGGAGGCCAACACCTCAGCCCAGGTGGCCGACGACGTCTGCCGCCGGCTGACCTGCTCAAACCGCCAGCGCCACGCGGTGGTCTGGCTGATCCATCACCTGCCGCTGCTGGGGCTGGACGGCGACCTCAGCCTGGCCCAGATCAAGCGGATCATGCTCTGCGACGGTTACGACGAACTGATCGCGCTGTACCGGGCTCGCGTCGAGGCCGGACTGGAGCCATCGACGGTGCTGGAAGGCGTGGAGCATCTGGCCGAGACGATCGATCGCGAAGCCCTGCGCCAGACCGCGCCGCTGATCCACGGCGGCGATTTGGAAAAAGCGCTGGGCGTCCCGCCAGGCCTCGGCTACCAGGAAGTGCTCGACGAGGTCTTCGACGCACAGCTAAACGGCCAGGTGGAAACGAAAGCGGAGGCGCTGGCCCTGGCCCGGTCCATAGCCGAGAAGGTGGGGCTGGTTTAGGACTTGGCCGCGGCGCCCATCGCCTTGATCGTCTCGTCGATGGGACCGATGCGGCTGATCCGCAGGCCGAAATTCTCGCCGATCTTGACCGCCACTCCGGACCCGACGCACTTGTTATTAATCATCAGGTCCAGGTCGTCGTCGACCGACTTGCTGAACTCGATCACCGTACCCGGGCTTAGGTCCAGAACATCCTGAAGCGGCAACGTCTTTTGGGCAAGACGTACGATAATAGGTACTTCTATCTGGAGTATTCTGCTAATATCAGCCGTTCGCGCGGGCTTCTCGCTCTTTGCGGGTGGCGGCGAATCGGCCTGAACCCCGTTGGGCTGGTCCTGATCCTGAACCTGCTCTTGATCCTGATTCTCGGAAAGGACCTCGGGAGCGGCCTCCAGCGGACTTTCCTGTTGCGTAACGTCTTGTTCCTGCTCGACTTGTGTCTCTGTCATATCCGCCGTGCTTTCGGGATCGGCGTCGGTGACGCCCGAGGCATTTGTTACTACACGTTATACGATTATCGGTCTTGCGGGGCAACGACTTTAGGTCGCCTGATCACCCGCCGAACGTGTCGGGGCCCAGGAGCAGCGCGAACGCCACCTGGATCAGGATGGTGAAGGCGAGGAACGCGATCGTGAACAGATGCCAGAATCGCAGTCCGAACGGCCCGAACCGTCTCGCCTGGAATCGCAGGTCGTCGGCGTGGTCGCCGATCCGCAGGTAGATTCCCAGCAGGACGCCGGGCAGACCAAAGGCGTTCCAGAAGCCCATCTGGGCGTGCGGATGCCACCGACCGAAGACCAGTGACGAGGCCACGCCGGCTGAGGCATACGACACGGCAAGAAACCCGATCAGGGCGTAGAGCCAGAAGAACTCTCCAGCATCCAGATCGCTGACGGCGGCGGCGAACCGAACCCGTGTCGGCGCGCCGGGCTCGAACCGCAGGTCGTCGACGAACCGGCTGGCCGGAACGGCGAGGCGAACGAGCGTGTAGTCCATCCCGCGCGGGTTGTGCCCGGAAAGGAGTCGGTCGAAGCCCTCGCGACCGCGCTCCTGCCGGAAGTAGCCGCAGTGCAGGTCAGCCAGAAGGGACGGATCGGCTTGCGGCATGACGTGGCCGACCAGGAACAGGCGGACCGGCACGACCGCCTGGCCGTATCCGCTGGTGGGCTTGAGTGGATAGAAGATGGTTGGGGTGGGAAACTGGACGAAGATGCACGGCCGGCGGAAGCGCAGATACTGGCGGTGTTGCGGCTGTGTGGCGAACCGGTCAATCAATTCGGCCTGCGACTCGATCCATACAAGGACAAAAACGTAGCCCTCAGCGAAGTACGGGCGGAAGCTCTGCACATGATCTTCTTTGATGGCGGCGTTCTTGCCTCGCAGGTAATCGGCGAGGGCTTCGAACGACGTTGCGGTGACAGCCTCGCTGCGAATGCCCCATTTGCTGACTTCAGCATGGATGAAGACGTCAAATTTGTCGCCTCCCATTCGGTGTTCAAGCGGATCGTCCGCGAGGCTTCTGACCGAGAGGTGGGAGCGGGCGAGAACCGCCTCGGCGAAGATGGGATAGATCTGCGAGGCGCGGAACAAAAACATCAAGCCATCCACCTTGCGGCGGGCGTCGCGGCAGAGATCGTCGCCCTGGAACAGCGGAAACTGGTCGAGCACGTCCAGAACCACAGCGTTCGGGTCGCCAGGCGCCGGGAAAATCCACAATGCCTCTGCCGCCTCGTCGAGTTCGAAATCGACCGTGATAATCATCCGCTGCACGCCGTCGGCATGGGCGATGGCGGCGGCCTGCGTCCGCTCCGGCAGCGGTTCAAGCACGGAGGTGTCGTCGGTGGGGCGGGTGAAGGCCATGCCGTCGCCGAACGCGGCGCCGTAGAGCAAAGCCGCAACCGTTACGAAAACGAGCGATCGAGCCATGTCCGGTCCTCCACAGAGGTTTCCGTAATATATAGACCGGCTGGCCGCTGAAAAGTTCATTCCTCCCAGCCGACCGGCAAAAGCACCAGAGGCTCGTGGTCTTTGGGAAGCTCCAGAGCCTCCTGGACTTGCCTGTCGCCAAAGGCGCCGACAAGGACGGTGGCCAGATCGAGCGCCTCAGCCTGAAGATAGACGTTCTGGGCCGCCGCTCCAGCCTCCATGTGAACGTAGCGGGCGGCCCGCTCGCCGTACTTGGCGGCGGTGCGGCTGTAGACGCCGCTGACAACCAGAATGGCGGGGGCATTGCGTACACTCCCCTGTCCGAGTGCCGCATCGACAAGCGCCTTTCGCCGATCGCCGGAGGCAACTCGCATCAGCCGATGCTCACGCGGCAGGTAACGATACACGCCGGCAGCCAAATCGGCCACATTCCCCGCAACGACGTACATCTCAATGGGATACAGCGCACCGGCGGAAGGAGCGGCTCGGAGCCCTTGCTGGTGGTCGGTAACGCCCTGAGCGGACCAGAGAATCTGTGAAAGTTGCTTGATGCTCACGGCCCGATCGGCGAACCGTCGGACTGATCGCCGCTGGGCGATCGCCCGCTCGACCGTAAGCGGGCCCTCCTGCCGCGGCGCCGGCAGCGCGATCCGGGCGGGAAGCGTGGCGGGTTTATCAGCCGAGGCGCAGGTCAACAACATCGCCGTCGCGGCCGAGGCGCGCGAAACCGCGCGCAATCCATCCGGCGGCACTGGCGTTGGTGAGGCGGAAATCGGGTCGCACGCGCTCCTTCGCCACTTCTTCGCCGTCGTCGTCGATGGCGCTGAGCGTGGTAAACGGTTCGTACTCGTCAGGCGTGATGTCGAGCCGGATCTCCCATTGCCGTTCGAGCGCGAATACCGTCAGGCGCTTGTGCAGGGCCGCGTGCAGGCGGCCGATCGCACCTTGGTGCTCCTGGTGCGCCAGTTGCTGGCGCATGAGCCGGGCGCCGCGGTGGTGTACGACCAGAAATGCTCGTCCATCGTGGCCGAGGAGATCACGACCCGCGGCGGCATACCCCTGCGCGAGATGTCGGGGCGCCTCGAGGAGATCCCCGGCGAGGAGGCCTTCCCCGCCTACCTCGAGAGCGTCGTGGCCGGCTTCTACGAGCGCGCCGGGCGCGTGCGCCTGAAGGACGGCTCGACCGGGTCGGTGACGATCGGCGGCACGGTCTCGCCGGCCGGCGGCAACTTCGACGAGCCGGTCACCCAGGCCACCCTCAAGGTCGTCGGCGCCTTCCACGGACTCTCCCGCGCCCGCTCCGATGCGCGGCGCTACCCGGCCATCGACCCGCTCGAGAGTTGGAGCAAGTACACCGGCATCGCCCCGGTCGGGCGCGTCGAGCACGCGCGCGACTTCCTGCGCCGAGGCAACGACGTGGCCCAGATGATGAAGGTCGTCGGCGAGGAGGGCACCTCGATGGACGACTTCATCTTATACCTGAAGTCGGAGCTGGTGGATGCCGTGTACCTGCAGCAGGACGCCTTCAACGAGGTTGACTCCGCGACGCCGGTCAAGCGCCAGCGCGAGGTCTTCAACACGCTCGGCACGATCCTCGCCGCCGACTTCGCCTTCGACGACAAGGATGCCGCACGCCGCTTTTTCCTGACCCTCACCCAGGCCTTCAAGGACTGGCACCATGCCCCCTGGGATTCCGAGGCCTTCAAGACCGGCCGGAACCGGATCACCTCGCTGCTCGCGGAGGCCACCGACAATGCATAAAGTTTACCATCGCATCGACCACATGGCCGGCAGCGTGGCCACGCTGCGCGCCGAAGGCGTCAGCTACCGCGAGCTCGCCGAGATCACCTCGCGCTTCGGCACCTCCCTCGGGCAGGTCATCAAGCTCGATGGCGACAAGGTCTCGCTGCAGGTCTTCTCCGGCCTGCGCGGCGTGGCGACCGACGCCCGTGTGCGCTTCCTCGGCCGACCCATGCAGATCCCCTTCTCCGATGCCCTGATGGGACGCATCTTCACCGGTGGCGCCCAGCCGCGCGACAAGGGCCCGGCCCTCTCCGATGGCCTGATCGACATCGGCACCCCCTCGGTCAACCCCGCCAGGCGCGTCATCCCCAGCCGCATGGTACGTACCGGCATCCCGATGATCGACGTCTTCAACACGCTCGTCGAGTCGCAGAAGCTCCCGGTCTTCGCGCGCGCCGGCGAGCCCTACAACCCCCTGCTGGCGCGCATCGCCCTGCAGGCCGAGGTTGACGTGATCATCCTCGGCGGCATGGGGCTGAAGTACGACGACTACCTCTTCTTCCGCGACACGCTCGAGGAGAGCGGCGCGCTGGCGCGCAGTGTGATGTTCGTGCATACCGCCGCCGACCCCATCGTCGAGTGCATCCTCGTGCCCGACATGGCCGTGGCCGTGGCCGAGCAGTTCGCCCTGCAGGGCAAGCGCGTGCTGGTGCTGCTGACCGACATGACCAGCTTCGCCGACGCCCTCAAGGAGATCGCCATCACCATGGAGCAGATCCCCTCGAACCGCGGCTATCCCGGCGACCTATACAGCCAGCTCGCCGCACGCTACGAACGGGCGGTTGACTTCGAGGGCGCCGGCTCCGTGACCGTCCTCGCCGTCACGACTATGCCCGGCGACGACGTCACCCATCCCATCCCCGACAACACGGGCTACATCACCGAGGGGCAGTTCTACCTGCGTAACGGACGCATCGAGCCCTTTGGTTCACTCAGCCGCCTTAAGCAGCAGGTCAACGCACGTACCC